>RCUN01000100.1_pt1 | contig 95599 bp, 78 predicted proteins | sample 2166181 | NCBI WGS metagenome assembly RCUN01 (sample SAMN09932603, study PRJNA488358) | compost metagenome | feature: garden; material: soil; isolation source: compost soil in crotononitrile-enriched culture | place: Germany: Experimental Botanical Garden Goettingen | collected 2016-01-27 | reverse complement strand
CAAGGTAATGACCTACTTCAAGGTTAGCCTTTCAACATGTAATTGGGACAGCGCCAATAAAAAGCCCGCCGACGAGGGCGGGCTCTGTACCTGACCTGGATGCACTCAGACGGCCATCTGCTCGTGGGGCGAGCCATGGTGGCGCAGCCAGAGGAAGCTCAGGGCCACGATCAGCACCATCACCACCATGATGGCCCCCAGGGTCACCTGCCCTTCCATCGGGAAGCTGGCGGCCAGCAAGGTCACGATTCCTGCCCCCAGGTTCTGCATACCCCCCAGGATGGCCCCGGCGGTGCCCGCCTGACCCGGGAAGGGCTCGATGGCGCAGGAGGTGGCGGTCGGGTAGAGAATGCCGCTGCCGATGAAGTAGACAGCCGCGCCCCCGACCAGGGAGGCCGCACTCACCACCCCGAACAGCCCGGGCACCAGAATGATGAGGGCCCCCAGCCCCAGGAAGGCGATACCAAGGCGCATCAGCTTGCCCTGACTCAGGCGAAAGCTCAGACGGGCCGAGAGCCAGGCGCCGAACAGGTAGCCGGGCAGCGGCAGCACGAACAGCACGCTCACGGTGCGGGCGCTCAGTTTGAGCACGTCGCCGAGCAGCACCCCGGCCGCCGCTTCGAATACCGCGAGTCCCGCGAAGGTCGCCATCAGGCAGAGCAGGTTGCCCTGAAAGCGCGGGTTGCCGAGCACGTGGCGATAGGCGGCGCCGACCCGCAGTGGTTGCTGACGGGCGCTCGCCGGCAGGGTCTCGCCAAACCAGGCCAGCAGGGCCAGAGTGGTCAGGGCGCCGAAGCCGAACAGGAACCAGTAGCCTGCGCGCCAGTTGAACAGCTCGGTCAGCCAGCCCCCCAGCACGGGTGCCAGCAGGGGGGAGAAGATCACCCCCATGCTCACCAGGCTGTTGGCGCGGTTGAGCTCGGCGCCGCTGTAGCGATCCCGCATCACGGTCCGGCTCATGGCGCCACCGGCCCCCGTGCCCAACCCCTGGATGAAGCTGCCGGCCAGCAGGGCGGCAAAGTGCGGGATCAGCTGAATGGTCAGGGTGCCCACCAGAAACACCATCATGCCGATGAGCAGCACGGGGCGGCGGCCTATGCGATCCGACAGCGGACCGTAGACGAACTGGGAGAGGCCGTACGGGATCAGGTAGCAGGCCATCACCGCCTGCAACTGGCCGGAAGCCACATGAAAGTCCCCCGCCATCATGGGAATGGAGGGCACATAGAGGGTCTGGGTCATCTGGCCCACGGCGACCATCAGAATGGTCAGGAAAAACAGCGGATAAAAACTGTGCCGATACATATCTCAGTCCCGAAGAATCATCGAAAAGCTGCCCGCCTCTGGCAGAGAACCGCAGAGGGGATCCAATAAACAGGGTCAATCAAAGGTGAAACGCAAGGCGGAGGACCCGCACCCGCCAGGAGCAGGACGCTCTTTGGCTTGCGGTGATCTTAGTGATTCATGTCACAAAAAACGAACGAATCTTTATAATCTGCTTTCCCAAGTTTTTCTAATGTGACGGGGCCAGCGGCCCTGTCGAACTGACATCGAACGGGATCGAGGCGCCTGTGTCCAGGCGCCCCGCTCCCCTTAGCCCACCCGCCCCAACTCGGCGGGCGCCAGCCCCTGCTCAGCTGTGCCCGCCGCCCCCAATCGCAGGCAGCGCCCGGCCACCTTGCCCGCCAGCGCCTCGTCATGGGTCACCAGCAGCAGGGCGCAGCCTATCTCCGCCAGCTCCCCCATCAGGCAGGCGATGGTCTGCTGCTGGCTCAGGGGATCGAGCCGGGAGGTGGGCTCGTCGGCAAACAGCAGCACGGGGCGCAGCAGCAGGGCCCGGATCAGCGACAGCCGTTGCAGCTCTCCCCCCGACACCTGGCTCGGCAGCCGGCTCAGCAGCCGCTCATCGAGGCCGAGCCTCGCCAGATAGTCGGTGAGGGGCTGGCGGGGCAGCCTGTGCAGGCGCAGCAGGTCGTCAAACTGGGTGGCGAGACGCACCCGGCTGGCGAAGGCCTGCACCGGATCCTGATAGAGCTTCTGCCAGCGGTGAGGGGCTATGCCCCCCTGGCGCAATACCCGCCCTCGCAGCGGGCGCTGCAACCCCAGCAGCACGTTGCCGAGGGTACTCTTGCCCGCACCGCTCGGCGCCATGATGGCGAGCCGCTCCCCCCGGGCCAGTGGCAGATCGAGCCCCTCGAACAGGGGCTGCTCCCCGTAGCCCATGGCGAGCCCCTCCCCCCTGAGCAACCAGTCACCGGTCGGGGGATGCACGGCCTCGGGCCAGGTCGAGGGTTCCGCCGCCAGCAGGGCGCGGGTGTAGGCATGGGAAGGCGCCCGCAGCACCTGCTCGGCGGGCCCCTGCTCCACTACCTCACCCCCCTTGACCACCAACACCCAGCCCCCCAGCGCCCGGGCCAGGGAGAGATCATGGGTGATGGTCAGCAGGTGGCGCCCCTCGGTCAGATAGCCCTGCAACAATGTCTGCAACCTGGCACTGGCCCGGCTGTCGAGCCCCTTGGTGGGTTCGTCGGCGATGAGCAGGCGCGCCTGCCCCAGCGTGGCGGCGGCAAAGGCGGCGCGTTGGGCCATGCCCCCGGAGAGCTGGTGCGGGAAGTGGCGCTCCCGCCCGGCAAGCCCGAGCCGCTCGAGGGCGTCCCGCGCCCGCGAGCGCGCCTCTTTGCCTCCCGCCAGCCAGCCCTCCTCCACCTGGGGCAGCAGCCCCATGGTGGGGTCCAGGGCCAGCACCGGCTCCTGGGGCAGCATGGCCAGCTCCCGCCCCCAGAGGGCGCGCAGGGCCTGGGGGTCCGCCAGGCTGTGGCACAGGCCGCCCATCGCCATCTCACCCCGGCCGCTCAGGGGGGCAGGTAGGGTCCCCATCAGGGCATGGGCCAACAGGGATTTGCCCGAGCCGCTCTCCCCTATCAGGGTCAAGGCGCTGCCGGGGAGCAGGGTGAGATCCAGCGCCTGCAGCAGGGTCTGCTGGCCGTCATCCACCTGCAGGTCCTTGATATGAATGGTCGTCATGGGGTGACTCCTTGTGCGGGTCCAGGATGATATGTGCCCTTCTGGTTGAGCAGCACCAGGGCCAGCAGCATCACTCCCATCACCAGTATGGGGGCCAGCAGCAGGCGGGGCGCCTCCTGATAGTGGGGCAGCGCCTCCGTCATCATCAGGCCGAGCTCAGGGGTGGGTGGCTGGATGCCCACCCCGACGAAGCCCAGGGTCGAGAGGGTCAGGATGGACCCCGCGAGGCCAAAGGCCATCATGGTGAGCAGCTGGGGAGCCAGCTCGGGCCAGAGGTGGCGCCGCAGGATGTGGGTGTTGCCAAAGCCCAGCAGCCGGGACGCCTCCACCTGGGGCGAGGCAAGCAGCGCACGGCTGCGGGCCCGCACCACCCGGTAGTACTCCACCCACTGGGCCATGGCCAACCCGAGATAGAGAATGGCGAAGCCTCCCTGGGCCATGGCGGAGAAGAGCAGCACCAGCAGCAGGCTCGGCAGGGCCAGCACGCCGTCGGCCAGGCTGCGCAGCAGGCCGTCGACCCAGCCGTCGCGCCAAGCTGAAAGCCAGCCCAGCAGCGACCCCAGCAGGGCCGCCGTCAGGACGCACAGCATCCCCAGCAGCAGGGAGAGCCGGGTCGCCGCCGCGAGCCGCGCCATCAGGCTGCGGCCCATCTGATCCCGCCCGAGCGGCTCTTGCCAGGAGGGCTCGGCCAGGAACTGCACCAGATCCTGGGCGGCGGGATCGGGCCAGAGCACGGGGCCCAGCAGGGCGAACAGCACCACCAGCAGGAGCAGGCTTGCTCCCGCCTTGACAGAGAAAGACATGATCAGGACTCCTTGGGACCGCGGGGATCGATGGCGAGGCAGAGCAGATCCGTCAGGGTATTGAGCAGCACGAAGAGCGCCGCCAGCACCAGCACGGTTCCCTGCACCATGGGGATGTCGCGCCAGAAGAGGGCATGCACCAGGGCATGGCCGATGCCGGGCCAGGCGAACAGGCTCTCGACCACCACGACCCCTTCGATAAGCAGCACCAGCTGAACCCCTGTGTAGGCGATGACGCTGACCCCGGTATTGCGCAACCCGTGACGCCAGAAGACCCGGGCGGGCGAGAGCCCCTTGGTGAGGGCGAAGCGGTAATAACCGGACTGCACCACGGTGAGCACGCTCTCGCGCACCACCCGGGAGAGCACACTCGAGAGCCCCAGCCCCAGGGTGAGGGCGGGCAACAGCAGGTTGCTCCCCTCCCCGTGACCGGCGGCGCTGACCCAGCCCAGCTCCACCGAGAGCAGCACCATGAGCACCAGGCCGAGCAGGAAGGGAGGCAGCGCGCGCATCAGCACGCTCCAGCCCAGGGTCAGGCGATCGCACCATCCCCCCGGACGCAGGGCGCTCAGGCTGCCGAGCGGCAGCGCCAGCAGCAGGGCCAGGGCCACGGCGACCACCGCCAGGGACAGGGTGGCCCCCAGGTGGTGGCCCACCTCGCTTGCCACAGGTGCGCCCGTCACCAGGGAGCTGCCGAGATCCCCCTGCAGCAGGGCGCCCAGCCAGTCACCGAAGCGGGAGAGGGCCGAGCCGGCCAGCCCCAGCTCGCTTCGCACCGCGTTGGCGGCCTCGGCGGTGACATAGTCATAGCCGTAGCGGCCCGCGGCGATGCGAAAGGCGATGTCCCCGGGCAGGGATTGCACCATCAGAAAGCAGAGTCCTGCCACCAGCAGGGCCACCATCAGCGCCTGTACCAGCCGCTGGCCCAGTATTCCCATGACGGCAGAGAAGGGCGCCGCTGTCATTGTGCGCTCCATGTCAGCTTGTCCAGACGGTAGCTGCGCTCCTGGGGATCCAGCTCAAAGCCCTTCAGCTCACGGCTGACCGCCGCGCTTTGGCGATACCAGGCGATGGGCAGAAGGGGCAACTCCTGCTGCAGGGTGGTGGCGATGTCACGGCGCAGTGCCGCGGCCTCCCCGGCGGGCAGGGTCTCCTTGCCAAGGCGGGCCAGTGTTTGCTCCATGGCCGGGGATTGCCAGTTCATCACCCCCCAGTCGGCACCGGCGGGCGCCAGATCCCCCAGCAGGGTAACCAGGGGATCCGGCACCAGGGCATAGTTGCGGGCATAGAGGCCGAGCTGGAGCGAGCCATCCTGATGACCGGCCGGGATCTCGCTCGAGTTGCCCACCGCCACCTTGAGGTCCACCCCCACCGCCTCCCACTGCGCCTGCAGTGCCGTGGCCAGCAGGGGCAATTCCGGGCGATCCGGGAAGGTGCGCAGGGTCAGGGTGAAGCGCTCCTTTCCCTTGTGCAGCACGCCATCCGCCCCCAACAACCAGCCTGCCGCCGCCAAGGCCGCCTGAGCTGCCTTGACGTCATAGGCGAGCGGGGTCAGCCCGGGTTGATGCCACTCCCCCAGGGTGGGAGGGAAGAGCTGGGTCGCCGCCATCTCGGGATCCCGCAGCAGGGCCGCCGCCATGCCACGGCGATCGATGGCGAGGCTGAGGGCGCGGCGCACCGCCGGATCCTTCAGAAGAGGATCGGCCCCATTGAGCTTGAGCTGTATGGTGCGCGGCAGGGTAACGGAGACGATGGAAACCCGGGGCGCCTGCTGCAAGCGGCGGATGCTGACCGGATCCAGCCCCCAGGCGATGTCGGCCTGACCGCTCTCTGCCATCAGGGTGCGGCTCTCGGCGCGGCCCACCGTCAGGTAGCTCACCTGCGAGATGGCAGGCTGGGGGCCCTGCCAGCCGTCGAAGCGCTCGGTCTCGACTCGCTGGGGCTGCTGCAACCGGGTGATGCGATAGGGGCCAGAGCCGATGACCTGGGTCACCTCCCCCTTGGCATCATAGGCCCCCTTCGCCAGGATCTGGGTGCTGGGGTGCGCCAGCACGGCGGCCAGGGGCGCGAAGGGGCCGGTGAGGGTGACCAGCAGGGCCCCCTCATGGGCCTGGATGGACGCGATGGGGGCGCTGGTCATGACACCGGGCTTGCGCCATGCCTGCTGCAGGGCAAAGGCGACCTGCTCGGCGCTCACCTCGCTGCCATCGTGGAAGCGGGCCCCGGGGCGCAGGGTGAATCGCCATTGCAGACCATCCTCCGAGTGAGACCACTGGCTCGCGAGCCCGGGTTGCAGATTGCCCTGGCTGTCGACCTCCACCAGGGTCTCCGCCACCTGCATGCGGGTAAAAAAGACCCCGTTGCTGGCAGGGTCGACACTGTGGATCTCCCAGGGCCCCACCATGGCCAGCGGCTTGCCGTGAGCAACATTCATTCCGGCCATCAACACCAGGGCGCACCACCCCGAACAGGCGTGTATTTTTGTCATCCATCCCATCCAAACGATAATGATTACCAACCAATAACTGGCGTTATAACATAACAATTAATCAAGATGAATGACTTTTCATTTTTGATAGATGGCTTATTTGCAGCGGGAAAGGGGGAGCTAGTGAGCGGCCCAGCAGGCCGGCAATGGGGCGGCAATCATAAAAAGAGATGGCCCGTCATCGGGCCATCGTCATCATCCTAGCGGGTCACCATCTGCTGCGCCCGCTTGACCTGATCCTCAGGGCTCTCGTTGCGCGGTGGAATGGTGATGCCCTTCTGGCAGGCGGGTTTGGCCTCCATGCGCGCCATCCAGGCCTGCAGATGGGGCAGACCCTCGATGGAGATGCCGCTCCAGTCATGGATCCGCACCCAGGGCCAGGTGGCGATGTCGGCAATGCTGTACTCGTCGGCCAGGTACTCATGGTGCGCCAGGTGACCGTCGAGCACCTCGAACAGACGGCGCCCCTCCTTCTGGTAGCGCTCTATGGCCGCCGGGATCTTCTCGGGGAAGTAGCGGTAGAAGACGTTGGCCTGCCCCATCATGGGGCCGACGCCACCCATCTGAAACATCAGCCACTGGATGGCCTGGGAGCGGCGCTTGGGATCCTGCGGCAGCAGCTTGCCGGTTTTTTCCGCCAGATAGATAAGGATGGCGCCGGATTCGAACACGGCGAAGTCACCGTTATCCCGATCGACGATGGCCGGAATGCGGCCATTGGGGTTGATGGCCAGAAACTCGGGCTTCTTCTGCTCCATGGTCGAGAAATCCAGCGGGATCACCCTGTAAGGCAACCCCAGCTCCTCGAGGGCGATCGACACCTTGAACCCATTGGGCGTGGCGGCAGTGTACAAATCTATCATCTTGGACTCCTTGGTCGTTCAAACGTAATGATCAGGCCTGGGCGCTGGGACGGGCACTCACCCGCTCATGCCAGGCCTGCAAGTGATGCTGGTGCGGGGCGATGCGAAGACCGACGACCTTGCCAAAGTCGATGGTGTACAGCAAAGAGGCTTAGCTCTTCACCGTAACGCTAGATAGTCATCGTCTCACTGAGACAGGTACCATCATTGAGCTCAAGCACCGGAGTGTGCCCTGCCGGGTTCTTGACTAGAAACGCGAGCTCGAGGTTCTCTCCTGTTCCCAGATCTACCTGCTGATAAGTCATCTCGATGCCCTTCCCCGCCAGAAACATCCTGAACCGGCGGGCATTGGGGACACGCTTCAACTCATAGACCTTCATCTCGCCTGCGTGGGAATGAAGACCGCTGGCCGCTTCCCATCCCCACGGGGAACCATGGCCAGCGGCGCAACATCGGTCTGTTATGACAAATATTGCACCGCTTGAACAGCCCGAATACAGGGGAAACAGTTAGCCGCACAGAGTAAGGGGTTGACGTTGGCGCAGCAGGATGAGGCGGGAGAGGAGCGGAAAATAGGACTCGAGTTTGCTCTGCAGGACCAGGCTGCAGGCGGGATCAGCAAGCTCAGTCTCATCCAGCACTATGCCATTGGAGACAAAGTAAAAGCGCGGGTCCCTGATATCCGGTCCCTGGGGAGCGCAGTCATATTGCCGATGAACCAACAGTGGCAAAACGGGCAATCCCAACGTAGTGCCGCTGGCGGACCAGCGCGACTCCGGCCATGGTGCATCATCGTCTTCCAGCAGCAGGATGGCCGCCTCCTCCTTCGATGGTTGCCACCTATCCGGTTGTGCGACCCTGATCTCGGTGAAGTAATGCCCATCACCACTGGCGGCACGCAGTGCGGCCAGCACACCCAATGTCGTCGCTGCCGACGGTTTTTGACTGACTAATGACAGATTCATGGCTCATGTCCCTATGCTCACCACAGCCTGTTAGCCGGCTGTCGCGATAAGACTAGCCGATAACAGGCCTTTATTGGAGCCGTCAGATCTGGCAGTCAATGCCGTGACAGCGCCCGCGGATAACGGTTGCCATTCCAGAATATCTTGGTAAGATACCGCGTCCTTTTATCCCCCGTTCTTTAACATCCAGTGGTGAACCTATGCATCCGATGCTGAATATCGCCGTGCGCGCTGCGCGCAACGCCGGTCAAGTTGTAGTAAAAGCCTTCTCCCAGCCCGAGAACATCGAGGCTATCCAAAAAGGCAGCCACGACTTCGTGACCAACGTTGACCGTGAAGCCGAAGCGGCCATCATTCACACCATCAAGAAGTCTTACCCGGAACACAGCATCGTGGCTGAAGAGTCTGGTGAGATTGCCGGTACCAATCCGGATTACCAATGGATCATCGACCCACTGGATGGCACGACCAACCTGGTCAAGGGCATTCCGCACTTTGCCGTCTCCATTGCCCTGCGCGTCAAGGGCAAGACCGAACAAGCCGTTGTCTACGATCCCATTCGTGACGAGCTGTTTACCAGCACCCGTGGTAACGGCGCCCAGCTGAACGGCTACCGCATCCGCGTCGGCAAGGCCAAAGAGATGGCCGGCACCGTGCTGGCGACCGGTTTCCCGTTCAAGCAGAAGCACCACATCGAACCCTACCTGAAGATGTTCCAGAGCATGTTCATCGAGTGTGCCGACATCCGCCGTGCCGGCGCCCCTGCGCTGGACCTGGCCTATGTGGCCGCCGGTCGCATCGACGGCTACTGGGAAATCGGCCTGAAGCCCTGGGAAACGGCCGCCGGTGAGCTGCTGGCCAAGGAAGCTGGCGCCATCGTCACCGACTTCGTGGGTGGTCACAACTACGAAAACTCCGGCAACATCGTGGTCGCCAACCCGCGCGTCCTGAAAGAGATGCTCGGCAAGATCCGCGAAAACCTGCCGGATTCTTTGGCTAAATAAGTTGGCCAAGTAGGTCGCGAACCCTTGAAAAAAATGCCAGTCGGCACAGCCGACTGGCATTTTTTTATCTCTGATATCGGGAAACTAAGCCGCTGAAGCGTGGAGCTGACCCTGCCCCGTTCCAGATGAGCAGAATAAGCGGTCGGGCACAAGCCAGAGCAGGGTTTCCTCGATCAGCTCGATCAGATGGTGCCGTTACGCCCCATGTTGATCACGACCCGCCGGTTCTTGGCTCGGCCAGCGTCCGTCTCGTTGGAGGCCACGTGCTGTTTCTCGCCGTGCCCCTCCACCGAGATCTTGCCCTCCTCGATGCCGAGATCCACAAACACCTGCTTGATGGCATCTGCCCGTTTCTCGGAGAGCTTCTGATTGGGCCAACGCCCGCCGTAGCTGTCGCTGTAAGCGTCGATCACCACCACGTCTATGCTCTTGTCCGCCTTCACGTAGTCGCCGATCAGCGCCAGCCGCCGCTTGGAGGCCGGTGACAGCTGATCGCTGTTCTTGTCATAGGAGAGCACGCTGAAGGCGATATCGTTGAAGCTGTAGGGCAGCAGGCCACTCAGGCAATCCATGAAGGCCTGGTATTTGACCCTGAAGTTGACCGAGGAGAGCGACACCCGCACCGGCCTGTCCTGGCGATACCAGTCTCTGTACTGGAAGGTAGGCATGCGGCCTCCCTCCAGCTCGTCCAGCATGGTCCAGGCGGTTTGCCCCGCCACCAGGCCGTCGAACTGTTGATAGAACTGCAACTGGCTTATCTGGCGTCCGGAGACACCGGGGCGCCAGCTGGGAGGCATGATCCCGAGGCTCACCGTCTGGGTCCTGGCCTGCGGCCGCTGTCCCTTCAGCTCGAAGTCCAGGTTGATCTTGCGACCGGCCCGGCTGACAAAGGCGCCCGTGCCCCAGCGGGGAATGGGGTGTTCGAGACGGCACTCCACCTGAGTATCCGAGGTCAACCGCCAGACGGATTGATCCAGGCCGGCACCGAACTCGGTCACTCCCGCCTGCAACTGCATACTCACGGATATGCTGATCAACCCTAACACCCAAGCATTCAACGGCTTGCCCTCCACACGATCTCGGATTAACTATCGGCAGCGGCAAGCCAAGCTTTAGGGCAAAACCTCAATGGGGAGCGGGGCGCTCCATCAGTTTGAAGCTGGCGATGCGGGCCGTCAGATCCCGGGCCAGCTGATCCAGCTCGACACTATTTTGCTGCAGGGTCTCCGAGTGCAGGCGGTGGGCCTCATAGACCTCCCGAATGGTCAGCACGTTGTGCTGGATGTCGTCGGTCACATAACGTTGCTCCTCGGTGGCAGTCGCCACCTGGGCGGTCATGTCGTTCACCTTGCGCACTTCCTTGACGATATCGGTCAGCTCGCTGCCTGCCCGTTTCGCTTCGGTCACACTCAGCCCCGCCTGCTCGGTACCCAGATGCATGGCCGTCACCGCCTGACTGGCGCCCTGGCGCAGACGGGCCAGCATCTGCGCGATGTCATCCGCTGCCTGCTGAGTGCGCGAGGCCAGCGCCCTCACCTCCTCCGCCACCACCGCAAAACCGCGACCGGACTCGCCGGCGCGGGCCGCCTCGATGGCGGCGTTGAGGGCCAGCAGATTGGTTCTGTCCGAGATCTGCTTGATGAGGTTGAGCGCCTCGCCGACCGACTCCGTTTCCCGATGCAGGTTGTCCACCAACTGCTGGGTATCGACCAGGGTACCCGCCACCTGCTGGATGGCGTCTATGGTATGGTCTACCTCCTTGTCACCCTGATGGGCACGTCCGATGGCCTGCTGGGTCGCCAGCGAGGTCTGGGTGGCATTGCGAGCAATCTCCGCCACCGTCGAGGCCATCTCGGTCGCGGCCGTCGCCACCAGATCCACCTGACCAACCCCCTTGACCACACCGGCGTTGACCTGGGCAATCACCTCTGCCGAGGCTGCGGCGCTGCGAGCCAGCACGTCACAGGAGCGGCGTACCGCCAGCAACAGCCCTTCCAGGTGTTCGAGGAAGCGGTTCAGATCCTGCGCCAACGCACCCAGCTCATCGCCGGATCGCCAGTTGACCCGCACCGTCAGGTCGTTCTCCTGCACCAGCCGTTTGAAGGTCTGATGCAGCGCCAGGAACCCCAGATGCAGGTCGCGCACCACCCGCCAGCAGATGGCACTGGTCAGGACCACGCACAACAGTACACCGACGGCGGCCCACCAGAAGTCGCTGGCACTGCGGGCTCGCATCTGCTCAACCCGATCATCCAACTGTTGATAGAGGCGATCCTCGCTCTCCTTGAGCAGGCCTATCTTGTCGGTGCTCAAGGCAAACCAGGCTTCGGGATCGACACCAAAACCGCCGCTGGACGCCTTGTCCAACGCCAGTTTTTCCATGGCGGCCACGTCGGCCACCACGGGAGAAGCCAGGCTCTCGGCCAGCAACTGGCGCTGGGACGGACTCGCCACCGCCTGGAAACGCTCGAGATAGGTGTTCTGGGCGGCAAGGAGGGAGATGAACTGCTGCAACAGCGCCGGGGTGAAGCTGTCTCGTGCGAACACGTTGCTCAGGGTCGCCCGCTCCAACCCCATGCGTTCCTTGCTCTGCAAGAAGGCGGCGTAGGCATTGGTCTGCAGCGCTATGGTGGCATCCTGACTGCGGATGCTGACCTGATCCACCACGGCCAGCAGCTGGGTGATGAGACGGGTATAGAAGCCAACCTGCTCCGCCACCTCGACTCCCAGCGCACTGACCCGCTCGCGCATGGCGGTGAGCCCCACCAGCTCCTGCTGCACCTCGGACAAGGCCAGCAAGGCAGGATCCTGATGAAAACCCGCCAGCAGGGTGTCGACCACCTTGCGCTGGGCAGGCAGGGCATCACGAAACTTGTTGCCACCGGAGCCGAGGAAGCCGGCCGACATGCCACGCTCCTTTTGCAGCTCATGGGCGAGCTGCGCCGCCTCCCACACCACTCCAAGTGCAGCATGTGCCTGACTCATCTCCTGCTCGACCCGATAACGCTCATAGACGTATCGACCGGAAAAAAACAGCAGGGCCAACAGTGGCAGACAGACCACCAGCAACATCTTGTGCGCCAATCCCAGCTTCTTCATCGCCTCTCCCCTCCATGGTTGAAGTGGCCAATTATAAGCGCAACTGCTTTTAATAGAACCAGTTGGCGTGTGCATGGCGGCCCAGGAGGGACAAGGGCCGGCTTTTTTGCCATAATGCCGCCTTCTTTCACGCCGACCGAGATACCATGACCGACGCCGTTCACACCCTCAAGGGCCGTTTTCGTGGCTTTTACCCCGTCGTCATCGATGTTGAAACCGCCGGATTCAATGCCAAGACCGATGCCCTGCTGGAGATCGCCGCCTATACCCTCAAGATGGATGAGCAGGGCTGGCTCATGCCCGATCAGATCTTCCATTTTCATGTGGCGCCATTCGAAGGGGCCAATCTGGAGAAGGCCGCGCTGGAGTTCACTGGCATAGACCCCTTCAATCCACTGCGCGGTGCCGTGGACGAAAAGGAGGCGCTCACCGAGATCTTCAAGGGGGTGCGCAAGGGCATGAAGGAGAGCGACTGCGGCCGGGCCATCATAGTGGCCCACAACGCCACCTTCGATCACGGCTTCGTGATGGCCGCCGCCGAGCGAGCAGGCCTCAAGCGCAATCCGTTCCATCCCTTCGCCACCTTCGACACCGCGGCCCTCTCCGGCCTGGCACTGGGGCAGACGGTGCTGGCCAAGGCCTGCCAGAGCGCGAACATCCCCTTTGACAATAAAGAGGCCCACTCCGCCCTCTACGACACCGAGCGCACCACAGAGTTGTTCTGCCATATCGTCAACCGCTGGAAGAGCCTGGGGGGTTGGCCACTGGCCACACCGGACGAAACGCCCGCTGATGACAACCCCCAGTAGTTCCACCTGGGCATGAGAAAGAGGCTGCCTTGGCAGCCTCTTTCCATGAGGTTGCTAGGGAATCGACGCCTGGCAGCTGGTTTGACCAGAGTCGCATAAACAGGGTCATACAGCACCGTTTTCAGCATTCCATCCCGGTTGATCCGAATTTGCTCGGCAGGAATGCCGTGAAGAGGCCATTTTGCCGTTTTTTTTCTCGACTTTTGTCACGTTTTTCGCAAACTAGCTGACTTTCCCCCGACAGACAGCAACACAATATATAAGGAAATCAAATGAATCCTGTTGTTATCGCGGTGGCGCTGATGCTGGTGCTCAGCCTGCTGCGGATCAATGTGGTGGTCTCTCTCGCCATCGGCGCCATCGTAGGTGGCCTGCTCGGTGGCCTCTCACTCGAACAGACCCTCGGCACCTTCACCGGCGGGCTGGGTGGCGGCGCCGAAATCGCCCTCTCCTACGCCATGCTGGGGGCCTTCGCGGTGGCCATCTCCCGCTCAGGGATCACCGACTTGCTGGCCCGCAAGGTCATCAGCCAGCTCGGCAAGGATGCCAGCTCGTCCCGCATCCTCTGGGTCAAGAGCCTGCTGCTCACCTCGGTGCTGGGCGTCTCCATCTCCTCCCAGAACCTGATCCCGGTCCACATTGCCTTCATTCCCATCCTGATCCCGCCGCTGTTGCACGTCATGGCCCAGATGCAGATAGATCGCCGCCAGGTGGCTTGCGTCATCACCTTCGGCCTGACTGCGACCTACATGCTGCTGCCGGTGGGCTTTGGTGGCATCTTCCTCAACAACATCCTGGCCAAGAACCTGATCGACAACGGGGTGGCGGTCGAGTTCAGCCAGTTGCCGCTGGCGATGGCCATACCGGTGCTCGGCATGTTCATCGGGCTGCTGGTGGCGGTCTTCTTCAGCTATCGCAAGCCGCGCCAGTATGATCTGGAGAAGATCCTGGCCGCCGAGCCGGAAACCGTCGAGCTGAACTTCAACCACATCTGGGTCGCCCTGCTGGCCATCGCCGTGGCGCTGGGGTTGCAGTTGATGACCAACAGCATAGTGCTGGGGGCCCTCGCCGGTTTCATCATCTTCACCTGTGGCGGCGTCATCAAGTTTCGCGAGAGCCAGGATGCCTTCACCCAGGGCGTGCGCATGATGTCCCTCATCGGCTTCATCATGATCTCCGCCGCCGGCTTCGCCGCCGTGATGAAGGAGACCCACGGGGTGGAGAGCCTGGTGCAGTCCGTCTCCGGCATGATGGCGGGCCACAAGGGGCTGGCCGCCTTCCTGATGCTGCTGGTGGGTCTGCTCATCACCATGGGGATAGGCTCCTCCTTCTCCACCGTGCCCATCATCGCCACTATCTATGTGCCCCTGTGCATCCACCTCGGCTTCTCCCCCATGGCGACCATAGCCCTGGTCGGTACCGCGGGTGCGCTGGGGGATGCGGGCTCCCCCGCCTCCGACTCAACGCTGGGCCCCACCTCTGGCCTCAACGCCGACGGTCAGCACGACCACATCTGGGACAGCGTGGTGCCCACCTTCATCCACTACAACATCCCGCTCATTATCTTCGGCTGGATAGCCGCCATGGTGCTCTGACAGGGCGCCACGCAGGCAGACGAAAGGCGACCCCAGGGTCGCCTTTATTGTCTCTGGCTCTCGTCTCAGGAGGCAGGTTGCAGACTCCGCTTCCCGGCGAGGGCGGCCAAACAGGCCGATAGCGCCAGCGCGAGGCCCACCCAGCCCACACCGACCCAGCCCCCCTGCTGCCAGGCCAGCATAGCCAGGCTCGAGCCGAGCGTTCCTCCCAGGAACATGCCGGTCATGAAGAGGGTATTGATCCGTCCCCTCGCCTCGGCCCTCAGGCCATAGATGAGCTGCTGATGGGCGACGAGCGCACTCTGTACCCCCAGATCCAGCAAAATGACCCCGAGCGCCAGCCCGACCAGAGAGAGCCATGTCTCGAACAGGATCCAGGCCAACACCACCAGCAGGGCACCCACCAGCACCACGGATCTCGCCCCCCGCCTGTCGGCCATCCGTCCCGCCAGCGGGGCAGCCACCACGCCCGCCACGCCGATCACCCCGAACAGACCGGCGACCTCAGCCCCGAGCCCGTAGGCGGGATCGGCGAGGTAGAAGGCCAGCACAGTCCAGAAGGCACTGAAGGAGGCAAACAGCAAGGCCTGGATCAGGGTGGCGCGGCGCAAGGCGGGCTCTTCGCGCCACAGCTCGGCGAGAGAGGCCAGCAGGCGAGGATAGCTCAGGCTGGTGCGCGGCAGATCGAGCGGGATCATCCTGGCCATCAGCAGCCCTCCCAGCAGGGCCAGTGGCACCCCGCACCAGAACATGGCCCGCCAGCTTCCATAAGCGGTGACAAGGCCTGCCAGAGTGCGGCTGAGCAGGATGCCGCCGAGCAAACCGCTCATCACGCTGCCGACCACGGCCCCTCGCCTGGCGGGATCGGCCAGGGTGGCCGCCACCGGCACAATCTGCTGGGCCGCCGTGGCACCGATCCCGAGCAGCACCGAGGCCAACATCAACAGGGATGCCCCCGTGGCCATGGCCGCCATCGCAGACGCCAGCGCTATCAACATGAACTGCCCAAGGACGAGCCAGCGACGCTCGACCACATCCCCGAGCGGCACCAGCAACAACAGGCCGGTCGCATAACCGAGCTGGGTCAGCATGGCGATCAGGGGGATGGCGGATTGGCCGGGAAAATCCTGTGCCATCACCGCCAGCATGGGCTGGTTGTAATAGATGTTGGCGACCGCCAGACCGCAGGAGAGGGCCATGGCAAAGACAAGGGCGGGGCCGGGCGTGCGGCTCGCCATGGCGGCCCGCTCGGTGGAGACTGATGAACTCATGATGTCATCCTCATTGATGAGTGAACCCCGTGCAGAGACGGGCTGGATGAGCACAGACTACCCCTGGGTGCGGGGCGGCAGTAGCAGGCCCCCCGCCATAACACCTATTCCACCCCGGCATGCTCCGGCCCCTGCTTCACGCCGGGCAGCCCGGCCACGAAGGTCAGGAAGGCGCGCGCCTTGGCGCTGAGTTCGCGACCTGCCGGCAGCAGGGTCCAGAGCTCCAGCGTCGGCAATTGCCACCCCGGCAGCGCCACCACCACCTCCCCCCGGGCAAGCTCGGGGGCGAACATCCACTCGGAGGCGATACCTAGCCCGAGCCCCGCCAGCACGGCGGCCCGCATCCCCTCGGCGGCCGAGACCGTCAGCCGTCCCCGTCCTCGCACTGCAATCCGTTCGTCTTCGCGGCAAAACAGCCACTGCTGCCCCATGCCGGGCTTGGGGCTGTAGAGCACCAGATCGTGATCCTGCAACCCCTGGGGGCAGGCGGGCATGCCCCTGGCCGCGAAGTAGGCCGGAGTGCCCAGCACCCGCATCTCGCAGCGGGAAAGGCGGCGGGCCACCAGCGCCGAATCCGCCTGCTCCCCGAGCCGCAAGGCGACATCGATGCCGGCCGAGATGAGATCGACGTTGCCATCGTCCAGCAGGATCTCGAGATCCAGCCCTGGGTGATCCCCGAGAAAATCCGACAGGTGCGGGATGATGTGCAACCGGGCGAAGGTGACGGGGGCGCTCACCCGCAGGCGACCGCTCAGGCCGGCCCGGCACTGCTGTACCATGGCATCGGCCTCGTTGACCTGCGCCAATATCTCCCTGGCACGCCGATAATAGGCCTCCCCCGCCTCGGTGGGGGCCAGGCCACGGGTCGAGCGCAGCAGCAGGCGGCTGCCAAGACGCTCCTCCAGCTGGGCAATCAGCCTGGATACCGTGGGTTGACCAAGCCCCATCCGACGCCCCACCGCAGAGAAAGACCCTGTCTCCACCGCCAGCACGAAGACTTCCATCACCCCCAATCTATCCATCCGTCTCTCTCCTGTCCGTCACCGCCCGGCGGCGTGTCATCTTGTGCCACCGCCATCCCGTGGCACAAGGTAGCATCCCGTCCCCTCGGCCGCACTCCGCGGGTTGGCAGCATGCCATCCTCCCCGGTGTCTTGTGCGATTGGCCTGCCCGAACGAGGCGCACAAAAAAGGCCGCTCATGGAGCGGCCTTTCATCAATCAGATCTGGACTCAGCTGTCGCGGCGCTTGTTGCCACCGAACTTGCGGTCCTTGTTGAAACCACCTTCACGGCGCTCCCCGCTCTTGTTGAACGGACGGTCACCACTGGGGCGGCGATCCTTGTTGAAGGGACGATCGCTGCGGGGCGGACGGGGAGCAGTGTTGCTGCCAGCCGGCACTTCGGTGTAGCGGGTGATCATCAGCGGACGCTGACAGACACGGGCCTTCTTGATCACTTCCAGCACGTCGGCGGTCATGCCCTTGGGCAGGTCGACGGTGGAGAAGTCATCGGCGATGTCGATGTTGCCGATGAAACGGCTCTCGATGTTCGCTTCGTTGGCGATGGCGCCGACGATCTGGCCCGGCTTGACGCCGTGATGGGCACCCACGTCTACGCGGTAACGCTCCATCTCCACGTCAGGATTGTCTTTCAGCGGACGCGGCTCGAGGGACGGCATGCGACGGGCAGGACGATCACCACGGTCACCGAAATCACGGGGAGCACGATCACCGAAGTCACGGCGCTCGAACTCACGGCCAGCACGGTCGCTTGCCGGTTCAGTGACGGAGTCATCCAGCAGCAGCGGTTGGTCACCCTGCACCAGCTTGGCCAGGGCGGCAGCCAGCTCCAGCGGATCGGCAGAATCTTCTTCGATCAGCTCGTTCACCAGGTTTACGTAGATCTCAAGCTCTTCGCCCATCATGGTTTCCCGGATGCGCTCCTTGAACTTGGTCATGCGGTGCTGGTTGATGTCCTCGGTGCTCGGCATCTTCATCGGCTCGATGGCCTGACGAGTGGCGTGCTCAATGGCGCGCAGCATGCGGCGCTCGCGGGGAGCCACGAACAGGATGGCCTCGCCCTTGCGACCGGCACGGCCGGTACGGCCGATACGGTGAACATAGGATTCGGTATCGTACGGAATGTCGTAGTTCACCACGTGGGTGATGCGCTCGACGTCCAGACCACGGGCGACGACGTCGGTGGCGATCAGGATGTCCAGCTGGCCTTGACGCAGCTTGTCGACGGTACGCTCACGCAGCTTCTGCGGGATGTCACCGTGCAGCGCTTCACAGGCGTGACCACGGGCGGCCAGCTTGCCAGCCAGCTCTTCGGCGGCGTTCTTGGTGCGCACGAAGACCAGTACGGCTTCGTACGGTTCGACTTCCAGCAGACGGGTCATGGCGTCCAGCTTGTGCAGACCGGTTACCTGCCAGTAGCGCTGGCGGATGGTCGGTGCGGTGGACGTCTTGGTGATGATCTTGATCTCTTTTGGCTGCTTCAGGTGCTTCTGGGCAACACGACGGATCTGGTCCGGCATGGTGGCAGAGAACAGGGCAACCTGACGGGTGGCCGGGCACTGTTCCATGATCCAGTCCACGTCGTCGATGAAGCCCATACGCAGCATTTCATCGGCTTCGTCCAGTACCAAGGCTTTCAGGCCGGAGAGGTCCAGGTTCTTGCGACGGATCAGATCCATCACGCGGCCAGGGGTACCGACGACCACCTGGGCACCACGGCGCAGGGCGCGGGTCTGGGTTTCGTAAGAGGAGCCACCGTAGATGGGCAGGACATGGAAGTCAGGCATGTGCTTGGCGTAACGTTGGCACGCCTCGGCAACTTGCAGCGCCAGCTCACGGGTCGGTGCCAGCACCAAAATCTGAGTGTTACGGTTACCAGCTTCCAGACGAGACAACAGAGGCAAGGCAAAAGCAGCGGTCTTCCCCGTACCGGTTTGCGCCTGCCCCAGCAGATCGTGTCCCGCCATCAGGTGGGGAATTGCTGCGGCCTGGATCGGTGACGGGCGCTCATAGCCCACGTCTTGCAGCGCTTTCAATACAGGCGCGGCCAGTCCAAGCTCACTAAAAAGGGGCATTTGTTCGGTATGGGTATCAGACATAGATTCTTCCAGAGTAAGGCAGGCGGCTAAGCACCGCGGAATAGCAAAAAGGCGGCGATTATAGCGCCACTTTGTTCTGCTGTCTTGAAAAATGTGATAAGCGTCTCAAGACGTTGGCAATTATAGAGGGATCTTGCGACTATGGCTTGCTTATTTTGCACTACTGGTGCGTTATTGCTTGTCACGCCCCGCTGGAGTCCTTGTCCCGCTTGTGTTTGAGCACCGCCATGGTCAATCGACTGGTGCACAATAAACGCCCACGTTCATCCCGAATGTCAATCTGCCACACCTGGGTCGTCGCCCCCAGATGCAGTGGCGAGCAACGCCCTGTCACCACCCCTTCCCGTTTGGCACGCAGGTGGTTGGCGTTCACCTCCAGTCCCACGCAGTAGCTCTCCTCCCCTACCGCCATGTTGGCGGCCAGCGACCCCAACGTCTCCGCCAACACCACGGAGGCACCACCGTGCAGCATGCCAAGGGGCTGATGGGTACGGTGATCCACCGGCATGCTGGCCTCGAGCCAGTCAGGGCCAAAGGCGGTATAGAGGATGCCAAGGTGGGCCATCAGGGTGTTGCGGGAGCTGGCATTGAGCCCTTCGAGGCTCATGGGCTTGCGCCAGATGGGGGCGCTTTCTTGACTCATGGCGAGCAGACTCCTTATGTGATCAATGAGTTGGACACGATCAGTGCCGGCGAAAAAAGATGCCCCGATCCGGGGCATCTTGACAAGTACCTTGCGTCACCAGGGATAGGTCACCCCGGGCCACTCGGCCCAGGGGAGCTCGCGCCCCGGCAGGCGCGGGTGATGCCAGTGCCACACCTTGCCCAGCCAGGCACGGAGTTCGGCCTCCAGCACGACGTCATCAAGGGGGGCCTCGGCCACCTTCCAGAAGAAGAGCTCCACCTCCACCTCCGGCAGCACCGAGGGGTAGAGATAGACCCCGCCCCAGAACTCGGGCTCCCGCTCCGGGCTCCAGAGGCCATAGGCGAAGGAGCGCTTGGCGAGAAACTCCGAGCGCTGCCACTCCAGATCGGCCTCGTGCTGGCTCAGGCTGAACTGAGCCGAGGGCCAGACGTCATCCTGGCGAAACAGCTGATGAAGCTGCTCCCGCTCGCGCAGCATGGCGACAAACTCCACCACCGCCTGAGTTGGGCTGGCAGGCAGCAGCAGAAAGCTCGGGTGCCGATAGGCTTGCGGCACCCGAAACCGCTTGGGGAAGCGCAGCATCAGAGCAGTTCCAGCAGCGCCTGCAGCGGATGCTTGAGTTTCTCCCCCTCCATCCGCTTGACCTGGCTACGGCACGAATAACCCGTGGCCAGACAGCGATCCTTGGGCAGGCGAGCGAGCGGCTCGGCCCAGCTCAAGGAGTAGATCCCCTTGGAGTTGTCCACCTGCTTGGCGTCGTGACCATAGGTGCCGGCCATGCCGCAGCAGCCGACCGACACCGGCTGCAACGTGGCGCCGAAGCGGCCAAACAGGGTACCCCAGTCACCGTGAGTCGAGGGCTTGGCAGTCTTCTCGGTGCAGTGGGCAAACAGATACCAGGGCTCGGCTTCTCCCGGCTCTTTCGCTGCGGCACTGACTTGCGGGGCAGGAAGAGAGAGCAGCCACTCCTGGGGCAGCAGCACCTGGAAGTCGCCGCGGGCAGGGCCCAGCGCCTTCACGTATTCATCGCGATAGCAGAGTACCAGGGAGGGATCGACTCCCACCATGGGGATGCCCAGCGCCGCCATCTTGTTGAGGAACTGGGCACTGCTGGCTGCGGTGCGGGCGAAGGCGCGCAGGAAGCCCTTCACGTGCTGGGGCTTGCCGTTGGGCTTGAAGGGCAGCAGGTAGGGCTGATAGCCCAGCTTGCTGGCGAGCTTCACCAGATCCCGCACCACGGGGGCGTCGTAATAGCTGGTGAAGGGATCCTGCACGATGAGCACGACCTTCTTGCGCTGCTCGGGGCTCATGGCCTCCAGCCCCGGCAGGTCGAAGTAGCGGGCCTTGTGATCACGCAGCTCCTCGGCCAGGGTGGGAATACTCAAGAGCGGCACATCCACCATGCCGATGCTCTTCTCGGTCGCCTTCTGGGCCCACTCTTTTTCCAGGAAGAAGTTGACCAGCTTGGGCGCCCTGGCGAGCAGGGGCGCATAAGCTTCGACGGTGCCGACGAAGTAATCCTTGGGGCCGCGCAGATAACGGCTGTGGTAGAGCTGCATGAAGCGGGCGCGGAAGGTGGGCACGTCCACCTTGATGGGGCACTGGCTGGTGCATGCCTTGCAGGCCAGGCACCCCTCCATCGCCTCCATCACCTCGTGGGAGAAGTCATACTGGCCGCGGGCACGGGCCACCGTATTGCGAAACTTGTCGACGATAGCCTTGAAGCGCAAGCCTCCAGATTGCAGCGCCACCTCCTCGGCCAGGGGATCGAAGCCCTGCTCCGCCAGCTGGCGCAGCCATTCGCGCATCAGCCCGGCCCGCCCCTTGGGAGAGTGGCGGCGGTCGCGGCTTATCTTGACCGAGGGACACATGGGGGAGTCGGTCTCGAAGGTGAAGCAGAGGCCGTTGCCGTTGCAATCCATGGCGCGGGTGTAGCTTTCGCGCACCGCAATCGGGATCTGGCGGTCAAACTTGCCGCGCTTGGGACCGTCCACCGACACCAGTTCGGCACCGCTGCCATAAGGGATGCAGATCTTGCCCGGGTTGATGCGGTTAGCCGGATCGAACGCCCCCTTGACCCGCTGCAGCTCCTCCCACAGCTCGCCGAAGAAGGCGGGGCTGTATTCGGAGCGGAAACCCTTGCCGTGCTCCCCCCACATCAGGCCGCCATATTTGGCGGTGAGCGCCACCACCTGATCCGAGATGCGCCGCAGCAGCACCTCCTGCTCGGGGTCGCACAAGTCCAGTGCCGGGCGCACGTGCAGCACACCCGCATCGACGTGGCCGAACATGCCGTAGTCGAGGCCATGGCCATCGAGCAGGGCGCGAAATTCCATGATGAAATCGGCCAGGGACTCCGGTGGCACGGCGGTGTCTTCGGTGAAGGCTACCGGCTTCTTTCGCCCCTCGGCATTGCCGAGCAGCCCCACCGACTTCTTGCGCATACCGTAGATGGTCTCGATGCTCGGCAAGTGACTGCACACCTGATAGCCGATGATCCCCGCCTCCTCCTTGGCCAGCAGGGCGTCGATGCGGCGGCACAGCTCGGCCACCTTGGCCTGGTGTTCAGCCTCGTCGGTGTCGGCGAATTCGACGATGTTGAGCCCCTGCAGATCCTTGCCGGGCACGTCCTGAATGAACTCTTTGACCGAATGCCAGATGATGTCGGCGCGAGCCAGCCCCAGCACCCGGGAGTCCACCGTCTCCACCGACAGGGCGTGAGCCTCCACCATAAAGGGGGCGTTTCTGAGCGCCGACGGGAAGCTGTCGTACTTGACGTTGACGAGCGTCCGGTAGCGCGGAATGGGGGTGATGTTGAGGCGAGCCTCGGTGATGAAGCCCAGCGACCCTTCCGAGCCGCACAGCACCCGGCTCACATCCAGGGTGTCGGTGTCGGGGGCATAGAGGTGCTTGAGATCGTAACCGGTCAGGAAGCGGTTGAGCTTGGGGAAGGTGGCCTCTATGTCGGCGCGCCGCTCGCGGCCGATGCGATAGAGGGTGCGGTAGATCTCCCCCTCGCGGCTCTCCAGCGCCAGCTTGTCTGCCAGGCGCTGGCCGTTCACCGGCTCGGTCGCCATGATGTCACCGTTCTCCAGCACGGCCTTGAGCCCCAGCACGTGATCCGAGGTCTTGCCGTACACCAGCGACCCCTGCCCCGAGGCATCTGTGTTGACCATGCCCCCCAGGGTGGCGCGGTTGGAGGTGGAGAGATCCGGCGAGAAGAAGTAGCCGTGGGGTTTGAGGTAGGCGTTGAGCTGATCCTTCACCACCCCGGCCTGGGCGCGCACCCAGCCCTGCTCCAGATTAATTTCCAGGATCTGGTTCATATGGCGCGAGAGATCGACGATAATGCCGCCGCCCAGGGACTGGCCATTGGTGCCGGTGCCGCCGCCGCGAGGGAAGAAACTCAAGGTGGCGTACTCTGGCCCCTGAGCCAGCTTGAGCATCACCGCAATATCATCCGCGCTACGCGGATAGAGCACCGCCTGAGGTACTACCTGATAGACGCTGTTATCCGTCGCCATCGCCAACCGGCTTGCATAAGACTTTTCGATATCACCACGAAATGCTGATCGCGCCAGCAACTCAAGAAACTGCAGGGTTGTAGGTGACAAACTGTCCTGGTAATCGAGTCTCGGGATCATGAATCCTTGTTCCCATCCTTTGCTTGATGCCGGCATTCCGGCGACAACGACCGTTCGGGGCTGCCTCTTTGCGGGCCCCCGAACCAATCCGCTCACATGTGAGCGGGCAGTATATCAGCTAGAAAACCGCTTGCGCGTTCAATCTTCACCATTTGAAAGGAGGACTTTTATGGCTCATCACAGCCATGTTATCAGTACGCTGGTTCGCACCGAGAAACAGGCCCTGACCCTGTCACTGTTCGGCTGCATCAGCTTCGCCAGCTTCGGGATCGGCTACGGCCTCTTCGTCGGCTCCAACGCCATCATGCTCGATGGCATCTTCACCCTGTTCAGCATGGGCATGACGGGCCTCGGACTCATCACCGCCTACCTGGTGACCCGCCCCTCAGACGCGCGCTTCCAGTATGGCTACGCCCACTTCGAGCCCATCACCAACGTCATCAACGGCACCATCATACTGCTGCTCTGCCTCGGCGCCTTCCATAGCGGCATCACCTCCCTGCTCGAAGGGGGACGGGAGATAGACCTTGGCCACGCCCTCATCTACGCCGCCGTCTGCACCTTCTTCTGCGCCATCATCTACCGGATCGAGGCGGGCGTCGCCGAACGTATCGACTCCGAACTGGTGCGGGTCGACTCCAAGGAGTGGCTGGTCGACACCCTGCTCAGCGCCACCCTGCTCATCGGCTTCGTGGTCGCCATCGGCCTCGAGGCCCTCGGCTACGGCCAGTACAACCGCTACATAGACCCGGTGCTGGTCACCCTGCTCGCCCTGTGCGCCACCCTGATCCCCATCAAGGTGCTCGGCCGCAACCTGCGGGAAGTGTTGAAAATCGCCCCCAAGGGGGATGTCTCCCAACTGGTGGCCAGCGAAATCGAGGCCCTGCGCCAGCGCCATGGCATCGAGTGCTACAGCCATCTGGCGAAGAGCGGCCGCCGCTTCGATCTCGAACTCAATATTCTGGTGGCCCCGGGACAGGAGTGGCCCGTCGAGCGCCAGGATGCCCTGCGCCAGGAGCTCTGGTCCCGCCTCGGCGATACCCTGGGGGATGCCTGGCTCTCGGTCTGCTTCACCCGCGAGAAGCGCTGGCTCTGATCCGGCGCTTGCCATCCTGATGCAACGCGGGGCCCCGTCGCCCCGCGTGATAAATGTCCCAAACAGGGCCTCCGGCAACCCGCCAGCTACTTTCTCCTACTTCACTCTCGCCGCCCCTCTCCTGCCCGTTATTGCTCTGTTTTTTTAATCTTTAAACCATTGACAGGGAAAACCGTTTGTCGAGTCCCTTGAATCAATAACCATTTTCAGCAGCACAAAAAGTTACGAAAATTTCGTTGCTAAAATTAAGTAGGCCAGCTATTTGTTTTCGCCAAGGACAATCGGCAGACTGCGCGCCGAAATACAGTGATGTTGTTATCCACCAAACAATAAAAACAAATACACTTATTCCACTTTGTTAAACAGTTAAGGTAAGTCCCATGAAAAAGGTGTTGATCACAGTATTTGCATTGACCATGGCGGGCACGGCCAGTGCTGCCCTTCCCCAGCTTAATTACGAGTGCCCGGGTAAGATCCAGATGCACAGCGATGAGGGTGGCCCCGTCTATATCAATGGCAAGGAGGCCAAGCTCAAGAAGTTCAACGACAACTTCTATGAGGCCAAGGGCGCGGGTGTCACCCTCTCCATCAGCAACACCGGGGGCCAGTACGATGTCTCCTACAACAGCAAGCAAGGCTCGGGGGTCTGCCAGCCTGCAGCCACGTCAGCAGCGCCTGCGGCCTCGGCAAGCCCTGCCAGCGCTGCCAGCCCTGCGGAGAAAGCCTGCCTGAAGGCGGTCTCCGAGAAGACGAACGTGCCCCAGACCCAGCTTCAGGTGACCGACGTGATGGACTCCGAAGCCGGGGTCGGCGTCACCATCAAGGTGCCGGGTGCCGATGCTCCCTGGTCCTGCCTGAGTGACAAGAAGGGCCATGTTCAGGGCGCCGCCTACACGGGCCAATGAGGGGTTTATCACCCTTCAATATGAGCTCCCCGTGACATGACGGGATTGACCGACAGGGAGGCAATGCCTCCCTGTCTTCATGTTCAATTCTATTTATTGAGACGCCAACGGCCCCGTCTTCAGATTCGAATCTTTATATTTAGGCGCCAGCCTCCCTTCAAATAACCTCTCCCTGCCGTCGCCCCCCAAAAACAGCCGCTGTCTGTTCGCGCCACCTTATATAACCAAATGAGCTGACATTTATTAAAACAAGCACCAAATGACAGGTGTCTGAAATAGGTTGTTACACTTTGGCCAGGTGCAGATATATACAGAGCCTGTGTCTTATGCCTGTCCTCATCCATATGGCGAGAGACCTTCCATGGGCCGACCCAGCAGCGCAGGCGCCCCCCTAGACCCGATGCACCGCCACCACTTGTGCGCCCGGCGCTTGCCAAATCGGCGATAGCCGTTATCATCAGGGCTCACTTTTGACCCGAGGTTTTATTGCCCATCATGGACAACCCCCGAAGTAGCCCTTCGTTTTTCCCCATCAAAACCTATCTGTACCTGCTCAACCAGCGCCTCTGAAAACACCCGAGCCTTGCCCTGCCACGGCCCCTTGCCGTGACCGACATCCACTGCGTCTGTTTTTATTGAGGTCATCCTAATGGAATTCTTGCTGGACCCGTCTATCTGGGTCGGTCTGTTCACCCTGATCATCCTCGAGATAGTGCTCGGGATAGACAACCTGGTCTTCATCGCCATCCTGGTGAAGAAGCTGCCCCCCGCCCAGCGGGACAAGGCGCGGCTCATCGGCCTCTCACTGGCCCTGATCATGCGCCTCGCCCTGCTGAGCGTCATGTCCTGGCTCGTGACTCTCACGACCCCCATACTGCACATCTGGGATCACCCCTTCTCGGGTCGGGATCTCATCCTGATGGGCGGCGGCCTCTTCCTGCTGTTCAAGGCCACCTCAGAGCTGCATGAGCGGCTGGAGGCCAAGCCGGAGGAGCAGGGCCCGGCCGGTGTCTATGCCGGATTCGGGGTGGTGATCGCCCAGATCCTGGTGCTGGATGCGGTCTTCTCCCTGGATTCCATCATCACCGCCGTCGGCATGGTGGAACACCTGGGCGTCATGATGGCGGCCGTGACCATCGCCATGGTGGTGATGGTGATCGCCTCCAAGCCCCTGACCCGCTTCGTCAACGCCCATCCCACCGTGGTGGTGCTCTGCCTAAGCTTCCTGCTGATGATAGGCTTCAGCCTGGTCGCGGAGGGCTTCGGCTTCCACATCCCCAAGGGCTATCTCTATGCGGCCATCGGCTTCTCTGTGCTCATCGAGTTCTTCAACCAGCTCGCCCAGCGCAGTGCCCAGCGCCACGAATCCAGGCAGCCCCTGCGCGAGCGCACCACGGCCGCCATCTTCAAACTGATGGGGGGCAGCCGGGCCAACCAGCACCCGCAGCAGGATGAGGAGGAGGAGCTGGAGGCACCCCGCCCCATCAGCTTCGGAGAGGAGGAGCGTTACATGGTGACCGGGGTGCTGTCGCTCGCCGAGCGCTCCATCCGCACCATCATGACCCCTCGCGCCGAGATGGAGTGGATCGACGTCAATGACTCCCCGGACGAGATCCGAACCCTGCTGCAGCGGGCCCCCCACAGCCTGTTCCCGGTCTGCGACGGGGAGCTGGACGAGATCATCGGGGTGGTGAAGGCGCGGGATCTGCTGTTTTCCCTCAACGAGGGGCAGTCCCTGGCCGAGCTCGCCAGGCAGAATGACCCCATCATAGTGCCCCAGACCATCAACGTGATCCGGCTGCTGGCGGAGCTGCGCAAGGCCAGGGGCAGCCTCATTCTGGTGGCGGACGAGTTCGGCATCATTCAGGGGCTGGTCACCAACCACGATCTGCTGGAGGCAATAGTCGGCGAGTTGCCGGATGAGGATGAGACCCCAGACATAGTCCAGGAAGGTGAGAGCTGGCTCATCAACGGCAGCACCAACATCCACCAGATAGAGCAGACCCTGGGCCATGACGGCCTGGTGAGCGAGAGCGATGAGTACGTGACCCTCGCGGGCATGCTGCTCTCCCACTTCGGCAGCCTGCCCACCAGCGGCCAGCAACTGCGTCTGGGTCAGCTCTGCTTCGAGGTGCTGGCGGTGAGCGAGCGCCGGATAGAGCGGGTGCGGGTCACCCCGATAGGCGCCAGCGCCGCCTGATCTGCCGCGACACTGAAAAGAGGGCCAAAAGGCCCTCTTTTTCATGGCCTCGGGCCCATTGCTGTGCCAATGGCAATTCTCTTCTGCAATTACCCCTCTTTTTCACAATGACAATCCCCTCTAGAGTCTGCTCCATCCCAACACGAGGAATTCACCATGAACCACGATCCCCTGTTCTGCCCCCTTCGCCTCGGCCAGTTGCACCTCTCCAATCGCATCGTCATGCCGCCCATGACCCGCTCCCGCGCCAGCCAGCCCGGTGACGTGGCCAACGCCATGATGGCCACCTATTACGCCCAGCGCGCGGGCGCCGGCCTCATCATAGGCGAGGGCACCCAGATAGATCCCCTGGGCAAGGGCTATGCCTGGACCCCGGGCATTCACAGCGCCGAGCAGGTGGCTGGCTGGAAGGGGGTGACCGAGGCGGTGCACGCCAGGGGGGGCATCATGTTTGCCCAGCTCTGGCACGTGGGCCGGGTCACCCACCCGGACAACATAGGCGGCGCCCAGCCCATCTCCTCGTCGGCCATCAAGGCGCAAGGGGTGAAGGTGTTTGTCGACAACGGCAGCGACGCCCCCGGTTTTGTGGAGACAGTCACTCCCCGTGCCATGACCCAGGCCGACATAGACGCCGTGGTGGGTCAGTTCCGCCAGGCCGCCCGCAATGCCATGGAGGCCGGCTTTGACGGCATAGAGCTTCACGCCGCCAACGGCTACCTCATCAACCAGTTCCTCGACTCCGAATCCAACGCCCGCACCGACAACTACGGCGGCTCCCTGGAGAACCGGCTGCGCTTCCTGAAAGAGGTGACAGAGGCGGTCAGTGACGAGATCGGGCCTGACCGGGTCGGGGTGCGTCTCGCGCCGCTGACCACCCTCAACGGTACCGTGGATGCGAATCCGCAGGAGACGTATCTGGCTGCCGCGAAGCTGCTGGGGGAAATAGGCATCGTCTATCTGCATATCGCCGAGGCGGACTGGGACGACGCGCCCCTGATGGCGGAGGGCTTCAAGCAGGGGCTGCGGGACGCCTTCCCCAACACCCTCATCTATGCGGGAAAATATGACGGTGAGCGGGCCAGAGCCGCGCTGCAGGCGGGCTGGGCCGACTTGATTGGCTTCGGTCGCCCCTTCGTGGCGAACCCGGATCTGCCGAACCGGCTGCGCCACGGCTATCCCTTTGCCCCCCATGATCCCGCCACCCTGTTTGGCGGCGGCGAGCAGGGGCTCATCGACTACCCCGTCTATCAGGCCGAGACAGCGTCGCAGCCTGCCTGAGACTGGCAACCAGCCTGGCCTCGGAGCCACGCGCCCGCCCTTATCGGCGGGCGCGCGCTATTTGAACCTCCGGTGCCTAGTAGAGGACCACCCCGTGGCAGGCACCATAACCTCTGATCTCCTGGGTCAGCTTCACCTTGTCGGCGAGGCTCAGCCAGCTCGCCTCCACCCCATTGAGGGAGAGGCGGCAGAGCTGCTCCCGCGTGGCACCGAGACTGTTCGCCAGCGCCTGGAAGTTGGCCCCCATGTAGCCGCCAAAATAGGCGGGATCGTCGGAGTTGATGGTGACGCAGAGCCCCTGCTCCAGCAGGGTCAGCACGTTGTGATCCGCCATCTTGTCAAACACCCTGAGCCGCACGTTGGAGAGGGGACAGACGGTCAGGGGCAACCGGGTATCGGCCAGGTAGCGCACCAGCGCTGGATCCTCGGCGCAGCGCACCCCGTGATCGATGCGTTTGACCTGCAGCTCCTGGATGGTCTGCCAGATGTAGGCCGCCGGTCCCTCCTCCCCCGCATGGGCCACCACCGGCAGTCCCAGCTCACGGCAGCGGGCGAAGACCCGGGCAAACTTGCCGGGCGGATTGCCGAGCTCGCTCGAGTCGAGGCCGATGCCATGGATACGGGACAGATGAGGCCGCGCCTCCTCCAGGGTGGCGAAGGCCGCCTCTTCGCTTAAGTGCCGCAAAAAGCTCATGATGAGGCGCCAGCTGATGCCAAGCTGCCGCTCACCCTGCTGCAATGCCCGCTCTATGCCGCCGAGCACCGTCTCGAAGGGAATGCCGCGGGCACTGTGGGTCTGGGGGTCGAAGAAGATCTCCACATGCACCACCTTGTCGGCGGCGCAGCGTTCCAGATAGGCCCAGGTGAGCTCGAAGAAATCTTGCTCGGTGACCAGCACGCTGGCCCCCAGGTAGTAAAGATCGAGAAAGGATTGCAGGCAGTCAAACTCATAGGCGGCTCGCAGGCTCGCCACGTCGGGCCAGGGCAGGGTCACCCCGTTGCGCTGGCCAAGGGCAAACATCAACTCGGGCTCCAGGGTGCCCTCGATATGCAGGTGCAACTCCAGCTTGGGCAAGCCGGCAATAAAGTTCTCCATGATGACGGCTCCATCGTCAGCGCCTGATGGTTAAGGCAAGTACAGGCGCCAACGGCGCCCTCCCTCTGCCGTCATTGTGCACCCATCTGACGCGCCGGGGGAGACTTGTCATCAAAGCGCCTTATAATGGCGGCACAAAAAAGCCATAAGTGATTGAAGACATTCGAGGTTGGCAACCACCTCCCCCTACAAGGAGTTTCCATGAAGAAAAGCGTCATCTGCGATATCGACGGCGTCATCCTGCACAACAACGATCTGGTGCCCGGCGCCGACCGTTTCGTTCATCGCCTGCTGGAGCAGGGCAGCAAGCTGTTGTTCCTCACCAACTACCCGGCCCAGACCCAGAAAGATCTGCAAAACCGCTTCCGCTCCGCCGGGATCGAGGTGCCAGAGGAGTGCTTCTATACCTCCGCCATGGGCACCGCCGACTTTCTCAAGCGCCAGGATGGCAAGAAGGCCTATGTGATAGGCGAAGGGGCCCTGACCCACGAGCTCTACAAGGCCGGCTTCACCATCACCGACATCGACCCCGACTTCGTGGTGGTGGGCGAGACCCGCAACTACAACTGGACCATGATGCAGCTGGGGGCCAAGTTCGTGGATCAGGGTGCCCGCTTCATCGCCACCAACCCCGATACCCACGGCCCCATGATGCACCCGGCCTGCGGCGCCCTCTGCGCCCCCATAGAACGGATGACCGGCAAGAAGCCGTTCTACGTCGGCAAGCCGAGCGCTTGGATCATTCGCGCGGCGCTCAACCGGATGGAGGCCCACTCCGACGACACCATCATCATCGGCGACAACCTGCGCACCGACATCCTGGCGGGCTTCCAGGCCGGTCTCGAAACCGTGCTGGTGCTTTCCGGAGTGAGCAAGGTGGCGGACATCGACCGCATGCCGTTCAGACCGAATCACATCTTCGACTCCGTGGTCGACATCGATATCGTCTGATCCCCTTCCTTGGTCCCCCTTGGCAAGGTGGTGCACATCGTTTAACGTAAGCGCAATATTGTTAAACAAACTAAACGGGAGCAGGACGCTCCCCTCGCCACCCCAAGGACGCACCATGAAGAGCCTGAACGACTGGATCCTGCTGGACCAGCACCCCGTCTCCCCTACACCGCTGATGCCCGCCCCCGAGCGGATCCGCGCCGGCAACCCGAGCCAGACCCTCTGGAACCACTATTCGGACCCGAACCAGCAGTTTCACGTGGGCTTCTGGGCCTGCGAGCCGGGGCGCTGGGCCATTCACTACACAGAGCACGAATATTGTCAGCTGCTGGAAGGGGAAGCGCGGATCCACGACGGCCAGGGGGGCGAGCTGTACCTCAAGCCGGGGGATCAGTTCGTCATCCCGGCGGGCTTCGTCGGCGAGTGGGAGACCCTCACCCCCTGTCGCAAGCTCTATGTGATCTTCGAGCCCGCCGCGACTTGACGCCAACGTCAACCAGGGCCCTGTCTGCGGCCCTTTTTCATGCCGGCCAGGTTGACGTTTGCGGCATGATTTTGTGCGGTTTTCCCGCTTGCAAAAGGTTTTTGCACTAGGCATTGTGATTGGCGAGGAATGTAAATGGAATTTCGAGCCCAAACGTGGGGGGCTCATATAAAAATCAAGAGGATTACCGCCAATGTGTTCTATTTTCGGCATTCTGGACATCAAGACCGACTCCGCCGCCTTGCGCAAATCGGCCCTGGAGATGTCCAAGCGACTGCGTCACCGCGGGCCTGACTGGTCCGGCGTCTACAGCTCCGACAAGGCCATCCTGGTGCACGAGCGCCTGGCCATCGTCGATCCGGGCAATGGCGCCCAGCCGCTCTACAACCCGGAGCGCACTCACGTATTGGCCGTCAACGGCGAGATCTACAACCACAAGGAACTGGAGAAGAACCTCAAGGTCGACTTCCAGTTCCAGACCCACTCCGACTGCGAGGTGCTGCTCGCCCTCTACAAGGAGAAGGGCCCCGCCTTCCTGGACGATCTGAACGGCATTTTCGCCTTCATCCTCTATGACGCCGAGCAGGACGCCTACCTGATCGGTCGCGATCATATGGGGATCATCCCCCTCTACACCGGCCGCGACGAGCATGGCAACTTCTACGTTGCCTCCGAGATGAAGGCCCTGGTGCCGGTGTGCAAGAGCGTCGAGACCTTCCCGCCCGGACATTACCTCTGGAGCAAGGATGGCGAGCTCAAACAGTGGTACAAACGCGACTGGATGGAATATCAGGCGGTCGAGCACAACGTCAGTGACAAGGCCGAGCTGAAAGCCGCTCTGGAAGCGGCGGTCAAACGCCAGCTGATGTGTGACGTGCCCTACGGCGTGCTGCTCTCCGGCGGTCTGGATTCGTCCGTCATCTCCGCCATCACCAAGCTCTACGCCGCCCGTCGGGTAGAGGATGATGGCAAGAGCGAGGCCTGGTGGCCCCAGCTGCACTCCTTCGCCGTGGGGCTGGAAGGCTCGCCGGACTTGGCCGCCGCCCGCAAGGTGGCCGATCACCTCGGCACAATACACCACCAGATCCACTTCACCGTGCAGGAAGGGCTGGATGCCCTGCGCGACGTCATCTATCACCTCGAGACCTATGACGTCACCACCATCCGCGCCTCCACCCCCATGTATCTGATGGCGCGCTACATCAAGGCGATGGGGATCAAGATGGTGCTCTCCGGCGAAGGCTCCGACGAGCTGTTCGGCGGCTACCTCTACTTCCACAAGGCCCCCAACGCCCGGGAGTTCCACGAGGAGAACGTGCGCAAGCTGGCCTCCCTGCATCTGTATGACTGCCTGCGGGCCAACAAGTCGATGGCCGCCTGGGGCGTCGAGGGTCGCGTGCCCTTCCTCGACAAGGAGTTCATGGACGTGGCGATGCGCCTGCAGCCCGCCGACAAGATGTGTGGCAACGGCAAGATCGAGAAGCACATCCTGCGGGAAGCGTTCGAGGAGCTGCTGCCCCACGAGGTGGCATGGCGCCAGAAGGAGCAGTTCTCCGACGGCGTGGGCTACTCCTGGATTGACAGCCTGAAGGCCATGGTCGAGACCGAAGTGACGGATCAGATGTTCGAGGCGGCCGCATTCCGCTTCCCCATCAACACCCCGCTCACCAAGGAGGCCTACTTCTACCGCGCCATCTTCGACGAGCACTTCCCGCTGGAGTCCGCCGCCCGCACCGTGCCCTACGGCAAGTCGGTCGCCTGCTCCACCCCGACCGCGCTGGAGTGGGATGCCAAGTTCAAGGAGATGGCCGACCCGTCCGGCCGCGCCGTGATGGACGTGCACCAGCAGAGCTACTGATCCGCAATCGGACAGAGCCCGACCAAACAACAAGGCCCCTCTCGAGGGGCTTTGTTGTTTTCTGCCATTTCACTCCCGCTTTTTTGCTTATCTCCTTCCCTGTTTGCGGCTTGGCGAAGGGGTTCGCTCGTGTCACATTATTCCGGCTTGGAAGCAACGACAATACAAGGAAGAGACGATGAAACGACTGTTACTGCCCCTGATGCTGGGCACCCTGCTGTTCAACGGCGCCGCCCGCGCGGGTGACCACCTCTGGGCCAGGGGCTTGCCCGATTACAGTCAGGGCTATGACGAGCAGCGGGATCCGGCGAAAGATCTCGCCGCTGCCACCATCAGGGCGCAACAAGAGGACAAGCAGGTATTGCTGCTGGTGGGGGGCGAGTGGTGCAGTTGGTGTCAGGAGATGAACCGCTTCCTGGACCGGGAGCCAGCCCTTGCCAGTCAGTTCAACCAGACCTTCGTGGTGGTCAAGGTGAACGTCAGCAAGGCGAACAAAAACGCCCCCTTCCTCAAGGCCTATCCAGAATATCTGGGGGTGCCCCACTTCTACGTGCTGGACGCCAGAGGCAAGCTGCTGGAGTCCTTCAACACCGGATTGCTGGAGAAGGGGAAAAGTTACGATGAGGCCAAGTTTGGCAAGTTTATCCGCTACTTTGAGCGCCAGGATGCTCGTAGCTGACAAGCCCTGACCATGATGCAAACACCCCGCACGGTCGGCTGACGGTGCGGGGTGTTTGTTGTTTATCACGGGGAAGAATCAGGCTTGCGCATCCGGCTGATTGGCGGGGGCCGCCTTGACAAAGGCCTGCAACTGCTCGCAGTTGGCAACGATGCGCGCGATGGTGGGGTAGTCGTCCAACGTCATGTTGAAGCGGTGGGCGTTATAGACCTGGGGCACCAGCATGCAGTCCGCCAGGGTCACCTCGTTGCCCACGCAATAGACGCCGGCCGTGGTCATCAACAACTGCTCCAGGGCGGTGAAGGTCTCGTCAATCCAGTGGCGATACCAGGCATCGCGCGCCGCCTTGCTCTGCCCCAGCTCCTGCTCCAGGTAGTTCAGCACCCTCAGGTTGTTGAGGGGGTGAGTGTCGCAGGCGATCATGTTGACTATCTGGCGCACCCGGGCCCGCTCCTCGGGGGCGGAGGGCATCAGGGGGTAGGCCGGATAGGTCTCGTCGAGATACTCCATGATGGCCACCGACTGACCCAGCTGCACATCCCCGTCGATGAGAAAAGGCACCAGCCCCTGGGGATTGACCCGGCGATAGGCCTTCTCTTTCTGCTCACCCTGTCTCAGATTGACCGGGTGTTGCTCATAACCAAGTCCCTTGAGTTGCAGCACCAGACGCACGCGAAAGCTGGCCGATGAACGCCAATATCCAAACAACTGCAGCATATTATGTCCCTATGGTGGCAGGTGTGTGCCACCTGCCGTGTCGCCTGGCCGACCTTGGCCGGCCCAGGCCTTACTAGCTCGTCTGACTGGCGCCCCCTTGCGTGACCCGTTGCAAAATGGTGCCAAACAGACTCATCCCGTTGCGATCCTGCATCGCGATGGACACTGTATCACCAAAGCGCAGAAAGGGTGTAGTGGCTTGACCTGACTCGATAATTTCCAGCATCCGCTGCTCGGCGAGGCAGGAGGATCCCCGGCTTCTGTCGTAGTTGGAGACGGTGCCCGAGCCTATGATGCAGCCCGCGCCAAGGGGCCTGGTCTTGGCCGCGTGGGCAATCAGCTCGAAGAAGTTGAAGGTCATGTCGAGCCCCGCATCCGGCTCCCCGAACAGGGCGCCGTTGAGCTGGGTCACCAGGGGCAGATGCACCTTGCCCTGCTGCCAGTCGCCGCCGAGCTCGTCCGGGGTGATGGCCACCGGCGAGAAGCTGCTGGAGGGTTTGGACTGGAAGAAGCCAAAGCCCTTGGCGAGCTCCCCGGGAATGAGGTTGCGCAGGCTCACGTCGTTGACCAGCATCAGCAGCTTGACGTGCTCCTCTGCCCCCTGCGCGCTGGTGCCCATGGGCACGTCGTCGGTGATGACGGCCACTTCCGATTCAAAGTCGATGCCCCACTCCTCCGACCCCATGACGATGGGGCCGCGGGGGGCGAGGAAGCTGTCGGAGCCCCCCTGGTACATCAGGGGATCGTGCCAGAAGCTCTCCGGCATCTCGGCGCCACGCGCCTTGCGCACTAGCTCCACGTGATTGACGTAGGCGCTGCCGTCGGCCCACTGGTAGGCGCGGGGCAGCGGGGAGAGGCAGGCCGTCTCATCGAAGGGGAAGGCATCGGGGCAGGCGCCGTCGTTGAGGGCCTGATAGACGGCGGTCAGCCGGGGGGCGAGATCGCTCCACTCATCCAGCGCCCCTTGCAGGGTGGGGGCTATGTCGGCCACGGCCACCGCCCGGGTCAGATCCCGGCTCACCACCACCAGGGCGCCATCGCGCTTGCCATTGTTCAAGGTTGCCAATTTCATATCGAATTCCTTATTTGCCGGGGGTGCCGTCTGGCCGCTGCCAGCTGGACACATAGTGGAGATCCTCTATCCCTTCGCAGATCTGGCCGACTCCCAGGGCATCCCGGGTGTCGAGCATCACCGCCACCTCGTCGGTGAACTTTTTGGCATGGGCCTGCCCCGCCGCAAAGGCCTTGGGATGGGGGCCGTGAGTGAAGCCGGCGGGGTGGAAGGTGACCATGCCCCGCTCGATGTTGTCCCGGCTGAAGAAGTCCCCGGCGTGGTAGAAGAGCACCTCGTCAAAGTCATCGTTGCTGTGGTAGAAGGGCACCCGCAGCGCCCCGGGATCGCTCTCGATGGGGCGCGGCACGAAGGTGCAGATGACGAAGCGGCTCGCCACGAAGGTGGAGTGGGCCGACGGCGGCAGATGGTAGCGGTGGCTCATCAGGGGGCGGATGTCCCGCCAGTTGAGGCGTACCACGCAGAGATCCCCGTGCCAGCCCTGGGCATCCAGGGGGTTGAAGGGCCAGGTGATGACCGAGACCTGATCGTGGCGCTTGACCTGCAGCGACCAGGGATTCTCATCCTGCTGGGCCAGGAAACACTCATCGATGGCGGGCACGTCAAGGGCCGCCGGATCGAAGATGGCGTGGTTGCCCACCAGCCCCTTGTCCGGCAGCTGATAGCTGTCCTCCGTCGCCTCTATCATCAGGATGAAGAGCGGCGCGGTCGGCTCGATGCGCCACATGGTGCCACGGGGGATCACCACGTAGTCCCCCTCTCGCAGGGTCAGATGGCCGTAGTCGCAGAAGAAGTCGCCGCTCCCCTCGTGAATGAACAAGAGCTCGTCGCCATCGGCGTTGCGCACCAGAAACGGCATCGACTCGGTCAGGCGCCACATCCGGTAGCGGCAGTGGGGGTTGCTGAGCAGATCCGGCATCACCCAGGGGGAGAGGGAGCTCACCGCCTCGCCGAGGGCATTGAGATCAAACAGCCGCGGTCGCAGCGGCCCCTCCCAGCTGCTCCAGTCGGTGGGGGCATGCTTGTGGTGCATGTGGGTGGCGGGGCCGAAGAAGCCGCTGCGCCCGAGCTCGCGCTCGTAGATGGCCTGCTCGGGCAGGTCGGCGTGGGCCTGGCGGGAGTGGGTCCCCTCCCGGTGGGGGAAACTTATCCAGTTACGCATGGCTGTGTACCTCCCATGAAATGAATACCGGCCGACGAGCTAGCATCCCGTTACGCATCGCTCGGCTCCCCCTTCTTCTCGCCCTGCTCGGTTCCGCTCAGCACCCCACGGCGGATCTGATCCAGTTCAATGGATTCGAACAGTGCCTGGAAGTTGCCCTCGCCGAACCCCTCGTTGCCCTTGCGCTGGATGATCTCGAAGAAGACCGGGCCGATGACGGTGTCGGTAAAGATCTGCAGCAGGATGCCGTCCTTGGTGGGCGAGCCGTCGATGAGGATGCGCAGCGCCTTGAGCGCCTCCAGATCCTCCTGATGCCCCTCCACCCGGCTGTTGACCTTCTCGTAGTAGGTGTCCGGGGTCGGCATAAAGCCGGTGCCGCGACCACGCAGGGTACGGATGGTCTGGTAGATGTCGCTGGAGGCGAGCGCTATGTGCTGGATCCCCTCCCCCTTGTACTGGCGCAGGTACTCCTCGATCTGGGACTTGTCGTCGGAGGATTCGTTGATGGGGATGCGGATCTTGCCGCAGGGGGCCGTCATGGCGCGGGAATGTAGCCCGGTCAGCTTGCCTTCGATGTCGAAGTAGCGAATTTCCCGGAAGTTGCCGATCCGCTCGTAGAAGTTGGACCAGACGTCCATGTTGCCGCGATGGACGTTGTGGGTCAGGTGATCGATCTCGTAGAGCCCCGCATCCACCTCGGCCATGCGCACCTGCCAGTCGGGATAAAAGACGAAATCCACGTCATAGATGGAGCCCTGCTCGCCGTAGCGGTCGACAAAGGAGAGGGTGCTCTCGCCGATGCCGTAGATGGCGGGGATGTTGAGCTCCATGGGCCCTATCTTGCCGACGAAGGGTTTGGCCCCCTTGGCGATGGCGTACTGCTGAGCACGGCCCGCATCCGCCACCCGAAATGCCATGCCGCAGACGCTGGGCCCGTGCAGGCTGGCAAACTGCTCCGCCTGGGAGTGGGGCTCGGCGTTGACCACGAAATTGATGTCCCCCTGGCGGTAGAGCCAGCACTGCTTGTGCTTGTGTCTGGCCACCTCCGCAAACCCCAGGGAGACGAACAGCGCCTTGAGGGCGGCAATGCCCTTGAGATCCGGGGCAGTGTACTCGACGAATTCGAACCCATCGGTGCCGAGGGGATTGATGGTATGGGAACGGGAAGAAGAGGTCGTCATGATGCGCTCCTTGCGATGGATTGATAACGAAACGGGTCACACCGGGACCACGACAGGCAGTCGCCACCGGCATTGTTAACAACTTGTTTCATTAGAAGCAGGGGCGGAGCAGAAGAGAAGAGGCGGGTTTCAGATAGTTTGGCGAGAGCCACCGCCAGAAGATGTAAATAGATTGTGACATTGCAGCCTGAGCCTTGCGGACAGCCCCACGGCGCACCGCAAGGCTGTCAGCTTTGCCTTACAGCCGCCAGTTTTTCACCTCGAGATGGGGCAGGCTGACCCTGGCCTGTTGCAGCCGGCGGGCGCTGGGATTGATGAGCCAGGCCTCCTCCCCCAGTGCCAGCAGCGGCAGATCATGCAGGCTGTCACTCAAGGCCAGCGTGGCGCCGAGGGCGCGGATCCCGGGCAGGATCTTGTGCCGGCCGTGGCAATAAAAACGCGGCACCAGGCCGCCGAGACGATAGTGCATTCGCGAACCGATGATGCGATGGGGCAGCCTTGGCAGTTGCCGATGGAGCTGTGCCCGGACCAGGGCGCGGGGGCTGGCGGAAAGCACCCAGCAACGGTGCCCTTCGGCCATCAGCAGGGCGCGGGCCTCCCGAAACAGCCCGGGCCGGGTGTGGCAATAGGCCCGCACCAGCTGGCGCCAGCCCGGCGGCGAGAGCCCCAGGGTGATGGCCCACCAGATAAGCGAGATCCCCTGACGCCGCAGGCTGGGCACCAGATACACCAGGCCACCCAGTGCGATCACCGGCAGTAGCAGCAGTGGCCAAAGCCGGCGGCGCAGGATGAAGCGCAGCAGGCCGGCGTGGCTGTCCCCCGGCGCCAGGGTGTCGTCAAAGTCGGCCAGGATCCAGCCCGAGCCGGGCGCCCCGCGTGAGCTTGTCATTCGCTCAATCCCGCGATGGCGGCGTGCAATTCGGGCAGGAGGAACAGCGCACCCTCATCCGGTGGGCAGACGAGATCGAAAGCCTCCCCTGCCAGGGTAAACTGCAGGCGCCAGGCGTGCAGGTAGCCGCGATCGGCGGCCGTGCCACCGTAGCGCTCGTCCCCGAGGATGGGGGCGCCAATGCTTTTCAAGGCGACCCGGATCTGGTGGGTCTTGCCGGTCTGGGGCTTGATGCGATAGAGCCGCAGCCCCTCCCGCACCGCCACCGAATCGAACCAGCTGATGGCCGGGTTCTGCTGGGTGCGGGCCAGCATCCAGCTGCCGCCACGCCCTTTTTCCATGTCCCCCTTGACCCAGCCCTGCTTCTTCTTCGGCTTGCGATCGGAGAGGGCCAGATACTGCTTGCTCACCTCCCGGGCGGCAAAGGCCATGCTGAGTGCCCGGTTAGCCTCCGGGGTGCGCGCCAGCAGCACCAGCCCCGAGGTCATCTTGTCGAGGCGATGGACAGGATAGAGTTCGAGGCCGGTATCCATCTTGACCCGATTGACGAGCCCGGGCTCACCCCCCTCGTCGTGCATGCCAAGGCCAGGGCCCTTGTTGATCACCATGAAATCTTTGTGCTGCAACTGTATCCGGTACATCTATAACCCTTTAGAATGTGATTTGTTAACAAGTTGAATGCGGGCCTGCTGGCCACCCCATGGATCCTCAGCACAAGAATCGCACGGATGAAGAGATACCTGTTTTGGCTGCTATTGCTTGGCGCCAGTTACGCTTTCCCTGTCCAGGCAAGTGACCGTCCCCATGAACCTCCGGATCGGGTCGTCTTGCAATTGCGCTGGCTGCATCAACCCCAGTTCGTCGGCTACCACATGGCCAAGGCCAAGGGGTTTTACGCCGAGGCCGGACTGGACGTCGAGATAAGACCCGGCGGCAAGGGCATAAGCCCGGTTCAGGAAGTACTCAGCGGTCGCGCCGACTTTGGCGTCGGCAACACCGAGGTGCTGACAGGCTACGCCAATGGCGAACCCCTGCTGGCACTGGCCAGCGTCTACCAGCACTCCCCGTCCATCTTCCTGGCCCGTCGCGACAGCGGCATTCTCACCGTTGCGGACATGCGTGGCAAACGGATCATGATGTTCCCCGGCCATCAGGACGCCGAGCTGCTCGCCACTCTCTACTATCAGGGGCTGCACGAACGCCAGCTCATCCCGGTGCCGACCTCGGTCAACGTCGACGATCTGATCGCCGGCAAGATAGACATCTTCAACGCCTACCTGAGCAACGAGCCTTTCTACCTGGAAGAGCGCGGCGTCTCGGTCTCCGTCATCAATCCCCGCAACTACGGCATCGATTTTTACAGCGACATCCTGTTCACCACTCAGGACGAGGAGCACACCAACCCGGATCGGGTGGCGCGGTTTCGGGCCGCGAGCCTCAAGGGGTGGCGCTACGCCCTCGCCCACCCGGCCGAGGCCATCGACCTGCTGCGCAAGGAGTATGGCGTCAACCGCAGCCAGGCCCACATGGAGTACGAGCTGCAGATGAGCAAGGAGATGATACAGCCGCTCTATGTGGAGATCGGGTATATGAATCCGGATCGCTTCGCCCACATCATGCAGCAACTGCTCGAAATAGGGCTGGTTCCAAAGCCGGTGCCACTGACCCGTTTTCTCTATCAGGCCCCCTCCGAGCAGTGGATCTTCTGGCGCCCCTGGTTCTTGCTGAGCCTGGGGGTCGGCAGCATCATACTGCTGCTCGCCCTCTATCTGCTCGCCAACAACAAGCGACTCTACCGGGAGGTGGCCCTGCGCAAGCAGCGGGAGCAGGAGATACTGCTGTTGGCCAGGCGCGATCCCCTCACCGGATTGCCCAATCGCCTGAACCTGATGGAGCAGTTGAAAGCACAGGTAAAGAGCGACAGCCCCGGCTGCCTGCTGTTCTGTGATCTCGATGACTTCAAGCGCATCAATGACAACTTCGGCCACAGCCAGGGGGATGCCATCCTCTGCCAGCTGGCCAACCGGCTCCATGACGCCATCGGCCACCAGTGCTATTTTGCCCGGCTGGCGGGGGATGAATTCATCCTGCTGCTGCCTGGCTACAACACCCATCAGGCAGAGGAGGTCACCGAGGTGATCCGGCAGGCCATGGAGGCCCCGTTCGTGGTCAATGGCCAGCCCATGCAGGTCGGGATCAGCATCGGGGTCAGTCACTACCAGAGCGGCTGGAGCCCGGAGCAATGGCTCATCCAGGCGGACAGGGCCATGTATTGCGACAAGAACGGCGGCTTCATTGCGCTGGTGGAGCAATCCAGCTGACAGTGCCATCAACGGCGGGGCCACCCACAGCGCCCAGACAATAAGGCCACCCCAGGGTGGCCTTATTGTCATCTTGTGTTTGCTCGAGGCGGACGTCAGCCGAAGGTCTGCCCCAGGGATTTGAGCTGGCGCGCCTTGGTGAGCAGAATGTCGCTCGAGGCATCCATGTCGTGCATCTTGTTGCTGTTGGTGTGGGAGTGCTGGGAGATGGCGTTGACGTTTCGGCTGATGTCCTCCACCACCGCCTGCTGCTGCTCGGCCGCCGCCGAGATCTGGGTCGACAGATCCACTACCCGCTCTATCTCCGTCAACACCTGATGCAGGCTCTGTGACCCCTGCCGGGTCAGGGTCACACAGGACTGGGTCTGCTCCAGATTCTGTTGCATCATCCCCTTCCAGCCATTCAGGGTACGCTGGATCTGCCCTATGCTGCCCTGGATCTGCTCGGTCGCCTTGTGGGTACGGGTAGAGAGGGTACGCACCTCGTCAGCCACCACGGCGAAACCACGCCCCTGCTCCCCTGCCCGGGCCGCCTCGATGGCGGCATTGAGGGCCAGCAGATTGGTCTGATCCGCTATTCCCTGGATCTCGCTCATCAGCACCCCGATGCGATCCGACTCCTCCGCCAGCGCCACCGCCGCCGTGAAGGCCTGTTCGGCCTGGGTAGCCAGCTCGGTGACCCTGTGCTGGGTATCCTCCAGCTGCTGGTCGGTATGCTGGCAGTGCACCTTGGCCTGGGCAATCTGGTTGTCTGTCTCCTGGATGTTGCGAGCTATCTCATGGGCCGTCGCCGCCATCTCGGTGATGGCGGTCGCCACCTGCTGGGTCTGGATGTCCTGCTCGGCGATGTCGGCGCTCGCCTCGCTGGAGGCCGTCTTGAGATGGACCGCCAGATCCTGCAGGGAGAGGGTCGCATCGTCCACCCGCCCGAGCACTGTGCGGATCCTGGCCTGCAGCAGCTTGATGTGGAAATCGGCGATGGCGCTGGGTTCATCCCCCGAGTAGATGAGCCGGGTCAGGCTGTCGTACTCCTCGGCCAGCTGTTGCAGATAGCGGGGGGTGGTGATGATGGCGTGGCGATAGAGGAGGCCAAGCCACAAGAGGGGCAGCAGCATAAACAAGGCCCCCAAGGGCCCGGTCAGATAGGCACCCGCCGCCAGCATCGACAGGAGCCCGGCGATGGCCAGCCCATGGCGCACGGGGCGCAGGCTCAGGCCCGCCTTGCGATCCCCCTGCTCCACCGCCCTCAATCTCCCGTAGGTTGCGGCGGCGACGGCCTTCATCGCGGGCTCGGCCCGATTGCGTACCGACTGATAACCGCTTATCCGCCCCTGCTCGAAGATGGGGGTGACATAGGCGTCGACCCAGTAGTAGCGACCATCCTTGCAGCGGTTCTTCACCATGCCGCGCCAGGGTTTGCCCTGCTTGAGCTTGCCCCAGAGATCGGCGAAGGCTGCCTTGGGCATGTCGGGATGACGCACCATGTTGTGGTGCTGACCTATCATCTCGGCCCTGCTGTATCCCGCAACCCGGCAGAAGTGATCATTGGCATAAGTAATGACCCCCTGCAGATCCGTGGTGGAGACCAACTGTTCATTGGACGGAAAATCCACCTCTTCATCAACGAGATGAATCTGGGTTCTGTTCATGGCGCACGCCTCTTGTGTGATAACTCAGTGAGCGTAGTCAAGCCATGGCGGCCAGGCCAACGCGGCCCCTCAGGCAGTGGGGATGGCTGAGAGGCCTTCCTCTGAATCTATGACGGCGCCCTCAGTTCTCAGCCACCGGACGGCATTCACGCTCCCGGATCAGCTTCTTGTTCACCTTGCCGACACTGGTCTTGGGGATCTCCTGCACTATGCGGATCTGGCGCGGAATGGCCCAGCGATTGATGCGACCGCTGTCGACGAACCCCTGCAGGTGGGCCTTGATGGCCTGCGCATCCAGATGCGATCCCTCCTTGCCGACCACCAGGGCCAGGGGCCGCTCTCCCCACTGCGCATCCGGCACCCCGATCACGGCCACCGCATGGACGGCGGCATGGGCGCTGATGAGACTCTCCAGCGCGAGGGAGCTTATCCACTCTCCCCCGGTCTTGATCACATCCTTGATGCGATCCTTGATCTCGACCGTGCCGTTCGGGGTGATCGAGGCCATGTCCCCCGTGTGCAGCCAGCCCCCCTCCCAGAGCTCAGCCCCCTTGCCCGGCTCTTTCAGGTAGCCCTGGGCCAGCCAGGGAGCACGCACCACTATCTCCCCCATGGTCTGGCCATCGTGAGCCAGCGCCCGGCCCTCCTCATCGATGATGCGCAAGTCCACCAGCCCGATGGGCTTGCCGGTGCGGATCCGCAGCGGCAGTTGCTCGGCCATGGGCAGCGCCAGCTCCACCTCGGTCAGGTGCACCACGCACAGCAGCGGGCAGGTCTCCGACATGCCGTAACCGGCGTGCACCAGTATCCCCTGTCGATGGGCCTGGGTCGCCAGTCCGAGCGGCAGCGCACTGCCCCCCAGCAGCATCTTCCACCCCTCGAACGAGGTCTGTCTGGCCTCCTCGCAGTCGAGGATCATCTGCAAGATGGTCGGCACACAGTGGGAGAAACTCACCCCCTCGTCGCGGTAGAGCCGCACCAGCTTGTCTGGCTCGTAACGCCCCGGATAGACCTGCTTCACCCCCAGCATGGTCGCCACATAGGGGACGCCCCAGGCATGGACGTGAAACATGGGGGTGATCGGCATGTAGACGTCGTCGGAGCGCAGCAACGACTGGCCCGCATGGGCCGCCAGGGTGCCCAGTTCATTCAGGGTGTGCAGCACCAGCTGACGGTGGCTGAAATAGACCCCCTTGGGATCCCCCGTGGTACCCGTGGTGTAGAACAGGGTCGCCACCGAATTCTCGTCAAAATCGGGGAAGTCGAACTGGTCGTCCGCCCCCGCCAACAGGGTCTCGTACTCTCCGAGCAGCGGCAGACCGGTGGAAGGCGACTCCCCATCGGTCAGCCGGATATAGCCGCGCACCGTGGGCAGCTTGTCCTTGATGCTGTCCATCATGGGCAGAAAGTCGTCATGGACCAGCACCAGATGATCCTCGGCGTGGTGCATGGTGAAGGCGATCTGCTCCGGCGAGAGACGCACATTCACCGTGTGCAGCACGGCGCCTGTCATGGGCACGGCGAAGAAGCACTCGAGGGAGCGATGACTGTCCCAGTCCAGCAGGGCGACCGTGTCCCCCGGCCCTATGCCCGAGGCCGTCAGCAGGTTGGCGAGACGGTGGATCCGCTGATTGAGGGTGCGATAGTCATAGCGCAGCCGATCTGCGTAGACGATCTCCCGGTCCGGGTGTTGGCGCACCCCGGATAGCAGCAGGCTCTTGATCAGCAGCGGATAAGCATGGGCTCCCTGGGCTGGCGGTATGATCCTTGTCTTCACCATACGGACTCCTTCCGATTCGTGTTTGGGCGCAGGGAGGCATCCCTCCCCTCGCAATGGGGTTAGCGGGCGTCGAGACGCCCGAGCAAGGCTTCGGCCTGGGGCCAGGGACCAAATCCGCTCGCCGGGTTGAGGTGTCCCACCGCCCCGGCATCCACCAGCTCGCTGCCCCAGTCCAGGGCCAGGGCACGCACCGCCTCCGGGCTCGCCAGGGGGTCGTTGTGGCTCATCACCACCAGGCTCGGGAACGGCAGCTTCATGCGCGGTAGCGGGTGCCAGCCCCCGGCCTGCATGGCGTGGGAACTCGGATAATGGGATGGCCAGCTGGCGTCCAGATCCGGTGGCGTTACCAGCAGGGCGCCACGGATGGAATGGCGACACCGGGTTGCGCCCTGTTGCGCCACCCAGTGAGCCACCATCAGCACCCCGGCGCTGTGAGCCACCAGGATCACCGGGCCGTCGATGCGCTCCAGCGTCTGTGCGATGGCCTCGACCCTGGCCTGGCAGCTCAGCGTGTCAGAGCCTAAAGGCGGCACTGTCACCACCTTCTCAAGCCCCTCGGCGAGCAGAGTCTGCCAATGGTCTGCCACATGCCCACGCAGGCCGGGCACGATCAATACGGTGGCCTCGGGTTGAAATGCCTTCATCTCTCTTCCCCTGTTCAGGCGCTCCGGCGACGGCCGGATGACATCAAGACCACAGTAAGGTGCCAGCTCCCCGGCTGCTTTACCTTGGATGCCATGGAGTTGTCTTTATATGACAGGATCCGGGTGACGTGAGGAGCAGGGGGCGGTGCAGAACGGGACTCGAAAGACCATGAAGTTGGTTGACGGACAGGGTCATCACATGACACCCGAGACTAACAGATCAGTTAATAAGCACTTTCCAACTTGTAAATGAAATGATAAAAACCAGTTAACAACAAGCAACCAGCAGATGAGCTGTCGCCATGGAAATTGCATCATGACCCTCCTTGCCAGAGCCGCCACCCTCACCAATTATCTCGACATCGCCCGCCAGCTGGGCCTCAATACCCCCAACCTGTTGTCGCAAGCCGGCCTCAGCGCCTCCATTCTGGATGTGCCCAATCAGCGCATCCCCGTCTCCACCATAGTCAACCTGCTCGAGCTGTCCGCCCGGACCGGGAACTGCCAGAGCCTGGGCCTGCGCATGGCGGAGCATCGTCAGCTGTCGGACTTTGGCGAGGTAAGCCTGCTGCTGAGCTACCAGCCCAACCTGCGCGAGGCCTTGCAGGTCATAGTCCAGTACATTCACCTGTTCAATAATGCCCTGGCCATCTTCATCGAGGAGGCGGGCAAGGCGGTGATCATTCGCGAGGAGATCATCACCGACGCCCCCATGCCGTCGCGCCAGGCCACCGAGCTCGCGGTCGGCGTCATGTATCGCTTCTGTGCGGCCCAGGTCGGGGTCGGCGCCAACTGGCATCCCATCAGCGTCAACTTCACCCATGATGCGCCGGCGGACCTCGCCATCCACAAGCGACTGTTCGGCTGCAAGCTGGAGTTTGGCAGCGAGTTCAACGGCATCGTCTGTCACGCCGCCGATCTGGACATTCCGAATCCCCTGGCCAACCAGGCCATGGCCCGCCATGCCCGCCAGTACCTCGACACCCTGCTGGTGGAGACCCAGCAATCCCTGCTGACCGACGTACGCAAGGCCGTCTACCTGCTGCTGCCCATGGGGCGCGCCACCATAGAGCAGATCGCCCGCACCCTGGGGATGAACGTGCGCACCCTGCAGCGCCATCTGGAAGAGAGCGGCGCCACCTTCAGCGAACTGGTCAACGACGTTCGCCGGGATCTGGTGATGCGTTATCTGCAAAACTCCGGCTACTCCCTCGGCCACATCGCCGACATGCTGGGCTACTCCATGCCCAGCTCCTTCACCCGCTGGTTCAACGCCCAGTTCGGCATGCCGCCGGCCACCTGGCGCTCCCGCCACAAGGGCGTGGTGGCGCAACCCGCACGCGCCGGCCTCGCCTACGGCTGAGACTGCTGAGCATTGGCCAGACGAGAGCAGGGAGGCATCCAGCCTCCCTGCTCTTTTTCTCCTTCTGCATGTTCTGTCGTCTTGCTAGCTGGCGTCGGCGCCCACCGGGGTGCAGGGCTTGCCGCCCTCTTGAACATCCCCCTCCCGGTATGCACGGGTCGCTGCCGCCCCGGTACCGGACAGCAGGAAGTAGGAGAGCGCCGGCACCCCTATCAGGGCCCCCAGCATGTTCCACAGGAACATGAAGGTGAGCAGTATGCCCATGTCGGCCTGGAACTTGATGGGGGACCAGACCCAGGCCACCACACCGGCGGCCAGAGTGATGCCCACCAGCCCCACCACCCGGCCGGTGAAGGCCACGGCCTGGCGATAGGCGTCCACCAGCGACATGCCTTGGCGCTGATGGTGCAGCTGCACGCTCAGCAGGTAGAGGGCGTAGTCCACCCCTATGCCGACCCCGAGCGCAATCACCGGCAGGGTCGCCACCTTGACGCCTATGCCCATGGCTACCATCAGCGCCTCGCACAGCACAGAGGTGAGCATCAGGGGCACCAGCGCCACCACGGTCGCCCGCCAACTGCGGAAGGTGATGAGGCAGAACAGGGTCACCGCCAGGTAGACATAGAGCAGCATGGTGCGGTTGGCCTCGTGCACCACCAGGTTGGTGGCCGCCTCTATGCCGGCACTGCCCGCCGCCAGCAGGAACTGGCGATCCGCCGTGCCGTTCTCCCGGGCAAACCGCTCGGCGATGGCCACCACGCCGCTCAGGGTCTCGGCCTTGTGATCCTTCAAGTAGGCGATCACCGGCATCAGGGAGCAGTCGGTGTTGAACAGCTCCGGGCTGTTGACCGAGGCCTGCTGGGCGGCATAGTTCAGCACGTTCTGGTTGCGCTGGATGCTGGCGAGCTTGGGGTTGCCCTCATAGGTGCCGGCGGTGATCTGGCGCACCGCATTGACCAGGGAGCTGGTGGCCTGCACGCCGGGATGCTGTTGCAGCTCCCACCCCAGGCGATCCGCCAGGATCAGGGTCCGGTAGTCGAGGCACCCCTCGGGCGCCGTCTTGATCATCACCGCAAAGAGATCGCTGGAGAGGGCGTAGTGGCTGGTGATGTAGGCGTTGTCCCTGTTGTAGCGCGAATCCGCGCGAAGCTCGGGGGCGCCGCTGTCCAGATCGCCAATCTTGAGCTGCAGGCTCACCAGGTAGCCGCCTATGCCCATCGCCAGGCCGAGGATCACCACCACTGTGGCCCACTTGCGCTCGGTGCAGCGATCCAGCAGTGCCCAGAGTCTGCCGAAGCCCTGATTGGCGGCGGCGTGGGTGTCTATCTTGAGCGCTCGCTCGGCCGCCTTGCGGCCCACCCCCACATAGGAGAGGGCCACCGGCATCAGCAGCAGCGAGGTGAAGATGAGCACCGCCACCCCTATGCTGGCGGTGATGGCGAGATCCTGGATGACGGGGATGTCGATCAGCATCAGCACGGCGAAGCCCACCGCATCGGCCAGCAGCGCCGTGACCCCGGCGAGGAAGAGGCGGCGGAAGGTATAGCGCGCCGCTATCTGGCGGTGGGTGCCGCGGGCGATGTCCTGCATGATGCCATTCATCTTCTGGGCCGCGTGGGAGACCCCGATGGCGAAGATGAGGAAGGGCACCAGCACCGAGTAGGGATCGATGGCGTACCCCAGCCAGGCGACCAGCCCAAGCTGCCACACCACGGCGATGAGCGAGCAGCCCACCACCAGCAGGGTACTGCGCACGCAGCGGGTGTAGAGGAAGATGATGACGAGCGAGGTGACTACCGCCAGGGCGAAGAAGAGGATCACCTGAATGAGGCCGTCGATGAGATCGCCGACCAGCTTGGCAAAGCCGATCACCCGGATCTTGTACTGGCCCGTCCCCTCCTCCCCCGCCTGATGGGGGGCGCCTGCGAACTCTATCTGGCTGCGCAGCGCCTCGATGCGCTGGGAGAAGTCATGGTAATTGAGGGGCTTGCCGGTGACGGATGCCTTGTCCAGCAGGGGCACTATCAGCATGCTGGACTTGAAATCGCTCGCCACCAGGCTGCCGACTATGCCGGCTCTGTTGATATTCTGGCGCAACTGCTCGATGTCAGAGGCCGATCCCTGATAGGCATCCGGCATCACGGGCCCGCCCTGGAAGCCCTCCTCGGTCACCTCGGTCCAGCGCACCGCCGGGCTCCAGAGGGACTTCATCCAGGCCCTGTCGACCCCTTCGGTCAGGAACAGCTCGTCATTGACCCGCTTGAGGACGCTTAGATAGTCGGGGTCGAAGATGTCCCCCCGGGTATTCTCCACCACCACCCGCACCGAGTTGCCGAGGCCACGCAGGGAGTCCCGGTTCTCCAGGAAGTTTTTGATGTAGGGCTGGCTCTGGGGGATCATCTTCTCGAAGCTGGGCGCCAGCGCCAGGCGGGTCGCGCCCATGTAGCCAAGCACCAGGGTTGCCAGCGTCATCGCCAGCATGAAGAGCGCCCTGTGGTTGAACACCAGCCGCTCCAGCAGGTTGCCGGAGTGCCTGTCGAACGCGCTCAGCTCGCGGATCACCGGCATCGAATCTTGCTTCACATGGCCCATGTCTGGATCCTCGTTATCGTTATTGGGCCGTCATCCGGTAACGGCCTGCTTTGACAAACCTTATTTGACGCCAAGGGTGCGCACCCCGCGGCTGCCCACCAGCACCAGGGTGCCATCCGCGGTCAGGGCGGCGCCCGCCACCGGCGATGGCTCGGCCAAGGGGGCCAGGGTCAGCGGCTCGTTGCCCCGTTGCAGCAGCATATGGCCGGCCTGGGTAAACAGGCGGAACTGGCCATCGGCCCCCTGCATAGCGGCGCTGATGCTGATGGGCAGCGGGCTGGCCAGTCGCACCCACTGCTGGCCGCCATCCGTGCTGCGATAGACATGGCCCCGCAGGCCATAGACGATCACCTCATCCGGGCGGCCGACAAGGCCGAAGAAGCTGCCGTCATAGGGGCTGGGCAGTGAGACGAAGCGCTGCGTCTGCGGCTCCCATTTGCGCAGCAGGCCCTGCTCGCCCACCAGATAGAGGGCGTCACCGGCCCGGGTGATGGCATTGAGATGGAGTCCATCCGGGTTGTCGGTGCGATCCTGCATCGGCGTCCAGTGCAGGCCGCCATCCTGGGTGCGCAGTATCAGGTTGAAGACCCCGACCACGTAGCCCACCTTGTCGTCCTCAAACCAGACGTCGAGCAGGGGTTTGTCGGCCCCCTCCTCCACCAGCCGCCGGCCCTCTTCCACCAGCGCGGCCCACTGTTCGTTGTCCGGCTCGGCACGGGCCAAGGCAGAGTAATGGTGCAGGACCAGCTCCCCTATCTGGCGGCCATCCAGCTGTTTTTGCCAGCTGGCGCCACCGTCCTGGCTGTGCAGCACAACCCCATCCCCCCCCACGGCCCAACCCTGCTCGGGGGTGGGGAAGGTGACGGCGTTCAGATCCGAGCTCACCGGCACCCTGGCCTGCTGCCAGCGCCCTCCCTCGTCGTCCGAGTAGAGGATGTGACCCCGCTGCCCCACCGCCACCAGCCGCGACCCGGCTCGGGTCAGATCCAGCAGGGGGCTGCGCTGGGCCAGGGCGCTCGGCTTGGCTGGCAGATCCAGCACGTCGATGTATTCAGACGCCAGCACGGCACCCTGCATCAGCAGGGCGCAGCACAGCGCCAACTTGTTGAATGAACTCATACGTCCTTGTCTCCATATGCGCCGGGCACACCGGCACGAACAGCCGGGAGCCTGGTTCCCGTCAGCGTCAGCGGATACCCGCCCCGGCCAGAGACTCCGGCGACCACTTCGCCTTCGACAGGGAGGTGCCGTACTTGATGCCGCCGTAGGGACCTACCACGCCGTTGATGTTGTAGCTGCCCGCCACCAGGTCATAGATCATGAAGGGCGTCGCATCCGGGGTCTCCTTGTCGTAGCTCTGGCTCAGGAAGGCGAAGGAGCCGCGATAGAGCTGACCACGGGCGTCGTACTGATCGGAGGCCAGCGCCACCCAGCTGTCTTCGTCCAGGTAGAAGCGACGCTTTGCGTAGATGTGACGCTCCCCGGCCTTGAGGCTGCCCTCCACCACCCAGACCCTGTGCTTCTCCCAGCGCACGTGATCCGGTGACAGGAAGTTCGGGGTGGTCAGGGCACTGGCATCGGGCTGATAGGTCAGTCGATAGGTGTTGTAGGGCACGATCATCTCCTGCTTGCCCACCAGCTTCCAGTCGAAGCGGTCCAGCGCGCCGTTGAACACGAACACATCGTCATAGGTGCCCGCCCCCGAGGTGCCCGGGTTCGGGGTGTCATAGGCCAGGTTCGGCGCCAGCTTGACCCGGCGCTGCCCCGGCAGGTACTGCCAGGCCTTGCGCGGCTGCTCCAGGGGGTTGGCGGCATCGCGCAGCATGATGGCCTCGCCGGCGCGGCGGGCCGGGCCCGTGTAATGGAGCTTCATCTGGTAGTAGGTGTCTTTGGCCGAGATGGGCTTGGTCATGTCCTCGTAGATGGCGTAGTTGATGAAGGCCTGCCCCGTGGTGGAGAGGGCCGCCGTGCCGGCGGCGTCCACGTTCCAGGAGTCGTACTTGGTGGCGATGTTCACCCCCTGGTAGCGCAGCAGGAAGTTCCACATCGCCTCGGCCCCGCTCTTGGGGATCGGGAAGGGAATGCCCGGCAGCACCTTGTCCACCGCCATGCCCCCCGCCAGGGTGGTGGCGTTCAGCGCGTTCTGCTTGGTGTTATCCAGCACCGCCTGGGGCAGCGCCACGCTGCGATGGGTCGGGTAGAGGTCCACCCTGAAGTCCGGGAAGCGCTTGAGCAGCTCCGCCGTGGTGGCGGTCAGCGCCCCCTGGTATTGCGCCGCGTTCTTGCCGGTGATCACCTGCAGCGGCTGCTCGCCCGCATAAGGATCCGGGCGCATGCTGTCACCGGCCTTGAAGCCGGTGGGGGGCGTGGTCAGCCCCCCGCTGTAGGCGGGGATGCTGCCGTCGGCATTGGCGGCCGCGTCGGCGCCCACCAGGGTCAGGCTGGTGCCGAGCTGCTGTGCTTCACTGCTGGAGACGGCGGCCAGCGCCTGGCCCGCAAGGGCCAGGGTGAGGGCGGCGGTCAGCATGGTCTTGTTGAATGTCATATCTCGTTCTCCGACTCGGTCGCTTGACTCAGTAAGTGGTCTTCAGGGTCAGGTAGAGGGCACCTCTGTCTTCCGTGGTGGCACCGCCACCGGAGAAAGAGGCGTAACCACCGGCATAACAGGTGTTGCGCTGGGCGCCATCGAGGGCGTTGGGCGTGGTGCCATCCTCGGCACCGTCATTGCACTCGGCAGACTCGCCAAAGGAGTCCACGTATTTCAGATCGACGAAGTACTGGTTGTAGAGGGTGGCGCCGAGGCCCACCGCGTAACTCCCGGTATCTTTCGCCCCGCCCGCCTGGACCGGAGAGATCCCCGCCAGCCCCCAGTTCACCGAGAGCGGCATGCTCATGTCGACACCCGGCAAGACCTGGTACCAGATCGGCGTGAAGTTGACCGCCAGCCCCCAGTTATCGCGGGTCGGCTTGTCGATGCCGGTGTAGCTGTCCTCCCCCTTGTAGAGCGCCTTGTTGTGGTCATCCAGGCTCAGCAGGTTGCTGTAGTAGAGCTCTCCGAGCAGGGCGGCCCCGTCGAACAGCGCCGTGTCGGCGATGGTCATCAGGCCGTTGAGGGTCCAGTGCAGGGTATCGCCGGTGGCGCCATAGCCATCGGAGTCATCGGTGATCACCCCGGTGTCGGCATTGCGGGGAGGCAGGGCGCCCAGGCCGGCAGCCAGCCCGCCCGGGCCCGGGGCGCTGAGCAGGGCCGGGATGCTGGAGAGCGGCATCTTGTGGCGGTAGTTCAGATCGCTGCCGACGCTGACCCCGGCCACGTCCTTGGAGAGGCTCAGGCCGAAGATGTCGATGTCGTCGCCATAGGCCATGGAGTAGCTGGTGGTCGAGATCGAATTGCGCAGGTTGAGGATCGGGTTGGCGGTGGCACCACGGACACTGAGGCCACGGGCATCGAGCACCGCCTGGGGCAGGATGTCGGCGGTGCGGCGGTAGAAGGCCCCCAGGGTCGCATCCAGCGCCTCGGGGGACCACTTGGCCATGATGCCCCAGTCACCGTGCTTGCCCGGCTCGATGTCGGCGCCCCGGCGAATGTTGCTGAGGGTGCCGCTCGGTCCGGCCAGGCCCGGCCCGCCGGTGTGGCCCAGCAGGAAGGACTGGGCACCGAAGCCCACCAGATCCGAGCTGCCGTAATAGGTGCCGGCTTCCGGCAGGCGGGCGGCGTTCCAGTCCAGGAAGTACTGGGCGGCGAAGGTCCATTCCGGGTTCAGGGTGAAGGAGGCGGAAACCTGGTTGCGGGGCACGAACAGCTCTTTCGCTTCCGTCCCCGGGGATGCCGCCAGCTTCGCGAGATCGAGCCCCGACTGGCCATAGCTGAGGGCGTGTACCGGGCTCAGCAGGGTTTCTCCCCAGTAGAGGTTGTGCTGCCCTATCTTGACCCCGAGCAGGGACTCGTCACCCAGCTCCATGTTGTGGAACACGAAGGCGTCGAGCAGCTCGCCGGAGGGGCCATGGTAGTAGCGATCCGCATAGTCGCTCAGATGACGGTTGCCCGCCACCGGGGGCAGCCCGACGATGCCGGAGCTGGCGCTGTTGCCGTTGATGAAGGGGTTCTCGTCAGCGCCGACGTCGCGATAGGCGTAGTCATACCAGCTGGCGGCGCTGATGCGAAAGCCGGTGTTGCCCTTGTTCACCACGTCCAGCTCGGTCAGCAGATCGAAGCGGGTGGTGACGGTATCGCCGGCATCCTTGAAGTTGTAATCCCCATCGTTGTTGTTCGGGGTGGCGAGCATCCGCTCGTCGGCACTCTCGGTGCGCACGCCGTAGTTGAACTTGCCGGTGTTGTCGAAGCGAACGGACCACTCTTCGCTTCCGGTATCGACTTCGACCGCCTGAACGGTGGGCATGAGGACGGCCGCAATGGCCGTCGCCAGCAGGCTGAGGCGCAGGACGCCGCAACCATGACTCGTGTGCATGTAATCCATTACAGTCTCTCCGAGTGTCGTCATCTGATTTAGTTGTTGTTATCTGTTTGCTCGCCGTTTCCGTTGGCTTTGCATTGATGCAAGGGAGATGACCTGGCTGATGGCGCACCACCTTGTTTGGCACTCGAGGATGCAGCTCTGTTTTTGCATCGGCCCCGGGGTGTCGCTCACGCTGATGAGCTCGGTTTTTCTCTCTTGTGTGCCGACTGTAAGGCCTCCCTCCGGGGCCACGCTTGTCATTGAACGTCAGCCACTTTTCATTTGATGACAGCGCCGGCGGAGGATGGCAAAGGGCGCCCAAAGCGGTGCCAGACAACCCCGGTTACGGGCCTGTTTGCCTGTCTGGCGGGATGGGCAGGATGCGTGGGGAAGAGTCAGGACGAAAGGGAGACGGGTGTCAGACATAAAAACGGCGGGGAAAGGCCAGGCCCCTTCCCCACCGACAGTCCGACGATCAGCGTGCGATGGCGCAGCCGGTGGCGGCCTGCAACTGCGCGAACTCGATGCCGGGGGCCAGCTCCACCAGGCGAAGGCCGGTGGGGGTCACATCCAGCACGGCGAGATCGCTGATGATGCGATCCACCACGCCGACCCCGGTCAGCGGCAGGGAGCACCACTCCAGTATCTTGTGCTCGCCCCCCTTTGCGCAGTGCTCCATCAGCACTACCACCCGCTTGACGCCGGCCACCAGATCCATGGCGCCCCCCATGCCCTTGACCATCTTGCCCGGGATCATCCAGTTCGCGAGATCCCCGCGCTCGGAGACCTGCATGGCCCCGAGCAGGGCCAGGTTGATGTGGCCGCCGCGGATCATGGCAAAACTCTCGGCGCTGTCGAAGAAGCTGCTGCCGGGCAATGTGGTGATGGTCTGCTTGCCGGCGTTGATGAGATCGGGATCGAGCTCCTCTTCGCCGGGGAAGGGGCCTATGCCGAGCAGGCCGTTCTCGCTCTGCAGCCACACCTCCATGCCGTCCGGGATGTAGTTGGCCACCAGGGTCGGCAGGCCGATCCCCAGGTTGACGTAGAAGCCGTCCTGCAGCTCCTTTGCGGCGCGCTGCGCCATCTCTTCACGGGTCCAGGCCATCGTCAGCTCCTCACTGTCCGCACTTCGATGCGTTTCTCGGGATGGGGGTTCAGCACCAGCCGCTGCACATAGATGCCGGGCAGGTGGATCTCGTCGGGGCCCAGCTCGCCGACCTCGACTATCTCCTCCACCTCGGCCACGCAGATCCGTCCCGCCTTGGCGCAGAGCGGGTTGAAGTTACGCGCGGTCTTGTTGAACATCAGGTTGCCCGCCCGATCCGCTCTGGCCCCCTTGATGAGGGCCAGGTCCGCCGTCAGGGCGTGCTCCATCACATACCACTCGCCGTCGAACTGGCGGGTCTCCTTGCCTTCCGCAATCAGGGTGCCGTAACCGGTGCGGGTGAAGAAGGCGGGGATGCCGGCGCCGCCGGCCCGCAGCTTCTCCGCCAGTGTCCCCTGGGGGGTGAACTCCAGCTCAAGCTCCCCCGCGAGGTACTGGCGCTCGAACTCCTTGTTGCCCCCCACGTAGGAGGAGATCATCTTCCTGATCTGGCGGCTATGGAGCAGCGGCCCGAGGCCGAACTCGTCCACCCCGCAATTGTTGCTGATGATGGTGAAGCCGCGCTTGCCGCTCTGGCGCAGCGCCTCGATAAGCTGTTCGGGAATGCCGCACAGGCCGAAGCCCCCCGAGGCGATGGTGATGTCGTCCTGCACCAGATCGCCAAGGGCGGCCTGGGCGCTGGGATAAACCTTGTTCATAAATACCTCTCTGCTCTCTGGCTAGTCCGTTGGCCACGGGGGCGTTTGCTCTTCTTCAATGACGGGCGTCTTGATTGGACCTGTCTCCCCCCTCCCAGCCCCCCTGTGAGAGGAGGACCAGGGTCGGGGTTTCTCCGTACGTTATGGCTTGATGCCCCAATGCATCAGGGTCAGCACCAGGGCGACCAGGAAGGCGGTCTCCCCCACCATCAGCAGGATGGGCTTGATGCCGACGGCCGCCAGCTCTTTGAGCTGGGTCTTCATGCCGATGGCGGCGATGGCGATCACCAGGCACCAGCGCGACAGCTCGTTGACCCCTCCCTGAACCATGGCGGGCACCAGGCCTGTGCTGTTGATGCAGGCCAGCACCAGGAAGCCGACGGCGAACAGCGGCAGCAGGGGCGGACGCTTGCCGGAGGCGGGATCCGCCCCCTGCCTGCGGGTGATCATGGCGGCGACGACGATCACCGGCAGCAGCATGGCGACCCGCATCAGCTTGACCACGGTCGCCACATCACCCGTCTCGGTGGACATGCTGTAGCCGGCTCCCACCACCTGGGCAACGTCGTGGATGGTGGCGCCGAGGAAGACCCCGGCCTCCACCGGCGTCAGCTCGAAATAGCGGGCGATCATGGGGTAGAGGATCATCGCCAGGGTCGAGAGCACCGAGACCCCGATCACGGTGAACAGGGTGGCTCGCTCCTTCTGGGGATGGCTCGGCAGGGAGGCGGCCAGGGCCAGGGCGGCGGAGGCGCCACAGATGGCGGTAGCCCCGCCGGTCAGCATGCCAAACAAGCGCTGGAAGCCCATCGCCTTGGCGGCGACCACCGACAGGCCTATGGTGACCACCACCAGGGTGACCACCAGCAACACCGGCATCCAGCCCAGCTCGGCGATCTGGCCCAGGGTGATGCGCATGCCGAGCAGGGCGACCCCGATGCGCAGCACGCTGCGCGCGGTGAATTCGATGCCGGCCTTGCAGGTTCCCTCGGCGCTGAGGAAGTTCAACCCCATGCCGAGCAGCAGGGCAAACAGCAGCACGGGAGCCCTGTAGTGCTCGGACAGGAAGGTGGCGGCGGCCGCCACCGTGATGCTGACCGCCATGCCGGGGGCCAGCTCGCGTACCCGCGAGAAACGGGCAGTGGCGGTGGGGTTCAACGCGTGCATGAAGCGGCGTCCTCTAGTGGAATGACGATATGGAGTTGGTCACCCGCCCACTCGACCGGGTAGCGGTTGACTCTGAGCTGGGTGGAGCCCAGCAGATAGCCGGTGTTCAGGTTGAAGCGCAGGCCGTGGGCACAGCACTGGATCACCTCCCCCTCCAGCCGGCCGCCGCACAGGGAAGCGCCCTGATGGGGACAGCCGTCATCGATGGCGTGGAAACGGCCATCGACGTTGAACAGCACCAGGCTCTTGCCCTCAGCCTCGATGAGGATCCGCTTGCCCGGCGCAGGCACCCGCTCGGCAGGCACCGCAATCCGTGTCGCCGACGTCCGGGCCGCCGCCACGACGGCCTGGCGCAGGCTGGTGAGCAGGCGCTCCACCGGCTGGGCTCCGGAGAGGACCCGTCCTCCCAGCACGAAGCTCGGAACCCCCTGGCTGGCGGCCCCCTCGGCGGTGCCAAGGAAGGGGGTACCATCCCCCTGCAGGCTGCTCACCAGCTCGGCGGACGAGAAGCCGACCGCCTCGGCCAGCCCCAGCAGGGTACTGCCATCCCCCAGATCCCCACCGTGCAGGAAGTGGCTGGCGAACAGGGACTCCAGCAACGCCTCGCACTGGGACGGGCTGCCGAGCTGGCAGGCCCGTTGCCACAGGCGGTGGGCATCGGCGGTGTTCGGCATGCGAGGGATCTTGCCAAAGTCCAGCTCAACGCCGACGCTGGCCGCCGCCTGCCGTACCTGGGCCTGACGCAGGCTCATCCCCTGCTCGCTGCCAAGGCGCCGCAGATAGAAGTCGTGAAACGCCTCCCCCTGCACCGGCAGCGCGGGCAGCAACTGCACCCCGCGCCAGCTCACGGCAACCTGCACCTCGGGCTGCGCCACCCGCAACTGGGCCAGCGCCTGATCCAGCTGACGCTTGCCGATGAGACACCAGGGACAGATGAAATCGAAATAGACCTCGATGCTGAGCGTCATGCCCTCACCTCGCTGCCCTGGGGGCCGGCGGTGACCAGGCGGGCGTCACCTTCGAGCCTGGCCACGTCCTTGTGGTAGTGGCGCTTGCCATAGAAGAAGACCACCGCCGCCGCGACACTGATGAGGGGCACCAGCTGGAAGGCGTTGTCCAGGCCGATGTGGTCTGACACCTTGCCGGTGATGAAGGGACCGGGCGCGAGACCAAGCAGGTTGTTGGCCAGCGTCAGGGTCGCAAACGCCGTACCGTGCACGCTGGCATGGGTGAGATTGGCCACCATGGCACCGGCGGGGCCGGAGGTGCCGGTGGCGATGAACATTCCCAGACCGATCAGCAGCAGCTGGGGCAACCCGGCCGGCAGGGCAAACGCCAGGGAGAGCAGGGCACAACTGCCGAGGCAGTAGGCGATGGCGAGGCTTATCTTGCGATCCGGCCGGTTGCGGCACAGCCGATCGCTCAGCATGCCGCAGAGGATCATGCCGGCCCCGCTGCACAGCACTATGATGGCGGCCATGAGCCCCGCCTTGTCCGTGTCCAGTCCGTAGTAACGGTTGAAATAGCTCGGCATCCAGACGATGACGGTGCCGCCGACGAACAGTTGCAGACCGCTGCCCACATAGGCCGAGATCACCGAGCGGCTGGAGTAGAGGCTGCGCAGGGGATTGCGACCCGCCTCCGTGCTCCCCCGTGCCGCCCGGCTGGTCTGGGAGATCCGCGCCTCCTTGACGATGAGGGGATAGAGGGCCGCCAGCACCAGACCGAACAGCGCCATGCCGGCGAAGGCCCAGCGCCAGCCGAGGAAATGCGCCAGCACGCCCCCGGTGGCCATGCCGAGCACGGAGCCGAACATGCCGCCGGAGATGAAGGCGCCGGAGAGGGTGGCCCGCATCTCCCGCGGGAACACCGAGACCACCACGGCGATGCCGACGCTGCCGTAGGCGGCCTCCCCCACCCCCACCAGGAAGCGGGCGATGAACATCTGCTCATAATCCTGAGCCAGGGCGCAGCCCAGGGTCGCCAGGCTCCAGAGCGCGGCCATCATGGCCAGGCTCTTGACCCGGCCGAACCTGTCGGCGAGCAGGGAGAGCGGAAAGGTCAAGAGGCCGACCATCAGCGCCACTATGCCGCTGAGCAGCCCCAGCTGGGTGTCGGAGAGTGCCCACTCCCCCTTGAGCATGGGGAAGACGGCGTTGAGCACCTGGCGCGACATGTAATCGGAGATGAGCAGACCGAAGGTCAGCGCAAACACTATCCAGGCATAACGACGGGGCACGGCAACCTTGCCGGCCTGGGGGTCGTCATCGATATGATACGTAGCCATACAATCCCTCGTGCTACTTCAAGTTGGGCAGGATCCCGGTCAGGGCACCGGTGGCCGGAGCCACCGGGCACCCACTACTGATGCATCGCTCAGTTTTGCTGGGTGCTGCATAGTGCAAGGGCTGCCGCCCTTTGGCAAACAGAGTTGACGGGTCGCGGTGCTGGTTTTTCATACCGCGACCCATCTGGCTCAGCGCTGCGGCACACCGAGCTGTCCAGGGACGCGGTTCGGCGCCATGCCATTGGCCAGCAGGGTCTCCTCGATGCTGTCGTACTGCACGCCGATGCGGTAGATGGCGCGGGCCTCCTTGCCATTGGCCACCTCGCGCCCCAGCTCGTGGGCGACGCGCACGCACTGGCGGATCTGCTCCACCGAGCTCATGCGCTGGCCGTGCTGGCCTATGATGGTGTCCTCGATGCCGCAGCGCGGGTGCAGCCCCATGGCCATGGCCATCATGTTGAACGGCAACACGTTTTTGAGCAGGGACTCGGCGGTGACGCAGGCACCGTCCGGCGCACGGTGGACGAAGTTCATGAAGTTGAACGGGTTCGGGCCGTCGAAGCCGCCGCCGATGCCGATCCAGGTGAGGTTGAGGGGGCCCATGTAGACCCCCTTGCGCACCAGGCGCTCCAGGGTCTCGAGGGCGTGCATGCCGGTCAGCTGGAAGTGGGGCTGGATGCCGCTGGCCATCAGGCGCTTGAGGTGCTCCGCCACCCAGGCCGGGCCGGCCGGCACCGTCATCTCGCTGTAGGCGGCCTGGTAGGCCGGGTTCGCCAGCGACGTGCCTGCCAGGTACTCCGGATAGAGCAGCTCCATAATGTTCATCTGGGTGGTGTTGATGGCCACCGTGACCTGATCCGGTTTCGGGGTCAGTTCCGCCAGCATGTGGCGGGTGTCATCGGAGAGCCACTTGGCCGCCTCCCCCTCGCCTTCCGGGGCGAAGGAGATGGAGCCGCCGACCTGGATGATCATGTCCGGCACCGCCTTGCGTACCCCGGCGATCAGCTCGTTGAACTTGGACAGGCGCTTGGAGCCGGTGCCGTCCAGCTCGCGCACGTGCAGGTGCAGCACGGTGGCACCGGCCTCGTAGCACTCCACCGCCTTCTGGACTTGCTCCTCCATGGTCACCGGGATGTCTTCCGGGAAGTCGCCCGGCGCCCACTCAGGGCCATAGGGGGCCACGGTGATGACCACCTTCTCCATGTTTTCCGGGTGCAGGGAATCGTCAAAAAATTGCATCTGTTTCTCTCCTTGAGGTGAAGCTGTGCCCGGACGATCCACTCGCCCGGGCATCGTTGATCAGAACCTGTCTATCAGAAGGGGGTGTCACCCATGATCCCGGCCCGCTCCATCTTGCGATGGCTGGGGGGGTAGTCCATGGCGGCATAATGCTGGGTGCTGCGGTTGTCCCAGATGGCCACGCTGCCCGGCTGCCAGCGCCAGCGCACCTGATATTCCGGGATATAGGCCTGACTGATGAGGTAACGCAGCAGATCGCTGCCTCCCATGCTGTAGTCCTGGCCGACCCGCACGTGGGCCGGTGTGTGGTAGTTGGTGAAATGGGTCGCGAAGGCGTTGACGAACAGGATCTTCTCGTCCGTCTCCGGGTGGGTGCGCACCACGGGGTGCTCCGCATCCGGAAACTGCGCCTTCAAGGCGAGCCGCTTCGGGGTGGGCATGGCCGCCCCGAAGCTCGCCTCTATGCTGTGACGGGCGCGCAGACCGGCGATCTTCTGCTTGATCTCGTCAGGCAGCTGCTCGTAGGCCACCACCATGTTGGCCCAGAGGGTGTCGCCCCCCACGGGTGGGCACTCCACGCAGCGCAGCACGCATCCCATGGGGGGTTGGGCACGCCAGGTGGCATCGGTGTGCCAGGCGTTCTCGTAGCGATCACTCGGCACATCCGGCGACTTGTAGATACGCACCAGGCCGGGGTTGTCCGGATCGCTGCCCGCCACCGGGTGATCCTCCAGCTCGCCGAAGCGGCGGGCGAAGGCCACGTGATCGGCCCGGCTGATCTCCTGCTGACGCAAAAACAGCACCCTGTGCCTGAGCAGGAGGGTGCGGAGCTCGGCGAACAGCCCTTCATCATGAACGGCGTCCGCCAGGCGCACGCCGCTCAGTTCGGCGCCGATATGGCAGGTCAGTTGTTCTACACGCATGTCTCTCTCCCTGAATGACAAGTCGATGCTGTCAGGCGCCGCCCTTGAGTGCGGACAGGCCTGAGATCCGTGGCCTAGATGATGAAGACGGAAGAGCCCGTGGTCTGGCGCGACTCCAGATCCCGGTGGGCCTGCGCTGCGTCCTGCAGCTCGTACTTCTGGTTGATTTCGATCTTGATCCGGCCGCTGGCCACGTGATCGAACAGCTCGCCGGCCAGCGCCTCCTTCTCGGCCGGGTCGGCGATGTAGTCGGCGAGCGCAGGACGGGTCAGGTAGAGGGAGCCCTTCATGGCCAGCAACTGGGGATTGAAGCCGTCGATGGGGCCGGAGGCGGTGCCGACGCAGACCATCAGGCCGCGGCGCTTGAGGGAATCGAGCGACCCGGTGAAGGTGCTCTTGCCGACGCTGTCAAACACCACGTCGACCCCGGCGCCACCAGTCAGGGCACGCACCCGGGTGGCCACGTCTTCACGGCTGTAGTCGATGGTGAAGTCGCAGCCGTGGGCACGGGCCAGCTCGGCCTTGGCGTCGCTCGACACGGTGCCTATCACCGTCAGCCCCAGCAGCTTGGCCCACTGGGCGACGATGAGGCCAACCCCGCCCGCCGCCGCGTGCAGCAAGATGCTGTCACCGGGCTTGAAGGCATGGATGCGGCGCATCAGGTAGGCGGAGGTGAGACCGCGCATGGTCATGGCGGCAGCGGTCTCGAACGCTATGCTATCCGGCAACTTGATGAGCGGGGCGGCCGGGATCAGGCGCTGGGTGGCGTAGGCGCCAAGGGTATTGATGAAGCCGGTGTAGGTGACGCGATCCCCGACGGCGACGTTGGTCACCCCCTCGCCCAGCGCTTCCACGACACCGGCCGCCTCGACGCCGAGGCCGTTTGGCATGGGGATGGGGTAGGTGCCGTTGCGAAAATAGGTGTCGGCATAGTTCAGACCGACCGCCGCGTGGCGCAGGCGCACCTGGCCTGGCCCGGGCTCGCCAACACTGACCTCTTCATAACGCAGGACCTCGGGCCCCCCGGTTTCATAAAAGCGAATGGCGTTGGCCATGGCTGTTCTCCAGATTCATTCATGGGTGAAAACATCGTCCAGAGTGAATCTAGGGGTTTACGTAAACGTCCGCTTTGCATCGGGCGACAGCCACTTTTCATCTCATGACACCCCCCTTCGAATTCGTTGCCCCCCCTCGTGGAAGACGACAGAATCGGCCCTGCTCCCCATGGCGGCGTCATGCCATTGACCCGGCGCACCTGGGGCATCAAGAGCTATCCAATTGAATGGCAAGTAGTTATCAAAAGAGGGGCCACCTGTACCCGCAGATTGACGGGCCTTGGACCTAAGCATAATTGACGTTAACGTCAACGTAGTGTGAGATGGTTCTATTCACAGCGAAACATGAGCAGCATGAAAGGAGTCACTATGTCTAACTTGTCCCCCTCGGCCGGGGCGCGTTTTCGCACCGCGCTGGCCAATGAGAAACCCCTGCAGATCGTTGGCACCATCAACGCCTATATGGCGCTGATGGCCGAACGCAGCGGCTTCAAGGCCCTCTACCTCTCCGGCGCCGGGGTGGCCAACGCCTCTTATGGCCTGCCGGATCTGGGCATGACCTCCATGAACGACGTGCTCATCGATGCCGAGCGCATCACCGCCGCCACCGAGATCCCCCTGCTGGTGGACATCGACACCGGCTGGGGCGGCGCCTTCAACATCGCCCGTACCGTCCGCGCCTTCGAGCGCGGTGGGGTGGCCGCCGTCCACATGGAGGATCAGGTGGCCCAGAAACGCTGTGGCCACAGGCCGAACAAGGCGGTGGTCTCCATCGCCGAGATGGTGGACAGGATCAAGGCGGCGGTGGATGCCCGCCGAGACGAACACTTCGTCATCATGGCCCGCACCGACGCCCTGGCGGTGGAAGGGCTGGGCTCGGCGCTGGAGCGCGCCGCCGCCTATGTGGAAGCAGGCGCCGACATGATCTTCGCCGAGGCGGTCACCGAACTGGGCCAGTACGACCGCTTCAAGCAGGCAGCCGGGGTGCCGATCCTCGCCAACATGACCGAGTTCGGCAAGACCGAGCTGTTTGACAAGGAAGCGCTCGCCGCCCACGGCGTCGACATGGTGCTCTACCCCCTGAGCGCCACCCGCGCCGCCAACCAGGCCGCCCTCAACGTCTATCAGCAGTTGCGCCGCGATGGCCACCAGCGCGCCGTGGTCGACACCATGCAGACCCGGGAGTCCCTCTACGACTTCCTCGGCTACCACCACTACGAGCAGACCCTGGACAGGCTGTTTACCCAGGACCTGTCTACCAAGGAATAACACGGCGACCGGCCGTCTCATGCTGGCGGCCGGCGCTTCAACGGACTGAATGAGGAAACATGTGATGAGCGCCATTCCCGAAACCACCGGCTTCAAGCCGAAGAAATCCGTCGCCCTCTCCGGCACCACCGCCGGCAATACCGCCCTGTGTACCGTGGGCCTCTCCGGCAACGACCTGCACTACCGTGGCTATGACATCCTGGATGTGGCCACCAGCTGCGAATTTGAAGAGATCGCCCACCTGCTGGTGCACGGCCATCTGCCCAATGTGGCCGAGCTGGCCGCCTACAAGGCCAAGCTCAAGGCCCTGCGCGGCCTGCCCACCGGGGTCAGGACCGCCCTGGAGCAGCTGCCCCCCTCCGCCCACCCCATGGACGTGATGCGCACCGCCGTCTCGGTGCTGGGGTGTCTCTCGCCTGAGAAGGACGATCACAACCACCCGGGTGCCCGGGACATCGCCGACAAGCTGATGGCCTGCCTGGGGTCCGTGCTGCTCTACTGGTACCACTTCAGCCACAACGGCAAGCGCATCCATGTGGAGACCGACGACGACTCCATCGGCGGCCATTTCCTGCACCTGCTGCACGGCGAAAAGCCCCGTGACTCCTGGGTGCGCGCCATGCACACCTCCCTCATCCTCTATGCCGAGCACGAGTTCAACGCCTCCACCTTCACCGGCCGCGTCATCGCCGGCACCGGCTCCGACATGTTCTCCTGCATCACCGGCGCCATCGGTGCCCTGCGCGGGCCCAAACACGGCGGCGCCAACGAGGTGGCCTTCGAGATCCAGAAACGCTACGAGAATCCGGACGAGGCCGAGGCCGACATCCGTGCCCGCATCGAGAAGAAAGAGGTGGTCATCGGTTTCGGCCACCCGGTCTACACCGTCTCCGATCCCCGCAACAAGGTGATCAAGGAGGTGGCCCGCGCACTCAGCCTGGAGCAGCACAACACCAAGATGTTCGACATCGCCGAGCGGCTGGAGTCCACCATGTGGGAGGCCAAGAAGATGTTCCCGAACCTCGACTGGTTCAGCGCCGTCAGCTACCACATGATGGGGGTGCCCACCGCCATGTTCACCCCGCTGTTCGTCATCGCCCGCACCTCCGGCTGGTCCGCTCACGTCATCGAGCAGCGCATCGACGGCAAGATCATCCGCCCGAGCGCCAACTACGTCGGCCCGGAAGACCTGGTGTTCGTGCCGCTCAAGGAGCGCAAGTGATGATCAACACTCAATACCGCAAGCCCCTGCCAGGCACGGTGCTTGACTACTTCGATGCCAGGGAGGCGGTGAACGCCATCACCCCCGGCGCCTGGGACAGGCTCTCCTACACCGCCCGCGTCCATGCCGAGAACCTGGTGCGCCGGTGCGATCCGGCCATCCTCGGCGAGTGCCTCGGCCAGATCGTCCACAACAAGCGCGATCGCGACTTCCCCTGGTTCCCGGCCCGGGTGGTGTGCCACGACATCCTGGGCCAGACCGCCCTGGTGGACTTGGCCGGGCTGCGCGATGCCATCGCCGATCAGGGGGGGGATCCCGCCCAGGTCAACCCCGTGGTGCCGGTGCAGCTGATCGTCGACCATTCGCTGGCCGTGGAGTGCGGCGGCTTCGATCCGCAGGCGTTCGAGAAGAACCGCGCCATCGAGGATCGCCGCAACGAGGATCGCTTCCACTTCATCAACTGGACCAAGCAGGCGTTCAAGAACATCGAGGTGATCCCGCCGGGCAACGGCATCATGCACCAGATCAACCTGGAGAAGATGTCCCCTGTCATCCACGCCGATCGCGGCCTGGCCTATCCGGATACCTGCGTCGGCACCGACAGCCACACCCCCCACGTGGATGCCCTCGGCGTCATCGCGGTAGGGGTCGGTGGGTTAGAGGCCGAGAACGTGATGCTGGGCCGCGCCTCCTGGATGCGGCTGCCTTCGATCGTCGGCGTCGAGCTCAGTGGCAAGCCGCAGCCCGGCATCACCGCCACGGATCTGGTGCTGTCGCTCACCGAGTTCCTGCGCCAGCAGAAGGTGGTCGGCGCCTATCTGGAGTTCCGTGGCGAGGGCGCCGCCGCCCTGACGCTGGGCGATCGGGCCACCATCTCCAACATGGCGCCGGAGTATGGCGCCACCGCGGCCATGTTCTTCATCGACCAGCAGACCATCGACTACCTCAGACTCACCGGCCGTGACGACGAGCAGGTCAGGCTGGTGGAGACCTACGCCAAGGAGGCGGGCCTCTGGGCCGACGCCCTGGTGGATGCCCAGTACGAGCGCGTGCTGCACTTCGATCTCTCGACCGTGGTACGCACCCTGGCCGGCCCCTCCAACCCCCACCGCCGCCTGCCGGTGGCCGAGCTGGCCACGCGCGGTATCGCGGTGGATCTGGACAAGGCTCGCGCCCAGGAGGCCGACGGCCTGCTGCCGGATGGCGCCGTGATCATCGCCGCCATCACCAGCTGCACCAACACCAGCAACCCGCGCAACGTGATTGCCGCCGGCCTGCTGGCGCGCAACGCCAACAGGCTCGGTCTCAGCCGCAAGCCCTGGGTCAAATCCTCCCTGGCGCCCGGCTCCAAGACAGTCGCCTTGTATCTTAAAGAGGCGGGGCTGGACGACGAGCTGGAGCAACTCGGCTTCGGCGTGGTGGCCTTCGCCTGCACCACCTGCAACGGCATGTCCGGCGCCCTGGATCCTGCCATCCAGCAGGAGATCATCGATCGCGACCTTTACGCCACCGCCGTGCTGTCGGGCAACCGCAACTTCGACGGCCGCATCCACCCCTATGCCAAGCAGGCGTTCCTCGCCTCCCCGCCCCTGGTGGTGGCCTACGCCATCGCCGGCACCATCCGCTTCGACATCGAGAAGGACGTGCTGGGAGTGGTGGACGGCAAGGACGTTCGCCTCAAAGACATCTGGCCGTCGGACGAAGAGATCGACGCCGTGGTCAAGGCCTCGGTGAAGCCGGCCCAGTTCCGTCAGGTCTACATTCCCATGTTCACCCTCGAGGAAGAGAGCGGCCCCAAGGTGGCGCCCCTGTACGACTGGCGCCCCATGAGCACCTATATCCGCCGCCCGCCCTATTGGGAGGGCGCCTTGGCGGGTGAGCGCACCCTCAAGGGGATGCGGCCGCTGGCGCTGCTGCCGGACAACATCACCACAGACCACCTCTCCCCCTCCAACGCCATACTGCGCAGCAGCGCGGCCGGGGAATACCTGGCGAAGATGGGCCTGCCGGAGGAGGACTTCAACTCCTACGCCACCCACCGCGGCGATCACCTGACCGCCCAGCGCGCCACCTTCGCCAACCCCCAGCTGGTCAACGAGATGGCGGTGGTGAACGGCGCGGTGAAGAAGGGATCCCTCGCCCGCGTCGAGCCGGAAGGTCGGGTGATGCGGATGTGGGAAGCCATCGAAACCTACATGGCGCGCAAGCAGCCGCTGATCATCGTCGCCGGCGCCGACTACGGTCAGGGCTCGTCCCGTGACTGGGCGGCCAAGGGGGTGCGGCTGGCCGGGGTGGAGGCCATCGCGGCGGAAGGCTTCGAGCGCATTCATCGCACCAACCTCATCGGCATGGGGGTGCTGCCGCTGGAGTTCAAGCCGGGCACCAGCCGTCTCACTCTTGGGCTGGACGGCACCGAGACCTACGATGTGGTGGGGGAGCGCCAGCCTCGCGCCGATCTCACCCTCGTTGTCCGCCGTCGCAGCGGCGAGGTGGTCGAGGTGCCCATGACCTGCCGCCTCGACACCGCCGAGGAGGTCTCGGTCTACGAGGCTGGCGGTGTGCTGCAACGCTTCGCCCAGGACTTCCTGGCGTCGACGGCGCACCAGGCGGCAAGCCAGGCCTAACGTCAAGACGGCAGCCCCCTGGCTGCCGTCTTCTATCCCGAACAAGCACGATCAGGACAACTTCTATGGCCCCACTCTCTTCGACTCACGCACCTCAAGTCAGAATCCCGGCCACCTATATTCGCGGCGGCACCAGCAAGGGCGTCTTCTTCCGCTTATCTGATCTGCCCGAGCGCTGCCAGGTGCCCGGCCCGGCCCGCGATGCGCTCTTCCTGCGGGTGATCGGCAGCCCCGACCCCTATTCGGCCCACATGGACGGCATGGGGGGCGCCACCTCCTCCACCAGCAAGTGCGTGATCCTCGCCAAGAGCAGCCAACCGGATCACGACGTGGACTATTTATACGGCCAGATCGCCATCGACAAGGCGTTCGTGGACTGGAGCGGCAACTGCGGCAACCTCTCCACCGCCGCGGGCGCCTTCGCCATCCACGCCGGGCTGGTGGATCCGGTCCGCATCCCCGACAACGGCACCTGCGTGGTGCGGATCTGGCAGGCCAACATTGGCAAGACCATCGTTGCCCACGTGCCGGTGACGAACCGTCAGGTTCAGGAGACAGGCGACTTCGAGCTGGACGGGGTCACCTTCCCCGCCGCCGAAATCGTGCTGGAGTTTCTTGACCCCTCCGAGGATAGCGAGGACGGCGGCGCCCTCTTCCCCACCGGCAATCTGATCGATGAACTGGAGGTGCCGGGCATAGGCACATTAAAAGCCACCCTGATCAGCGCAGGTATCCCGACTGTGTTCGTCAACGCCGAAGATATTGGCTATGAAGGCACTGAGCTGCGCGAGGCCATCAACACCGATCCCGAGGCACTGGCCCGCTTCGAGGCTATCCGGGTTGCCGGGGCCCTGCGCATGGGGCTAATCAAGAGCGCAGAAGAGGCGGCGACCCGCCAGCACACCCCGAAAATTGCCTTCGTCGCGCCGGCAAAGGACTACCGCACCGCCAGCGGCAAGGAGATTATTGCTGGCGAGATCGATCTGCTGGTGCGGGCCCTCTCCATGGGCAAGCTGCATCACGCCATGATGGGCACCTGCGCCGTGGCCATCGGCACCGCCGCCGCCATCCCGAATACGCTAGTGAACCTCGCAGCAAAAAGCGCTAATAACATGGGCGTACTAGAGGAAGTACGCTTCGGCCACCCCTCCGGCACCTTGCGGGTGGGTGCAGAGGCGCGGCAGATAGAGGGACAGTGGACGGTCACCAAGGCGGTGATGTCGCGCTCCGCCCGCATCCTGATGGAAGGCTGGGTGCGGGTGCCGGGGGATGCCTTCTAGCCCCTTCGCCACCGGCATGAAAGAGGCCCAAGCGATTGCCTGGGCCTCTTTGTGATGATGTTCACCTCAAGGACTTATCTCACCCTGGCCGCTGGCGGGGCTGCTCCACCACTCATCCGCCTGTGGTTGCGGACGCGCAACACACTCCACACGGCGCGGGATACTCTTCTTCGCATCGCCACCGATCAACCTCTTCACCTGGCCAGTCGGGCATTTGCCGTCGTCCACATACGCGACCTTCCCATAAGGGAGGATGCCCGGTGCAGGATCCTGGCTCAGATAGGTGATGGGGGTTGGGGCAAGGACACTGCAACCCGACACCAGACCCACCAGCAACAGCGCCCCTGACAACACCACTCTCTTCCATATGACAACCATCTGCCACTCCCTGTCATGATCTGTTACATGCATCGGCACGCCTGCACCCATGCGCCCCTGACACCGGCAGTGTGCCAGCCATCCCCCCGGGCCGACAGCCATCCAGGGCGGCGCTGTGACGATTCCAGACACAGCAAGGACCGGCACAATCACAGGGCCCAGGCCTGGCTGACGGAGCACCTTCGCACCCTTGTTCATGCGCAATACATCTTTGCTCTGGAATAGTAGGAGCCGACACAGTTGGGGGGCGCTTGAAATCAGCGCTCGTCATCCACACATTCAGTGCATACAATGCGTTAACGAAGCGGAATCTGCCGCCTCACCCCGGAAATCAAGAGGACATCAAGATGGATACCCGTTCTATCTACACTGGCACCCAGGGTGCCGTGCGCGACACCAACAAGGTGCTGCGCAATACCTATATGCTGCTCTCCCTCACTCTTGGCTTCTCTGCCGTGGTTGCCGGGGTTGCCACCGTCATGAACATGCCGCCCCTGCACTGGGCCATCTTCCTGGTCGGTGTCTACGGTCTGATGTTCCTGACCGAGAAGAACCGTGACAACGGCATGGGGCTGGTGTTCACCTTCGCCCTGACCGGCCTGATGGGCTACAGCCTGGGCCCCATCATCAATATGTACATGAACAATGGCGGCGGCGAGATAGTGATGACGGCCCTTGGCGGCACCGCGCTCACCTTCTTCGGTCTGTCGGCCTACGCCCTGACCACCAAGCGTGACCTCTCCTTCATCGGCGGCATGCTGTTCGTCGGTTTCTGGGTGCTGCTGGTGGCCATGGTCGCCAACATCTTCCTGCAGATGAGCGCCCTGAGCCTGGCCCTGTCCGCCATGTTCATGCTGTTCTCCTCTGGCGCCATCCTGCTGACCACCCAGCAGATAGTGCGCGGCGGCGAGACCAACTACATCTCCGCCACCGTGACCCTGTATGTCTCCATCTACAACATCTTCCTGAGTCTGCTGAGCCTGCTTGGCGGCAACCGCAACTAAGCGCTGTTTCTGATGAACAAAACCCCGCTACGGCGGGGTTTTTATTGTCCGCCTCCCCTGCTAGGGTGAAGGCGTCAGAACAAAACCGGTATGAAGAACCCGGCCCTGATTTGGATCAGGGCTCTTTCGTAGCCAACCGGCTATTCTCTCGCTTTCGATTCGCTCAAGGGTTGCATCTATCCCATGCCCATGGTTTCTGCCGTTCTGCGGCACCGTTCACTGATTGCTCGCGCTGCCGATGCCCCTGCACACAAGGACAGTGTTTCCCATGCCCATTGATCTTGCGGGCCTGCTGCGCCGCCTGCTGTCTGACAGCCATATCTACTTCGCCCTCAAGGTGCTGCTGGCCATCCTGGGGCTGCTCGCCTTCGCCCTGGCCACCGGCGACATCCAGCTCACCGTGCTGCTCTCCCTCGGGGTCGTGGCGGGCGCCATCGCCGAGACCGACGACAGTCTGTGGGGCCGGGTCAAGAACCTCGCCATGACGCTGGTCTGCTTCCTGTTTGCCTCTCTGTGCGTGCAGTACCTCTTCCCCACCCCCTGGCTGTTTGCCCTTGGGCTCGCGGGATCCACCTTTATCTTCGTGATGGTGGGGGCGCTCGGGCAACGTTACGCCACCATCAGCTTCGGCTCCCTGCTCATCGCCATCTACACCATGCTGGGGGCCGCCAAGGCGCCGGATCTCTTCTACCAGCCGCTGGCGCTCGGTGCTGGCGCCCTCTGGTATGGCCTGGTGTCGCTGGTCTGGCTCTGGCTCCTGCCCTACAAGACGCTGCACGAGCAGCTCGCCCAGAGCTATTTCGCCCTCGGCCGCTACCTGCTGGAAAAATCCCGCTTCTTCCCGGCTGACGAGCACGGCGCCCAGGCCATTCGCCACAACCTGGCCCAGCTCAACATCAACCTGGTCAATGCCCTGAATCTGACCAAGACGGCGCTCAATGCCCGCCTCAGTACCCGCCATCAGGCGGCGCCCGAGCTCGCCGGCCTGCTGCGGCTCTACCTGCTGGCGCTGGAGATCCAGGAGCGGGCTACCTCCAGCCACTACCCCTACAGCAAGCTGGAAGCGGAGCTCAAGCAGGGCATCGTCCTCGACGGCTTCCAGGAGGTGTTCCTGCAGCTCTCGGAGGCGTGCCAGCGACTCGGTTACGCCATCCTGGTGCACAAGCCCTATGCCCATCACAAGCGCATCCACTGGACGCTGGAGGCCCTCGGCGATCAGCTGGAGTTCACCCATCTCAAGCAGCACTATCCCAAGACACTGCTGACGCCGATGAAGTTCCTGCGCCGCAACCTGGCCAGCATCAACGAGCTGCTGGCCAGCGCCGAGGAGCTGCAAAACCCCGCAGCCCCTCCTGCCAGCCTGCCGCCGCTCGCAAGGCCAGCCTCCTTGCCGCTGCTGACCCTGCTCAAGCAGCACCTGACCCCGAACTCCATGGTGTTTCGCCACGCCCTGCGACTGTCGCTGGGGCTGGTGGTGGGTTACGGCATACTGCAGGCCTTCAACCTGGACAAGGGCTACTGGATCCTGCTGACGGTGCTGTTCGTCTGCCAGCCGAGCTACAGCGCCACCCGGCGCCGTCTGGTGCAGCGCATGCTCGGTACCTTCGCCGGCATCTTGATAGGCGTACCCGTGCTCTGGCTCTTCCCCGAGCTGCACCTGCAACTGGGGATCATGGGGCTGGCCGCCTTCCTGTTCTTCACCCAGGTGCGCAGCAACTACAGCGCCGCCGTCTGCTTCATCACCCTCTATGTGCTGATGGCGTTCAACCTGCTGGACGGCATCGGCTTCGCCATCCTGGGACCACGCCTGCTCGATACTTTCCTCGGCTGCCTGCTCTCCTATGCGCTGGTGGCCTGGCTCTGGCCGGACTGGCAATACAAACGGCTGCCGACCCTGATTGCCAACTCCCTCTCCGCCAACGCCCGCTACCTGTCGGCTGTGCTCGCCAGCCTGCACCGCCAGCGCGACGAGTCCCTCGACTACCGGGTGGCCCGCAAGTGCGCCCACCTGGCCGACAGCGAGCTGGCCATGGCCTGGCAGAGCATGCTGGTGGAGCCGAGCAAGCGCCGCCGCTTCCTCGATCTCTGCTTCACCCTCACCTGGCGCAACCATGCCCTGCTCTCCTACATCTCGGCCCTCGGGGCCCATCGCGACAAACTCGAGCCCATCCCCGAGCTCGACGAGATCAGCCGCCACATCAGCCATACCCTGGAGCGGGCCGCCGGTCATCTGGCGGGGGAGATGCCGGCCCAGCTCGAAGGATCATGCCCGGCCATAGCCCCGGACAGCAGCGAGGAGCAGCTGATGCTGACCCAGCAGCTCAATCTCATCAGCCAGCTGGCGGATGAACTGCTGATGCTGGCCAACGACGGCCAACTGCTCACCCGGCAAGGCAACGCCTGACGGGTGAAGGAAGACACCATTCCAGAGAGCGCTCACCAGGCGGGGCGACGGCCCTGCCCGGTGAATTGTGCGCCTGAGCCGGTTGCTCGCCGAAGATCAAGGCGCTACCATGCCCGCCCAATCCCGACAGCCCGAGGAGCCTCCATGTCCGAGCACCCGTCCGAACACCATCAGCTGCATTTCAACGGCCAACTCATCGAGACCGATGCCAAGGGCTATCTGCGCCACAGCGAAGAGTGGTGCGAGGCGCTGGCGCTGGTATTGGCCGAGCAGGAGGGCATAGTGCTGGAGGAGCCGCACTGGGAAGTGGTGCGCTTCGTGCGGGCCTTCTATCTGGAGTTCAACACCTCCCCCGCCATCCGCGCCCTGGTCAAGGCGATGGAGAAGCAGTACGGCCCGGAGAAGGGAAACAGCCGCTATCTCTACAAGCTGTTTCCCGAGGGGCCTGCCAAGCAGGCCACCAAGATTGCCGGCCTGCCCAAGCCGGTGAAGTGCATCTAAAAACCCGCCCCGCCTCTCGCCGAGAGACCCTGAGCGGGTTCCAAAAAAATACCGCGCCCATCTGTGAAATGAGGCGCGGTATTTTTTTGTTCGGCGTTCGTCAAACCCGCATCAGGGGTTGTAGGCCACCACTGAGCCGCTCAGCCCCGTCATCTGGCTTATCCTGCTCTGCATGCCCTGCAGCTTGGCCTTGGAGACATCCGGCCCGATAAAGACCCTGTTGATCTGCCCCTGCACCGGGGTTCTCGGCGAGGTCTGGGCCGAGTAGCCGGCCGCCCTCAACTTGCCCACCAGGGCATTGACGCTGTCAGCATTCTTGAAGGCGCCAAGCTGCAGGATCCAGCTGCCCTGGGCCGGGGCTGCCGCCGCGGGTGCCGGCGTGGCCGCCTGGGTCGTCATCTTGCTCGCGATGAGATCGTCCATGGACTTGATCTGGCCCGCCTGCGGCTTGCTCTCCACCGGCTTCTTCACCTCGACCGGCTTGGGCGGCACCGGCTTGGGCTTGGGTTGCTCCACCGGTTTCTTGGCCACTACCTCGGGCTTGGGCACGGGTTTGGGCTCAGGCTTGGCCGCAGTCTGGGTCGCTGGCTGTGCCTGGGCGGCAGCAGAGGCCTGACTGGCAGCCAGAGTCACCGTATCCCCGATCTCTTCCACCTGCCATTGGGTGGCGGCAGAGGCCTGCTGCTGGCTCGCCAGGTGATCGGCCGGCAGGGTACTGGCGGCAGAGACCTGCAAGGCGGGCTTGGCGGGCTCGAGCTCAGGGCGCAGCGGGATCTTGGCAAACGCCTCCTCCTTCTGCTCCAGCTTGTTGCCGTCCATCAGATCCGGCAGAAAGATGACAACCAGGGCGACCAGGATGACGGTCCCCACCAATCTATTTTGAAACTTCGAAGCCAAGTTAATTTCCACCCATGTTGCTTAGAACCTGCTGCTTTTTATGGACAACGATGATGGCCGGATTCATCAGGCCGGCTGCCCGGCCAGCACATCGGCGACAGTGTAAAACGAACCAAAGACGATAACCATATCATCAGGACTCGATGCGGCCAGGGCGGCACCATAAGCCGCACTTACGCCGTCAAAGGTCGCCGCCGATCCCTGTCCGTCCCCGAGGGCGGCGGCAAGCTGCTCTGCGGTGGCGGCGCGCGGGCCGGTGAGGCTGGCCAGGAACCACTGGTCGATGAGGCCGTCGAGCTCGGCCAGCGACCCTGCCATGTCCTTGTCCTTGAGCATGCCGACCACGGCGCGGCGCTTGCCCTTGCAGGGGATCTGGCGCAGCTGGCTCGCCAGATAAGCCGCCGAATGGGGATTGTGGGCCACATCGACGATAACCAGGGGGTCGTTTTGCAACCGCTGCATCCGCCCCGCCAGCCGGGCATTGGCCAGCCCGTCACGGATGGCAGACTCAGGCAGTGGCAAGCCGAGGGATTCCAGCGCCGCCAGCACGGTGACCGCGTTCATCAGCGGCAGGGCGGGTTTGGGCAGCCCCAGCCAGTGGTTCAGGCCATGGTAATCCCAGCCGGTATCCTGCTCATCGCCGTGGAAGTCGCGGCCGACCTGGCGCAGGCAGGCGCCGAGACGCGCCGCTTCGCTGGCGATGGTGGTCGGCGGATTGGGCTCCCCGCTGATGGCGGGTTTGCCCGCCCGATATACCCCGGCCTTCTCCACCGCCACCGCTTCGCGGGTATCCCCGAGCCAGTCGCAGTGATCCAGCGCAATGGAGGTGATCATGGCCACATCGGACTCCACCACATTGGTGGCGTCGAGCCGGCCGCCCAGCCCCACTTCCAGCAGCAGCACGTCGGGGGCGGCGCGGCAGAAGAGCCACAGGCCCGCCAGAGTGGCGAACTCGAAGAAGGTCAGCGCTATCTCGCCGCGGGCCGCTTCCACCTCGGCAAAGGCGGCGCAGTGCTCGTTGTCAGAAAGCTCGGCCCCGTCGATGCGCACCCGTTCGGTAAAGCGCAGCAGGTGCGGCGAGGAGTAGACCCCCACCTTGTAACCTGCGGCCATCAGTATGCTGGCGGCCATGGCGCAGGAGGAGCCCTTGCCGTTGGTGCCCGCCACCGTGATCACCTTGAACGGCAACTGGGTGAGACCCATGCGCCGGGCAACGGCGCCGACCCGATCCAGCCCCATGTCGATGTTGACCGGGTGGATCTGTTCCAAATAAGAAAGCCAGTCGACCAGCGACCGGCTTTGAGATTGTTGCATGTGCGAACTCATGTTCAGTCTTCGATGACCTGAGTGTTCATCAGTTTGGCCAGCAGGCCGGCCAGACGGTTGCGCATTTCGCGGCGGTCGATGATGAGATCGATGGCGCCCTTCTCCAGCAGGAACTCGGAGCGCTGGAAGCCTTCCGGCAGCTTTTCGCGCACTGTCTGCTCGATGACGCGGGGACCGGCGAAGCCGATCAGCGCCTTGGGCTCGCCCACGTTGATGTCACCCAGCATCGCCAGACTGGCGGAGACGCCACCCATGGTGGGGTCAGTCAGCACGGAGATGAAGGGCAGACCCGCCTTGGTGAGCCTGTCGAGCGCCGCACTGGTCTTGGCCATCTGCATCAGGGAGAACAGCGCCTCCTGCATCCGCGCCCCACCTGAGGTGGAGAAGCAGACCAGGCCGCGACCTTCCTTGATGCTCTCCTCGACGGCGCGCACGAAGCGGGCACCAACCACGGAGGACATGGAGCCACCGATGAAGGAGAACTCGAATGAACAGGCGACGACCGGTACCCCCCTGAGGGTCCCCTTCATCACCACCAGCGCATCTTTTTCTCCCGTCTCTTTCTGAGCGGCAGACAAACGATCCTTGTAGCGCTTGGAATCCTTGAATTTCAAGATGTCCTGCGGCTCCAGCTCGGCACCGATCTCGGTGCGGCCCTGCTCGTCGAGGAAGCTCTCGAGGCGGGCGCGGGCGCTGATCCGCATATGATGATCACACTTGGGGCACACTTCGAGATTGCGCTCCAGTTCTGCCCGGTAGAGCACCTGTTCGCAAGCGGTACACTTGGTCCACACCCCTTCCGGAATGTTGTGACGACGCGGTGTAGTGATCTTGCTCTTGGGAAGGATCTTCTCAAGCCAGCTCATGGAATTCCTTAATGCTTTTGTGCCTGACAAAACGCATCGGGCCTTGATTGTTCAATGACTTACGGCTCGATGGCAATAAATGACGGATCATTAAACCACAAATTTTCGGGCCCAGTTACTAAAAACTGGTCGTACCCGGTGCCGAGTCCGGCAGCCACAGCGGGCCGAGCGGCAACTGCGGCAGGGCAAACTCTGCCGGGTAGTCCACGTCCACCAGATAAAGCCCCCCCGCCTTGGCGGTCGGCCCCGCCAGGTTGCGATCCCTGGCCGCCAGCACCTCGGCTATCCACTCCACGGGTTTGAGTCCCTGCCCCACCAGCAGCAGGGAGCCGGTGATGTTGCGCACCATGTGGTGCAGGAAGGCGTTGGCCTTGATGTCGAGCACTATGTAGGGGCCGGAGCGGCTGACGCACAGGTGGGTCACGTTGCGCCAGGGGGTGTTGGACTGGCAGGCGATGGCGCGGAAGGTACTGAAGTCATGCTCACCCAGCAGGCTCTGGCCCGCCTGGTGCATCAGGTCGGCATCTATGGTCTCGTGATAGTGGCTGACGCCGCTGCCGAGGATGGCCGGGCGGAAGTTGTGGTTGTAGATGACATAACGGTAGCGACGGGCGGTGGCGCTGAAGCGGGCGTGGAAGCTCTCGTCCACCTCCTTGACCCAGCGCACGGCGATGTCCGGCGGCAGGTTGGAGTTGAGCCCCAGGGTCCAGGCGCCCTCGGCGCGGTTCGCCTCGGTATCGAAATGGATCACCTGACCGGTGGCGTGCACCCCGGCATCGGTACGACCGGCGCACTGGATGGAGACGGGGTGGTTGGCGATGCGGCTGAGGGCTTTTTCCAGTTCGGCCTGCACGCTGATCACTTCGCGCTGACGCTGCCAGCCGAAATACCGGCTGCCGTCGTATTCAATACCTAGGGCAATTCGCATGGATGAATCTTGTCTTGTGGGGAAAGGATGAAAGAAACGGGCCGGATTATACGCCCTTGGGCCCAAAAGTCCCAGACCGGGCAGGCATCCCGTGCCAGTGGCCAACATGAAAAAGGGCAGCCCGCGGGCTGCCCTCTGTGTTGATCACCGGCAAAGGGGATCACCCCAGGCGCCTGAGGAGCTTCTCGGCTTCGCTGCGCTGGTGCTCGCTGCCTTGGGCCGCCGCCTCTTGCAGCAGTTCGCGGGCACTCTCCTTGTCGTCGATCTCGAGGTAGGCGCGGGCCAGATCCAGCTTGGCCCCCACGCCGCCGTCATCGGCATCCACATCGAACCCGGTGGATTCCGGCAACACCTCGGGGAAGCCATCCAGCCCCACGTCCAGGGAGAAGCCCTGGTAGGGCTCCTGCTCCGAGCTGCTGGCGTTGGCCTCGGCCAGCAGCTTGTCTATCTCCACGTAGTCGTTCGCCTGCGCCTGCTCACGAGGCGTCAGATCGCCCTGATGGGGCTCCACCTCGGTGAAGGCATCCTCGAAGTCCGCCAGGGCCAGCTCGTTGGGATCCCAGGCCGGCGCCGCCGGCTTGGTGGGCTCCAGCCCGAGTTCAGCCAGCATGTCATCGATATCATCCTTGCCATAGGCGTCGTCGCCTCGGGCAGCGGTGTCGGTGGCAGGCTCCTGGAAGCCGGTCTCGAGATCGCTGAGATCAAAGTTGGCGAGTTCCGTATCCCGCTGGCTTCGGCTCTGCTCCTGCGCCTGGCTCAGATCGGCCTCGAGATCGGCGTCCAGCTCGGCAAACAGGGCCGCTTGCAGCTCCTCCTCGCTCATGATCTCGTCGCTGGCCCGGGCTCTGGCATCGGACTCGCCGGAGAGATCGAGCTCAGGGGCCGAGGGCAGATCGAAGTCTCCGTCGAGAGCCAGATCGAGCTCGGGCACCAGATCCGGATCCCGGTTGGCCGTCGTCACCGCAGGCTCCACATCGAAGGCGGACAGGGCCACCTCGTCATCGCTGAAGATGACGTCAGTGGAGGCATTTGCCCCCTCCTGGCTGCCATTGCCAGCCGGCCCATTGAGATCCGCCATGGGGTGCATGGGTTCGTCATCGGCGATGCCGACCGTCATCAACTGGTCAAACTCGCTGCTCTCCTCCCCCATCACCATGGAGGTGGACTCGGACAGGCTCTTTTCCTGCTCTTCCAGTTCGCGACGGGCACGGGCACGCAGCCAGAGCGTCACCAGCGCCAGCACCAGCAGCACGGGCAGCAGGATGATCATGGCGAGGTTCAGCGGCGAGGCGAGCAGCTCCATCACCCAGTTCTGCTTGGGCTCGGGAGCCACCACGGGCGGTACCGGCTTGGCCTTGAGTTCCGCCACCTCTTTTTGCAGTGCGGTCTGATCCTGCAACTGGGCCTTGAGGGTCTCCACCTCTTCGGTCAGGGCTTGCAGGCGCAGCTTGAGCCTGTGGTTCATCTCGGTGACCTGACCGAGCTGGGCGTTGGCATCTTCCAGCGCCAGCGCCATCTCGGTGGAGGGTTTGCCCACCACGGTCGCGGCACTGACCGGCAAGGGGGCCGGGGCAGCGGTCGGCGCGGCGGTACTCGCCACCGGGACTGCTGCCTTGGCGATCGCTGTCACCTCGGTCGCCGCCTGGGGCGTGCTCACCTTGGGCGCGGCCGTCGGAAGGGGGGCCGCCTTGGCCACGGCCTTCACCGGCGCGCTGGCTGCCGGCTTGGCCGCCACCGGATGGGTCTGCTTCTCGGCCAGGTATTTGGGGCTCAGCCCCTTCCAGCTGGCATTGTCGCTGTTGAAGCGGCGGCGGGCCTCGGCGTCCGTGATGCGGCCCGCCTCGGCGGCGCTTGGCAGCAGAATGCGGGATCCCACCAGGATGTGGTTGATGTTGCCGTCGGCAAAACTACGGGGATTCTTGTCATAGATCGCCACCATGGTCTGGTAGACGGTCACCCGGTTGGAGGGGCGATGCTTGCTCGCCAGGCTCCAGAGGGTATCGGTGGAACGAACAGGGCCATAGCTGCCCGCCGCCGCGCTGGGCGCCTGACGCACTATGGGCTGAGCCCTGGCAGCAGGCTGGGCCGGCGCCACGGGCTGGGCCTGAGGTTGAACGACAGGAGGCGCGGCACCGTCCGGGCCCTTGAGCTCGACAAAGAAAGGCTCTCGCCCCGCCTCATCGGCATGAGCCGTGCCCAGAAGACCCAATGCGAGTAGCGTTGCCAGCGTTATGCGGGAATGTCCCATATTCGTTCCTTCGTATGATGGCCCTATCACATTGAAAAATCTGGATAGTTACCCCAAAACAATCGGCTCAATATAAATCAGGCGCCGGTCTCAAGCCAGCGATCCGACACATTTTGCGTCCGGCGTCTATCAGGCGCGAACCCGATCCACACCAGATGTGAGTCCCAGACGCGAACCCGAGTGTAGAAAAAAACCTAGTCCACTGATATCACGCGACATTCTTAAAACCGGAGAGTGCGCCCCCGGTCACATCCCGGAACCCTGGCTCACTTCCTCGGGCGGGGTTCCCTCCCCGCCGCAGGCCGCAAAACGGCCTCAGAGGTAGTCGCGCACCAGCAGCTCGGCGATCTGCACGCTGTTGGTCGCCGCGCCCTTACGAACGTTATCGGCCACGATCCACATATTGATACCGCTCGGATGAGAAATATCCTGGCGCACCCGGCCGACCAGCACCTCGTCCTTGCCGGTGGCGTCGCGCACCGGGGTCGGGTAGTCGGCATCGTCGTCAAACAGGGTAACGCCGGGGGCATTGCGCAGCAGCTCCTTGACCTGCTCGGCGTCCAGCGGCTGGTGCAGCTCGACGTGGACCGCCTCGGCGTGACCGTAGAACACCGGCACCCGCACGCAGGTGGGGTTCACGGCTATGCTGGCATCCCCCAGGATCTTCTGGGTCTCCCACACCATCTTCATCTCTTCACGGGTGTAACCGTTGTCGGTGAAGCTGTCGATCTGCGGGATGAGGTTAAAGGCAATCTGCTGCGGATAGATAGTCGGCTCCACCGGACGACCGTTGAGCAGGTGCGCGGTCTGGCCGGCCAGCTCGCTCACCCCTTCCTTGCCAGAGCCGGAAACGGACTGGTAGGTCGCCACGTTGATGCGGGCTATGCCCACCTCGTCCTGCAGGGGCTTGAGGGCAACCAGCATCTGGATGGTGGAGCAGTTGGGGTTGGCGATGATGTTGCGATTGCGAAAATCCGCCAGGGCCTCCGGGTTCACTTCCGGGATCACCAGGGGGATATCTTCGTCATAACGGAAGCAGGAGGTGTTGTCGATGACGATGCAGCCCTGCTCGGCGGCGATGGGCGCCCACTTGGCCGAGACCTCGGCGCCGGCGGAGAAGAGCGCGATCTGCACCTGACTCCAGTCAAACTCCTCGACATCCTTGATCTCGATGTTCTTGCCGCCAAAGCGCACGGTATCGCCGGCGCTGCGACTGGAGGCCAGGGGATAGAGGGTGGCGACCGGGAAGGCGCGCTCCTCCAGGATCTCGATCATGGCCTGACCCACGGCGCCGCTCGCGCCCAGTACAGCTACGTTGAATTGTTGACTCACTGATGTTCTCTCCTGTGATATTGCCCGCCGATGAGGCCGATCGGGTCGGCAACAGGGGCGGCAGGCGTGATCTGTATGATGGTCGGCCAGCAGGGTGCGGGCCGAGACGGAGGGCCCCGATCCGATGATCGGAGCCCCCGCATGAATTCCGGTTTATTGTTGCGAGATGGCAAAGCCCAGCCGGGCCAGCCTGTCGCAGGCGAAGGGGCCCTTCAGGTGCAAGGAGGAGAGCTCGCGCCGCTCCGGGTAGTCCTTGCGCTGCCCATCGAAGCTGCCGGGCAACCCGATCCGGTTGCGAAAGCGGGCATCGTCCCGGCGCACGTCATAAATCAGATGCACCAGCTGCTTGATCAACCCCTGATCGGCGGGCTGACCCGGCGTCAGCTCGCGCACCTCGGGGGCGGGCAACAGGGATTGCAGATCCTGGCGTGGCACGCGCCCCAGCTGCTTGCAGAGCGCCTGATAGAGCATCCAGGTGCCGCGGGCCTTGCCCTCCAGGCTGTAGCCGGCGATGTGCGGGGTCGCGAGTTCGGTATGGGGCACCAGGGCGGCAAGCGGCTCGGGCTCCCCTTCCCACACATCCATCACCAGCTTGAGCGGCGCCTGGCTCTGCTGGCGGGCGAGCAGGGCCTGGTTGTCCCACACCTCGCCTCGGGAGGCATTGATGAGGATCTGCCCGGCCGGACGGGCGGCTATCTCCCGCTGCCCCAGCAGGTGGAAGGTGGCATCCGGCCCCTTCCGGGTCAGGGGCACGTGGAAGCTGACGATATCGGCCCCAAGGGCCGTCTGATAATCGACAAAACCCGCACCACCCTCAGTGCGTGCCCGCGGCGGATCGCAGCGCAGCACCTTCATGCCGAGCGCCTCTGCCTTGCCCGCCACGCACTCCCCTGTGTTGCCCGCGCCGATGACGGCGAGGCTCATCCGATCGAGGCTGAGCTCATGGCGCTCCGCCAGCACCAGCAGGGCCGAGAGCACATAGTCGCCCACCGAATACTTGTTGCAGCCGGGGGCGCTGAAGAAGGGGATGCCCCGTTCGGCCAGGAGAGCGGAGTCAATGTGATCCGTGCCTATGGTGGCGGTGCCGACGAAGCCGAGCCGCGGGCAGCTGGCGAGCAGCCCGGCATCGACCCGGGTCACCGAGCGCACCAGCAGCACGTCGGCATCCTGCAGATCCGCCGCCCCTATCTGCCGTCCGGGCAGGGGGACGACCTCGCCAAACTCGGCAAACAGCTCGCAGGCATGGGGCATATTTTCATCAACGACGATCTTCATCCGCTCTCTTCTCATCCACAACCGGCCACAGGCGCGCCATTCTAGCCCAAGCGGGCCGAATTTTCAGAGACTTGTTCTCGGGTTGTCATGGACAAAGAGTGCGCCGCTCTCTTGGAGCCACAGGGAGCCAGAGTATCGAAGCGGGCTCCCGGGCATCCATGGATGAGGCGCGGCACTCATATGTAACAACATGTTGCCCTCGCCTCCCCTGCCTTGACCAGGGAGGCCATGCTGGCACAATGACGCCTCTTTATCATCCGCCCCTGTCATGCGCACCTGTTATGAGCCCTCCCATGCCGACTCATGCCTCTTCGTTGCCACGCCGCCTGGTACTTGGTTTCAACGCCATACTGCTGCTGCCGCTGCTGCTGCTCGTCTGCCTGCCCTGGCAGCCCTTCATGACGAGTGCCCTGCAATCGGACTGGCTCTGGTGGCCCTACGCCCTCACCCGCATGGTGGACCTGCCCGGCCTTGCCATCACCATCGCCGCCCTGCTGCTGCTGACCCGACACAAGCTGACGCTCGGCCACACCGCCCTGCTGGCCCTCGCGGGCGCCCTCTTTGCCACGCTGGCGAGCGACTGGATCATCAAGAGCCTGATCAAGCAGCTGACCGAGGAGCCAAGGCCCTATCTGCTCTGGCTGGAGAGCCAGGAGCTTATCCCCGCCATCCGCCAGTTCTATGCCGGCAGCCAGGATCTTCGCAGCGAACAGGTCCATGCCGCGACCCAGTTGCTGGCGCTGCCCGCCTGGCTCGGCCACCACTGGCAGACGGAGGTGAACTACGCCTTCCCCTCCGGCCACAGCATCGCCGCCATGAGTCTGGCCCAGTTCTTCGGGCTGATCTGGCTGGCCCGGGCCCCCGCCGGGGTCTGGCTGCTGCCGCTCTGGGCCATCGGCATCGGCCTGTCGCGCACCCTGATCGGCATGCACTGGCCCCTGGACGTGCTGGCGAGCGCCCTGCTTGGCAGCCTCACCGCCCTCGTGGCCGCCCGCTGGTGGTTGCGCCATTACTGACCTCCCAAATAAAAAAACGGGCACCCTGGTGCCCGTTTTTGATCGCTGGTGCTGCCCTCAGCCCTGGCTCTGCTCTCAGCTCTGGCTCTGCCAGCCCTGGGGGTATTTGTAGCCGACGAAGCGTTTGGCGGCATAGGCCTTGAACTCGGGGGAGTTGTAGGCCGCCGCTACATCCTTGGCGAACGGTTTGTCCGCATCGGCCCCTTTGACCACCACCCAGTTGATGAAGTCATAGCTGCGTTCCAGGAAGAGACCCGTGCTGAACGGGATCCCGCTCGAGGCGGCGAAGTTGCCGTTGATGACGGAGAAGTCCACGTCTTCCCGCGAGCGGGGCAGCTGCGCCGCCTCCAGCAATACCAGCTTGATGTCGTGCGGGTTCTTCACCACATCGAACTCACTCGCCTTGAGGGGGTTGATCCCCTCTTTGAGGGTGAGCCAGCCCAGGTCCTGCAGCATCAGCAGGGCCCGCGCCTGGTTGGTGGGGTCGTTGGGAATGGCGACGGTGCTCCCCTCTTTCAGGGCCTTGAGATCCCCCAACTTGCCGGCATAGAGCCCCATGGGGCCGGTCGGTACCTGGGTGATGGGTGCCAGAGAGAGGCCCCGGTCTTTGGAGAAGCTGTCCAGATAGGGTTTGTGCTGGAAGCAGTTGACGTCCAGCGACCCGTCCGCCAGGGCAATGTTGGGGGTCACGTAGTCGGTGAACTCCACCAGTTTGACCTTGTAACCCTTGGCCTCGAGCTGCGGCTTGATGGAGTCGGTCACCATGTCGGCGAAGTCCCCGACCGTGGTGCCTATCACTATCTCTTTCTTCGCCTCATCGATGGCAAAGGCGGACAGCGGCAGGCTGCTGGCGAGCAGCGCGAGGGCGGAGAGGGTGAAGAAGGAACGACGCTGCATAGAAACTCCCTGTCGAGGTGATCATCAAAATGGTGGGGCTGCGGGTGTCATCATGAAGGCCGACACCACAACCATCTAGCCATCCAAACGGCTATCTAGAGACACCATAACAGAGCTTTTTCCCTTCGCCAAGCAACAAAACCGGGCAAGCTTGGCCAAAGAGAGGCAAAGCCCATCCGGCCCCTGGATGAGAAATCTTTGACAGAGCACGCAGTTATGCGGCTTGCACTCTCCCCGCTTGACGCAAAACCGGCTTATTGTGGTCATTCGATACCCATCATCATGGGATCCGATCCGGGTGCCAAGAGCCTGCTCAGCCCACAGACAGAACAAGGAGTGACAGTGTTCGATCATGTTGAAATCAAGGTGGTGCGCGTAGACGACTGCCGACGCTTCTATGCAACCGTGCTGGCGCCCCTCTTGATAGCACTCAAATGGGCAGACAAAGACGCGCAGGTTTCGGCCGTGTTGGTCACGACAAGGTGGGCTTCCTGATAGAGCGGGGCGAACAGGGTGCCCCCTGCCATCTCGCCTTCGCGGCAAGCAGCGCGGCGCAGGTGGATGAGTTTCATCAGGCTGGCGTCAGGGCCGGCTTTGTCTGCAACGGGCAGCCGGGGCTGCGCCCCCACTATGCCCCCAATTACTACGCCGCCTTCCTGCGCGATCCGGACGGCAACAACATAGAGGCCCTGGCCTACCTTGACCCCCCTGGCATGGCGAGCGCGTGAAGGGGCGTCGTGCAGCTTGTCAGCAAGAGCCCGGCATCTTTGAGCTCTGGGCCGGGAAGCTCGCCACAAACAAAGGAGAAAATCATGCTTGAAAGCCGCGACACCGGCCTGCTGGTGGTCGATATCCAGGGCAAGCTGGCCCGCCTGGTGGAGGGGAGTGAGTCGCTCATCGCCAACACGGCGCGACTGGTGCAGGGAGCCAAGGCGCTGGACCTACCGGTCATCTGGCTGGAGCAGAACCCGGACAAGCTCGGCGCCACAGTGCCCGAGTTGCAGCCGCTGCAGGCGGGCACCCTTGTGCTGGCCAAATACAGCTTCGGCGCCCTGGGGGAGCCGACGGTCGCCGATGCCCTGGCCGGAACCGGGGTCAGCCACTGGCTGGTGTGCGGCATTGAGGCCCATATCTGCGTCTACCAGAGCGTGCTGGGGCTCTTGGCGAGCGGCGCCCGGGTCTCTTTGGTGGTGGATGCGGTGTCATCCCGCACTGCCGCCAACCGGGAGCTCGCCATCGGCCAGCTGGCGGCCCGGGGCGCATCCCTCACCTCGGTGGAGATGTGTCTCTACGAGCTGATGGGGGATTGCCGCCATCCGGCGTTTCGCCAGATCCTGGCCCTGGTGAAGTGACCGTCATGATGGACAACATGGCCCCCCTGATGTTTGCCCTCATCGCCTTCGGGGTGGCGCTCACGGTGACGATGACAGGCATGGCGGCCACCCGCCACTATCTGGCCTGGCTCTGGCTGGGGATCATGCTCTTCTTCGGACTGTGGTGGGCGCTGCTGGGCATGCCCCCGCTCCTTGCCGAGCCGCCCCCTCTCTGATCATGACCACCCGAGAGCTCAGTCCCCCAGCCGCTCCTGCAGATAGCGATAACCCCCCACGCCGTTTGGCACGAAGCTCAGCCGGTGGGTGAGGCCGGGGGGCGCATCCTCGGGGTGATGGGAGACGAACAGCAGCTGGGTGCCCTCGCCGATGAGGCGCACCACCATCTCCCGCACCAGATGGCGGTTCAAGGGATCCAGCCCCTGCAGGGGCTCGTCCAGAATGAGCAGCGGCGGATGCTTGACCAGAGCCCGGGCGATCAGCACCAAGCGCTGCTGACCAAAAGAGAGGGCGTGGAAGGACTGCGCCCCCTGATCCTTTAGCCCCAACAGAACCAGCCACTGGTCGGCGAGCGCCAGCTGGCGATCCCCCGGGTGGGTATAGAGGCCGATGGAGTCATAAAAGCCGGAGAGGACCACCGCCTGCACCGAGCAATTGACGCGATAGTCCAGATGCAGGGCCGGGCTCACCAGGCCGATGTGGCGCTTGATCTCCCAGATGCTCTCGCCACTGCCCCGGCGCACTCCGAACAGGCGCAGATCATTGCTGTACCCCTGCGGATGATCCCCTGTGATGAGGGCGAGCAGGGTCGACTTGCCGGCACCGTTGGGCCCCACCAGTTGCCAGTGCTCTCCCTCCTCTATGGTCCAGTCGAGCCCGTCGATGATGACCTGCTCCCCGTAGGCGACGCGCAAGGCGCACATCTGTACCCGAGGGCCGGCGGGCAGGGGCGTGGGCGCCACGAGCGGAGGGGGCAGCTGCGGGCTCTGCCCCTCGGCGCGCGCCAGCTGGGCCACCTCCCGGCTGCCGAGCACGGCATTGCGCTCCCCCGCCAGCAGCAGGCGGCGTTCGCCGAGCAGGCCGAGGTGAGTGGCAAAGGAGGGGATCTCGTCGAAGCGGTTGACGATCACCACCAACCGCTGTCCCTCCCCGACCAGCTCTGCCAGCAGCCCCATCAGCTCCTGGCGAGAGCTCTGATCCAGCCCATCGAAGGGCTCATCCAGAACCAGCAGCTCGGGTCGCCCCAGCAGGGCGCGGGCCAGCAGCAACTTGCGCCCCTCCCCGCTCGAAAGATAGCGATAGGGGCGCTCCCACAGGGACTCGATGCCGAAGCGCGCCAGCAGCGATCGGGCTTGCACCTCCTCGCCCCCCGCCTCCAGCATCAGGGTCGATACCCGATAGCCCGCTTCCTCCTCTTCCCCCAACATGTCGGTGTTGCGCCGCTGCCAGTCCAGCTCCCCCAACTGCTGCTGCGACTCGAAGGAGAGGCGCACGGCCCTCACCCGGCCAGTCACCTCCCCTGCACGGACGGCCAGCTCGCCGCACAGGGCAGAGGCCAGCGCCGTCTTGCCGCTGCCGTTGCTACCGACAAAGGCCCAGCAGTCCTGCGGGGTGAGACAAAGTTCTGGAATAACCAGAGTGTGGTGGCCACGAAGGGCCAGGGCGGCGGATTGCCACTGCAATGAGGTCATGGGGTCGTCCTGTGATTCGTGCGGAGCACCTTGCTCTCTCTCCCTTGTACCAGAAAATGGCGCTATCAAAAAAACGGCGCCCTTGCGGCGCCGTGTCATTGAAAAGCGGGGGACGGGCTTAGCCAGCCTTGTGTTGTTCGGCCAGATAGAGCCAGGTGTCGACCACGGTATCCGGGTTCAGCGACACAGAGTCGATCCCCTGCTCGACCAGCCAGGCGGCGAAGTCCGGGTGATCGGACGGTCCCTGACCGCAGATACCCACGTACTTGCCCGCCTTGCGTGCGGCCTGGATGGCCATGGCCAGCAGCGCCTTGACCGCCTCGTTGCGCTCATCGAACAGGTGGGCGATGAGGCCCGAATCCCGATCCAGCCCCAGGGTCAACTGGGTCATGTCGTTGGAACCGATGGAGAAGCCGTCGAAGTGCTCGAGGAACTTGTCCGCCAGCAGGGCGTTGGAGGGCAGTTCGCACATCATGATGACTTTCAGGCCCCGCTCGCCGCGGCGCAGGCCGTTCTCGGCCAGGATCTCCACCACCTGCTCAGCCTCACCCACGGTACGAACGAAGGGGATCATCACCTCGACGTTGGTCAGGCCCATGACATCGCGCACCCGTTTCATCGCCTCGCATTCGAGGGCGAAGCAGGGACGGAAGCTGTCGGCGATGTAGCGCGACGCGCCACGGAAGCCGATCATGGGGTTCTCTTCGTGGGGCTCGTAGCCGCGCCCCCCCACCAGGTTGGCGTATTCGTTGGACTTGAAGTCCGACATCCGCACGATGACCCGCTCCGGCCAGAAGGCGGCGGCCAGGGTGGCAATCCCTTCACTCAGCTTGGCCACATAGTATTCACGGGGGCTGTCGTAACCCGCGATCATCTTGGTGATGGTGGCCTTGAGCTCGGGGCTCTGCTGGTCGAATTCCAGCAGGGCCTTGGGGTGCACCCCTATCATGCGGTTGATGATGAACTCGAGCCGCGCCAGCCCCACACCGGCATTGGGCAACTGGGCAAAATCAAATGCCCTGTCCGGATTGCCGACGTTCATCATGATCTTGATGGGCAAGGGCGGCATATTGCCCACTTCGGTCACCGCTACGTCGAAGTCGAGCTCGCCGTCGTAGATGAAGCCGGTGTCCCCTTCCGCGCAAGAAACCGTGATGAGCTGACCCGCCTCGATGCGGTCGGTGGCATCGCCACAGCCGACCACGGCCGGGATGCCCAGCTCACGGGCGATGATGGCGGCGTGACAGGTACGCCCACCCCGGTTGGTGACGATGGCGGAGGCCCGCTTCATGATGGGCTCCCAGTCCGGGTCGGTCATGTCGGTGACCAAGACATCGCCGGGCTGTACCTCATCCATCTGGCTGATGGAGCTGATGACCCGCGCCGGGCCCGACCCAATCTTGTGGCCGATGGCGCGCCCCTCGATCAACACCTTGCCGGATTGCTTCAGGGCAAAGCGTTCGAGCGTGTTCGCCTCCTGGCGGCTGCGTACGGTCTCCGGGCGCGCCTGGACGATGTAGAGCTGACCGTCCTGACCATCCTTGGCCCACTCGATATCCATCGGGCGGCCGTAGTGCTGTTCGATGATGAGGGCTTGCTTGGCCAGCGCCATCACCTCCTCATCGGTGATGCAGAAGCGGTTGCGCTCGGCCTCCACGGTATCGACGATCTTTACCTGACGGCCGTGACCGGCGTCCTCGGAATAGGTCATCTTGATGAGCTTGGAGCCCAGCGTCTTGCGCACCACTGCGGGGCGACCAGCCTTGAGGGTCGGCTTGTGCACATAGAACTCGTCCGGGTTGACGGCCCCCTGCACCACCATCTCCCCCAGGCCCTGGGCACCGGTGATGAAGACCACGTCGTTGAAGCCGGACTCGGTATCCAGGGTGAACATGACGCCGGAAGCGGCGAGATCGGAGCGCACCATGCGCTGCACCCCGGCGGAGAGCGCCACGCCCTTGTGATCGTACCCCTGATGCACCCGGTAGGAGATGGCGCGATCGTTGAAGAGCGACGCAAACACATGCTTGATGGCGGTCATGACGGCATCGATGCCGCGCACGTTGAGGAAGGTCTCCTGCTGACCGGCGAAGGAGGCATCCGGCATGTCCTCGGCGGTGGCGGAGGAGCGTACCGCAAAGGAGGCCTCAAGCCCGGCGCTCAGCTTGTCGTAGGCAGCACGCACGGCCTGCTCCAGCGCGGGCTGGAAGGGGGCATCCACCACCCAGTCACGGATCTGCTGGCCGGCCTTGTTGAGGGCGGCGATGTCGTCCACGTCCAGGCTGTCGAGCAGGTCGTGGATCTTGCCGTTGAGGCCGCTTAACTCCAGAAACTCGTTAAACGCAAAGGCGGTGGTCGCAAAGCCGCCCGGTACGGACACGCCGGCACCGGAGAGGTTGCTGATCATCTCGCCAAGGGATGCATTCTTGCCGCCGACGCGCTCTACGTCCTGCATACCGAGCTGTTCGTACCAGAGTACGTACTGTTGCATTTGCATGTCTCCAGGTTGGTGGGCCAGGGTGTCAACGCACCTGCTGTGCCAAGTCGTGTGTTTTTGTTAGTGTCTGTTGCCAACGACCATGAAAACGTTTTCTACTTATTGTCAAAAAAATCCCCGAGCAAGAGTTGGGGATGGCCGTTTGACACAGGCATTCTACAATACCGACACAAAAAGGTAACGACTCAGGTTTGCAAGCGAGTTCACAACTTGGGAATGGCAGACCTGTTGACAAAAGAGATATGGTTTCGAGAGATACTTAATGCTCGCAACCCCCCAGGAGCACACCACAGGAGTCCGCTGTGCACACCGTATTCTATGTATCCGATGGCACCGCCATCACCGCCGAGGTGTTCGGCCATGCCGTGTTGAGCCAGTTTCCGCTGGTCTTCGAACAGGTCACCATTCCCTTCGTGGAGACTCTGGAAAAGGCACGCCAGGTGCGGGCTCGCATCGATGAGCAGTTTCGCCAGACCGGGGTGCGCCCCATTCTGTTTCACACCATAGTCGACCCCCTGGTAAGGGAAGAAGTACTCAAGGCCCAGACCAGCAGTCACGATTTTCTCAATACCTTCGTGAGTCCCCTCGAGCAGGAGCTCGGGATCAAGGCCGAGCCCAGGCTGCACCGCACCCATGGTATGGAGAACCGCAAGCTCTACGACGATCGCATCGAGGCGGTGAACTTTGCCTTGAGCAACGATGATGGCATCACCACCAAGGAGTATGACGAGGCGGACATCATCCTCATCGGGGTCTCCCGCTGCGGCAAGACGCCGACCAGCCTCTATCTGGCGCTGCAGTTTGGCATTCGCGCCGCCAACTACCCTTTCATCGAGCAGGACATGGGTTCGCTGGTACTGCCAACCCCCCTCAAGGCCAACCGCCACAAACTGTTCGGCCTCACCATCGCTCCCCAGCGACTGCACGAGATCCGCAATCAGCGCCGCGCCAACAGTCGCTACTCCTCTCTTGAGCAGTGCGAACAGGAGCTGGCGAGCGTGGAGCGGCTGTTTCGCCAGGAGGCGATCCGCTTCCTCGACACCAGCTCCCACTCGGTGGAAGAGATCAGCGCCAAGATCCTGGAAGCAACCGGCCTTCGTCGCCAGCTCTGCTAGATAACATAAAAAAGGCAGGATAAACGCGCGTATCGACAGCCCAGTGGCAAGATAACGAAACAGAAAGACAGGGAGAAATGACGCCAGCGGGTCCGCCGGCGTCATGAGGCTCAGGGGCGAGGGCGGGAAGCTGGCTTGTTGAGCTCCCGATTGTTCATCAACATGCCATGAAAGCGCAGCAAACCATGGCGTTTGCGTACCCGTTCGCTCAACCAGCAGGCGGGTAGCAGACCCAGCACGGCGGCGAGCGTCAGCACCATGGCGATGTTGTTCACCAGATAATCCGCCCCCTGCCATCCCCAGACCATGAGACAAGCCGCCGCCATGGTCAGCAACATGGGGGATAACCAAACTCCCAACCAGAGCGCTGCGAGCAGCAAGCCACCGACAATACCTTCGATCATATGAGTCCTTCCTTGAAAGACGGCTACTAGCGCACTAAATCCCCGACTGGTCAATAGCGCCAAAATCAACCGAACACAAAACCAGCAATCACTTCCAAAACCCCTTTCCAGATCATGAAAAACCTGAACATTGGCCACAAAGCAAACCAATGATGAGGAAAACAGGTGCACAAACGGTCGATTATCACTATTCTGCTCGGGTTGGTAGCCGCTACAAAAAACAGTGCGCGGCAAACCGTAACGATATTAATACGGATTTCGTCACGTTTTCGGCACAAGATGCCGCGTCGGGCACAGGAGGTGCCATGGCAGACGGGGCGCGAGACGAGTGAATTCAGCGACGTAAGGAAGGAAGAATGGATCTTCAACAAGACGGCGAAGAGCTGAAGCGCGGCCTGAAAAACCGCCACATCCAGCTCATCGCACTGGGCGGTGCCATCGGTACCGGCCTGTTCCTCGGCATTGCCGACACCATCAAGATGGCAGGCCCCTCGGTGCTGCTTGGCTATGCCATCGGCGGCTTCATCGCCTTCCTCATCATGCGCCAGCTCGGCGAGATGGTGGTGGAAGAGCCGGTGGCCGGTTCATTTAGCCACTTCGCCTACAAGTATTGGGGTGACTTCGCTGGCTTCGCCTCCGGCTGGAACTACTGGGTGCTCTATGTGCTGGTGAGCATGGCGGAGCTGACAGCGGTCGGCATCTACGTGCAGTACTGGTGGCCCGAGATCCCGACCTGGATGTCGGCGGCCTTCTTCTTCGTGCTGATCAACGCCATCAACCTCTCCAACGTCAAGGCGTTCGGCGAGATGGAGTTCTGGTTTGCCATCATCAAGGTCGTGGCCATCCTCGGCATGATAGGCTTCGGCGGTTACCTGCTGTTCTCCGGCACCGGCGGTCCCGAGGCCACGGTCAGCAACCTGTGGGCTCAGGGAGGCTTCTTCCCCAACGGCGTGGGCGGCCTGGTAATGGCCATGGCCTTCATCATGTTCTCCTTCGGCGGTCTGGAGCTGGTCGGCATCACGGCGGCGGAAGCCGACAACCCCGAGAAGAGCATTCCCAAGGCCACCAACCAGGTGATCTACCGCATCCTCATCTTCTATATCGGCGCCCTGACCGTGCTGCTCTCCCTCTACCCCTGGGGCAAGGTGGTCGAAGGCGGCAGTCCGTTCGTGATGATCTTCCATGCCCTGGACAGCAACCTGGTGGCCAACGTGCTGAACCTGGTGGTGCTGACTGCCGCGCTCTCCGTCTACAACAGCTGTGTCTACTGCAACAGCCGCATGCTGTTTGGCCTGGCCAAGCAGGGCAACGGCCCCAAGGCACTGCTCAAGACCAACAAGAGCGGTGTTCCCCTGACCGCCATCACCATCTCGGCAGCAGCCACCTTGCTGTGCGTGCTGATCAACTACCTGATCCCGGGCAAGGCTTTCGGCCTATTGATGTCGCTGGTGGTCTCCGCCCTGGTCATCAACTGGGCCATGATCAGCCTCGCCCACCTCAAGTTCCGCAAGGTCAAGGCTGCCGAAGGGGTGACTACCAAGTTCAAGGCACTGTGGAGCCCGTTTGGCAACTATCTCTGCCTCGCCTTCATGGCCGCCATTCTGGTGATCATGTACATGAACGATGGCACCCGCATCTCGGTCGAGCTGATCCCGGCCTGGGTACTGGTGCTGGGCCTGGGCTATCTGTTCAAGCAGAAGCGTCAGGAACGGATAGCCACCAATCTGGGCTAAGTCTCTCCGCTTCTCTTACGAAAATGCCGGTCACTGACCGGCATTTTTTTATGTGCTCCATCCCCCCGGCAACAGCGAAGCGGTCCATCACTCCCCTGCCTCTGGCATGCACAGATGAGGGACGCCACCGGGCATTGCCATTTAACTTCCATGAGCAGGGACTCCATAACGACAAACCCGAGACAAGTGCCTCGGGTTTGGGGAGATCAGGATTAGTTTTGCAGTCCATCATTCCAGCAGGAAGACGGCTTCCACGTTGTCCGTGATGCTGATCTGCTGCTGGTAGCTATTCTCCGCCATGTCGGCGGCGGGTGCCGCGGCAGCCTTCATGGCACGGCTATATATCGGCATGGGAGAGCTGTTGCGGTACTCCACGCTGTACACCTTGCCAAGTTTCATGCCAAAGGCCTTGGCCAGAGATTCTGCCTTGCTGGTAGCGTCTGCCACCGCACCAAGACGCGCCTGCTCCTTGATGACCTGAGGCGACTTGAGGCCGTACTCAATCTGGGAGACAGATTCCAGGCCTGCCTTGAGGGCGGTGTCCATCAACTGGCTCAGCTTGTCGAGCTGGTAGAGTTTGACGGCCAACTGGCGCTGGGCTCGGTAACCCACCATCTCGGGCTGCTTGTTCTGCGGGTACTGGTATTCGGGGGAGATCACCAGATTGCCGGCCTCCACATCGCTGCGCTTGATGCCGAGGTTCTCCAGTTGACCAAAGAATGCGGCTACCTTGGTATCGACCTGCTGCTTGGCCTTGATGCCCTGTTTTTCCAGCGCGGTGACGGCAACATTGAGCGTCAGCATATCGGGCTCGGCCTTCTGCTCCGCATAGCCACTGACTACCAGATGAGGGGCTTCGGGGACCTCGATGGCAAGCAGCGGAGCACTGATAACGAGCGCAGACAGGGTAAGAAGGGGACGCCACATAGAAAAAACCTCCGTCGATTAGATGGAGGCCATTATGCCCGTCGTCGATTGGGATTCATATATCGTGCAATGGGGGGATCTGATCCAGCACCTGATTGGTCATGTCAATGTTGATGCTGATCTCGCCTGCCAGCGGGCTACCATGGCTCGCAAGCACAGGGGCTGGCCCCTGGGCACCCAGCAGCGAGTCTTCTTCGAAATGAAAGGAGTCCCACGACAGAACATGACCTTGGGATGGCAATACCGGGTCTGATGCCGTGACAACCGCCAGCGAGCTCCAGTCAAAGTCATCCCCATGACCAAGCAGATCCTGCAAGGAACTGTCGCTCAGACTCTGCAGTGAATACTCCTGTTGCCCCAGCTCGTGGCCAACCAGCACCATCATGTGGGGCAAGGGTGCGTCCTCTGCTGGCGTGAAGCTGATGCTCGATGCAGCGAAATCCACATTGAGTGCTCCCGCGACCTCACCATCCTCGCTCTCCAGATCCAGGGCGTTTATCTTGTTCCCCGTCATCGTGGCCTGATAGCCAAACCGGCCCGAACAGACGATGTTGTCCTGTCCGTCCCAGCTGTAGCGAATACCATCGATGTCGACCCAGTTGAATGGTTCCATATTTCCCTCACATCTTCGATCCTGCCTATCTTAACGCCCTTCATTCACAAGCAACAGAGGGCAGGCAAGCCTGCCCTCCATCTGCGTCATCAGGGGTGCGGATCTATCTTGAGGTTACCATCGTTAAGCAATTGCTCGATGATGGCCTGGTTTGTGGTGATGGTGCCACCATGGGTCAGATCCGGCCCCCCCTGGAACATAACCGTCAATTGCCCACCACCCGCAGTGCTGCCATTGGTATCGATAGTCAACTTGTTATTGACCGTATCAAACGTCAGATAGCTGTTGAGGGTACTGGCTAACTCACTATTGCTGGCACTGCCCGGCACATTGTCCAGTAATTGCGACAGATCCAGCACATCACCATTACTGCCCGAACCCAAGGTGAAGTCGGTTATCTTGTCCACACTGCCATCGGCCTCCCCTGCTAGCCACTTGAAGGTATCCTTGCCATCTCCTCCTGTCAGGATATCGTTGCCCAACCCGCCAATCAGTAAATTATCTGCTGCGTTGCCGATCAGAGTATCACTGCCAGATCCACCAATCGCACCTTCAATGGAGCTATATGTATCTCCTTCTGCATCGCCCCCAGAACCGGTACCAGTGAGCAGATTGATGGTATGCGCAGCGCCGTCGTCGCTGTAATCCACCAAGTCATGTCCCCCACCACCGGAGATCACATCATCTTGTGAGCTGCCCGCGAGAACATCATCACCGCCAGTGCCTGTCAGGGTATAACTCCCATCCCCCGATACTACGCCAATGTGGAGAGTGGAAGTGGCCGTTGTATCACCGTCTCCATCCGTTCCTTGAATGCCAAAAGACAGATCCTGATCAGCAGGCAAAATTCGTGTCGAGACAATTGCTTCCGTAAAACGCACACCTTGTCCTGATCCACTGATACCTGTAATAGTTACTACGTTGAAGCTGATCGAAGGATCAATCACCGTACTCGTACCACTCACCACCATGGTGCCCGTTTGGGTATAGAGAGGGTCGGACGGATCCAAAAGGGTGTTTACGGCAGTCCACTGTATGGTCAAAGAACCATTGATACTGTTATTGGTCAGCGTCAATTTATCGATCAACTTGGGATCGGATGTAGAAGGGTTGTCACCAGCCGCCCCCACATTATGAAACTCCATGGTGACACTCTCACCATTGCCCAGGAACTGGTTGTCGACACCAAAACCCTGGGTAGAAGAGTTCACACCATTACTGGTACCCGTAAACTCTATCCGCCCATCCGCCGTTTGTACCCATGGCTGCGGCCCTCCTGCCGTGAGATTCAACAACGAGAACGTCTCGTCACGGGCGACCTCCGAGTTGATCAGATTGAACTGATAATGCCCGTCAGCAAACACGGTCAAGGAGAACAAGCCACTCCCACTGGCGCTTGCCAACAAGGTGGTACTCAACAAACTGCCATCCAGATTGTATGCACTGGATGAGCTATAACTCACACCAGTTATGGCTGGCCCAGTGATGTTGAAGGCAGACAGACCATCAGCTCCCGGCTCTACATCAAAGAACCCCTTGAGGGATGTCAGTGGTTCATTTGCCATGAAACCTGACATAAAGCTGCCCAGCGTCGGCACGTCGTCCACGATGCGCACAATTAACTGGTCACTGGCACTGGTGCCG
>RCUN01000095.1_pt1 | contig 99384 bp, 79 predicted proteins | sample 2166181 | NCBI WGS metagenome assembly RCUN01 (sample SAMN09932603, study PRJNA488358) | compost metagenome | feature: garden; material: soil; isolation source: compost soil in crotononitrile-enriched culture | place: Germany: Experimental Botanical Garden Goettingen | collected 2016-01-27 | reverse complement strand
TGGGTGGGCTGGGCGGTTTTGGCGCCCTGTGCGCGTTGCCGCAGAAATACCGCGAGCCGATACTGGTTTCCGGTACTGACGGCGTCGGTACCAAGCTGCGTCTGGCAATGGATTTAAAACGCCACGACACCATCGGTATCGATCTGGTGGCGATGTGCGTTAACGATCTGGTGGTTCAGGGCGCCGAGCCATTGTTCTTCCTCGATTACTTCGCTACCGGCAAGCTGGATGTGGATACCGCCGCCAGCGTGATCACCGGGATTGCCGAAGGGTGTAAACAGTCCGGCTGTGCGTTAGTCGGTGGCGAGACCGCGGAAATGCCCGGCATGTACCACGGTGAAGACTATGACGTCGCAGGTTTCTGCGTGGGCGTGGTTGAGAAATCAGAAATCATCGACGGCAGCAAAGTACAGTCTGGTGATGCGCTGATCGCTCTGGGCGCTTCAGGCCCGCATTCCAACGGTTATTCGCTGGTGCGCAAGATCCTGGAAGTGAGCAAAACCGACCCCACCACCACTGATCTGGCAGGCAAACCGCTGGCAGACCATCTGCTCGAGCCGACCAAGATTTACGTCAAATCGGTACTGGAATTGATCGAGAAAGTGGAAGTGCACGCGATTGCTCACCTGACCGGCGGCGGCTTCTGGGAAAACATCCCACGCGTATTGCCAGAAGGGATGCAGGCGGTGATCAACGAGTCGAGCTGGCAGTGGCCTGCCGTGTTTAGCTGGTTGCAGCAGGCGGGCAACGTGAGCCGTCATGAAATGTACCGTACCTTTAACTGCGGTGTCGGTATGGTGATTGCGCTGCCACAGGAGTCGGTAGAAAAAGCCATCGCAATATTGACCGCCGCGGGTGAAAAAGCCTGGCAGATTGGTAAACTGACCGCTTCTTCTGACGAACAACAAGTGGTCATCCAGTGATGAAAAAGATTGTGGTGTTGGTCTCCGGCCAGGGGAGTAATCTCCAGGCGCTGATCGACGCCTGCCAACAGGGCCGGATCGCCGCCACTATCGTGGCGGTATTCAGCAATAACGCGCAGGCATATGGCCTGCAGCGTGCCGAGGAAGCTGGCATTGCCGCTCAAGCGCTGGATGCCAAAGACTTTGCCGATCGCGAAGCCTTTGACGCCGCGCTGGCGCAAGCTATCGACCAATACCAACCCGATTTGGTGGTGTTGGCCGGTTATATGCGCATTCTCAGCAACGCCTTTGTGCAGCACTATGCCGGGCGTATGCTGAATATCCACCCTTCCCTGCTGCCGAAATACCCCGGGTTGCATACCCATCGCCAGGCTATCGACAACGGCGACGCCGAACATGGCACTTCGGTGCATTTCGTCACGGAGCAGCTCGACGGTGGCCCGGTGATCCTGCAAGCCAAAGTGCCGATCTTCCCCGGTGACGAGGAAGATGAGGTCATTGAGCGTGTGCAGACCCAGGAACACACCCTATACCCGCTGGTGGTGAGCTGGTTTATCGAAGGGCGGCTGGCAATGCGCGATAACGCTGCCTGGCTGGATGGTGAACGCCTGTCAGCACAAGGTTATGCCGCCGACTGACCCGCAATTTAACCGCAATCTAAACGGTGCCTTTCACGGTACCGTTTTTTTTCGCCTTCAATCAGCTCCTGAGGTTATACTTTTGCCAGATTAATGAACCGAGGAGAATGTATGTCGAGCACCACCAACGTCAGGCTACGCCCGCTGGAGCGGGAAGATCTGGCGTTTGTTCACCAGATGGATAACAACGCCAGCGTCATGCGCTACTGGTTCGAAGAACCTTATGAAGCCTTTGTCGAGCTTTCCGATCTGTACGATAAACACATTCACGACCAGAGCGAACGGCGTTTTATCATCGAGCATGAAGGAGCCAAGGTCGGGCTGGTTGAACTGGTAGAGATCGACCATATCCACCGCCGTGCCGAATTCCAGATCATCATCGATCCGGCTCATCAAGGCAAAGGCTACGCCAGCACCGCAGCCAAACTGGCGATGGACTACGGCTTCTCGGTACTTAACCTGTATAAGCTGTATTTGATCGTCGATAAAGAAAACCCGAAGGCGATCCATATTTACAGCAAGCTGGGCTTTGAGGTCGAAGGCGAACTGATTGACGAATTCTTCGTTAGCGGCGCATACCGCACCGTGCTGCGCATGTGCATCTTCCAGCCACAGTATTTAGCGAAGTTCAAGACTGCCCAGTCTGGTGATAAGCCTCTGATGAAGTAAGTTGAAAGCAGGGGGCGATGAATATCCCCCCTGATGACAGATAGATGAAGATCAACAGGAAATCTTGTACGTTTGAGCTAGTTAATAGTTTATGTCCACTCGACGCTAATATATTTAAAAAATCAATTCATTATCGTGAATCATACAAATAATAAATTAATTTCTGCATGGCTATAGACTCGGGTTGGCCAACCGAGTGGTGAATTAGGCGACAATATTAGGTATCATCCCGAGCACTACGGATAGCCCTACAGGAACCGTCACGCTGGCTGCCGCCTGGCAACCCGCACTTTCGCGGTGAATGGACTTCAAACGGCCTGAAAAACATGCGTAATTACAACTTATTATGGTGTATATGGGGATTATGGACGTTGTCCATCGTTCTCTGGCTGACAGGGATCAGCTTCACCGGTATCTACTTAAAACGCGCGCTGCTGGCCGCCTTGGTTCTGGCACTGTTGGCAACGCTGGCGTTTATCTACAAAATAACAAGGACGAATCAAATGCTGTCATTCAACAAGAAAAATAAAGCCGTTAATGAGGTAAAAGCACAGGAGCTGATCGATCAGCCCGTACCTCAGCCGGCTGCTCACTCCGAGCCAAACGTCCTGTCTGAAGTTGCCGACGCCATCAAGCCAATCCGTGCCAAGAAGGACACCTTTATCTCTAATGGTGCGCTGTTCACCGGTGTGATCGAAGGCGATGGCAATATCATTGTCGAAGGCCGGGTTGAGGGAAATATCATTTGCAGCCACATGGTGCGCATTGAAACCAGCGGCCATGTCAAAGGCGAGATCCGCGCCCAGCAGATCACGATCAATGGCCCAGTTGAAGGCCGTTGCTTCGCCGACTCGCTGTCAATCCAGCCGAAGGGCAGCATGCGCGGTGATATTTTCGCCGACGAAATCTCCATCGAGAAAGGCGGCCTGTTTATTGGCCAGTCCCAACTGATGCAAAAAACGCCTCCTCAAGCCCAGCCCGCTCAGGCAAAAGTGACCGCACTGAAAAAGGTTGAACCTGAACAGCAGGAACAACCGACCCCACAGCCGAGCAAGCATGCCAATTAAGCTCCTCGCCCGTCAGCCATAGCGGCCAGTGATGTAATCCTCTGTACGGCGTTGGCGTGGCGAAGTGAAAATCGCGTCGGTATCGTTATATTCCACCAGCGTCCCCTGGTGGATAAACGCCGTATAGTCGGAAACCCGCGCGGCCTGCTGCATGTTGTGGGTCACCAACACCACGCTGTAGCGCTGTTTCAGCACCGAAATCAATTCCTCGATGGTTAAGGTGGAAATCGGATCCAGCGCAGAGGTCGGCTCATCGAGCAGCAACACTTCCGGTTCAACCGCGATCGCCCGTGCAATCACCAACCGCTGTTGTTGGCCGCTGGAGAGACGGAACGCATTTTCCCGTAACCGATCTTTCACCTCATGCCACAGCGCGGCGGCACGCAAGGATCGCTCCACGGCTTCATCCAGAATACGCCTGTCACGGACTCCCTGTAAGCGCAGGCCGTAAACCACGTTTTCGTAGATCGATTTCGGGAACGGGTTTGGCCGCTGGAATACCATACCCACGCGCCGCCGCAAAGCGGCAACGTCAATCTGCGGGCCGGAAATGGTTTCGCCATTAAGCTGCAGTTCGCCGTCAATCCGGCAGCGATCCACCAGATCGTTCATCCGGTTAAAGCAGCGCAACAGCGTCGACTTGCCGCAGCCTGAAGGGCCGATCAGCGCTGTCACCCGGTGTTTGGGAATACGCAGGGAAATATTGTGCAGCACCTGCTTGTCACCATAAAACAGATCCAGGCCGTTGACCGCCAGCGCGGTCTGCTCATCGGCCAACTGCTGGACATCCAGCCGGGGTAGGCTGCCCGGCGTTATCAGACTCATTTGGCACTCCCCAAAAGATTCAACCTTGTTACTGCGACCATGCTTTATACCGCTCCCTTAGCGAATGCCGGATGCCCATTGCCGTCAGGTTCAACCCAACCACAATGACCACCAGCAGGAATGCCGTGGCAAACACCAGTGGCCGCGCCGCTTCTACGCTGGGGCTCTGAAATGCCATATCGTAGATCTGGAAGCTCAGGTGCATGAATTTACGTTCCAGGTGCAAATAGGGGAAAATATCGTCCACCGGCAGCACCGGTACCGATTTCACCACGCCAACCAGCATCAGCGGTGCCGTTTCCCCCGCTGCTCGTGCTACGGCCAGGATCAGGCCGGTCATCATCGCCGGTGCCGCCATCGGCAGCACAATCCGCCAGAGGGTTTCCGCCCGGGTGGCTCCCAGAGCCAATGATCCCTGGCGCAACGAAACGGGAATACGCGACAACCCTTCTTCAGTGGCAACAATCACCACCGGCAAGGTCAGCAGTGCCAAGGTCAAGGCGGCCCACAGCACGCCCGGTGTGCCGAACGTCGGGTTCGGCAAGGAGTCGGCGTAAAACAGCCGATCGAGCGAGCCCCCCACCATATAGACAAAGAACCCCAGACCAAATACGCCGTAGACGATCGACGGCACCCCCGCCAGATTCACTACAGAGATGCGGATCAGCCGCGTCAGCAGATTATTACCGGCATACTCGTGCAGATAGACGGCGGCAATCACGCCAAACGGCATCACCACAATCGACATCAGGATCACCATCAACACGGTACCAAAGATCGCCGGGAACACGCCCCCTTCGGTATTGGCTTCCCGTGGGCTGTCGGTCAGGAATTTTTGTACTTGCTTGGTCCAATGCGCCAGCTTCTGCCCGCTGCTCATGTCGTTCGGATACCAGGCATCGCGCACTTGGCTCAGGGGAATGGTGTGAACCTGCCCGTGCATGTCGCGCAGCAGTAAAGCATCACGCTGGCGATCGCGTTCCAATCCTTGCAGTTTGCCAGCAAGTTGGCGGTATTGGCGTTGCAACTCCTGCCGTTCGGCACGGATAGAGGCTTGCCAGCGCGCATCCAGCTTATTCTCACGCTGCAGGCTCTTTTCATGCAGGCGTAAATGCTCAAACTGTTCGTTAATCCGCGCCATATCACGGAACTGAATATCGCGCGCCTGTCGCGTCAGCGCCGCAATTTGCGGCAAGCGCTGTTGCAACGCCTGGCTCAGATCGCTGCCGGTCAACGGTTGGCCATCTTCCAGTAAACCAGCCAGGTAGCCGTACGCGGTGCCATTGCTGTTACGCTCCAACACCAATAAATCGCGTGGGGTAGTCATTCTACTGACGTCACTGGCCAGCAAAGTACGGAAATCCTGCCCTTCGCTTTCCCGGTTCCCCACTTTGATCAGGTAGCGGATAAAGCTCTGCGCTTCCCCTGGTGGCAACGCAACACCAGCATCTTGCAGTTGCTGGCGCGAGATCGTCTGGCGTTGATATAGCTCACCCACTACCGATACCGGGCCTGCGGCCGTCTGATTCAGCTCGAACTGATAGACTGGGCTAGGCCAGAAATAACGCGTCCCCTGCCCGGCCAGCAGCAGTAAAATGCCGATCAGCGCCAGCAGACTGATGGCCACCGATGCCGCCGTCAGCCAAATCCACGGGGAGCCGCTTTTCACCCAGCTTCTCATGGTGTCTCCTGGTTCAGCGTATAGCGCTTACGCAAGCGTAAACGTATCGCCTCCGCCAGCGTGTTAAACACAAAGGTAAAGATGAACAACACCAGCGCGGTCAGGAACAGGACCCGATAATGGCTGCTGCCCGTGACGGCCTCTGGCATCTCGATAGCGATATTGGCCGCCATCGCCCGTAAGCCCTGGAACAGACTGCCGTCGATCAGCGGCGTATTGCCGGTGGCCATCAGCACGATCATGGTTTCCCCCACCGCGCGGCCAAAACCGATCATCAGCGCAGAGAAAATACCGGCGCTGGCGGAAGGCAACACCACGCGCAATACGGTTTGCCACTGGGTGGCCCCCAGGGCCAACGAACCCCGGCTAAGCGAGGCTGGCACGCTGAACAACGCATCCTCTGCCAGTGAAAAGATAATCGGCACCAGTGCGAAGCCCATCGCCACGCCCACCACCAACGTATTGCGCTGATCGAAATCCTCGCCCAACCAGAAGTGCAGCGGCTCACCAAACAGCTTAAGCTCCAGCCAAGGCCCTATGGCAAGCGCCAGCCAAACGGTCAGCACCACCACCGGTAACAGCAACAGTAAATCCCAACCCGGTGACCAAGGCCGCGCCGTAAATCGGTTAACCAACCAACTGCATAACAGCACGACCCCGGCCAACAGGAACGGCAACGCCAACACGGCCAGCAGATAACGCTCGATCATCGGTGCCAGCCAGATACCGGCCACCAGCCCAATCACTACCGTTGGCAACGCGCCCATCACCTCAACCGCCGGTTTGACGACCCGTCTTAACCCTGCTGACATAAAACAGGCAGTATAGATCGCCCCGGCCAGCGCCAGCGGGATGGCGAATAACATGGAGTATGCTGCCGCCTTGAAGGTGCCAAAGATCACCGGCATCAGGCTGAATTTAGCCTGGTAGCTATCTTCACCCGAAGTGGATTGCCACACATACGCTGGCTCAGGGTAGTTCTCATACCACAGCCGCTGCCACAGTGAACGCCAGGTAACGTCTGGATAGAGATTATCCACGGCATAATGCTGCCAACCCTGGGCAGTTTCCAGCAACAGACCGTCGCCACGTGGGGCAAACGCCATCTGTTGTACGTTGACGGGGAGCTTGTCCTTCAGTAACGGCTTGGACTGGATACTGGAAAACAAGGCGAACTCGCCCTGCGGCTGCAAGGTTGCGAACACCCGCCGATACGGTTCGGCTACTAACAACTCCTGTGCGGAAGTCTGATGGGTAAATTGCTGTATTGGTGCTAACTGGTGGCGCTGGTTTTTCTCCACGTCAAACCATTCACGCAGGCTACCGTCACCAGCCTGGATCAATAATGCGCTCCCCCCTGGCAACGCCGTCAGGCGGTAGGGAGGATGTTCACCTAAGGCTCGCGTCTCACGCAGTTGCGGCTGTGCCCCTTCAATCTGATAGCGGGCCAGTTGGTTGCCGGTTAACAGATAAAGCTGGCGGCCATCCGGCGTTAGCAGCAGTTGTTGTGGTGCGGTGGTCAAAGGGATTTCCGCGGGTTGGCCCTGAAGCGTCGGGCTGAAACGCCCCAACAGCAACCGGTTGTCGTCCGTTACCGCCGCCAGCAGGAAATTGCCCTGGCGGACTTGCGCCAGGCTTAGCAATGTCAGTGCATGCCCATGGGGATCAAATGCCAAGGGATCCTGCCCCAGCGGAAAACGCCACTGCGGTTCACCACCGCCCGCCGGTGCAAAATCGGCCTGGGCAACCACCAATCGGCCATCCGCATGCGCCAGGGCAAACAGGTCACGCTCTCCAACCGCCTGAGCCAATAAGGTAGGCTGGCTCAATAGCGTTTGCTGTATAGGGTTATGGTTCGGTGCCTGCAACTGATAAAAATACCCTTCCCCCTGGCGGTCGATGCGATAACCAATACGCTGCTGTACGTCCATCCCGATGGCGAGCGCCGGGGAGCTGTAGCTCATTGGCAATACGCGTGAAGTGCCTAGCGAGGCCGGTTTGAACAGCGGTAAAACCGAAAGCAATAGATAGACAAAGATCAGCATCAGCGTCATCAATACCAGCAGCCCACTGACGGTCACGGCCCCTTGTACGCCACGATCAACGTGCGCACGCAGGCGATCCCGGGGATGTTGGTTAAGCGTTGTCTGTGCCATTTGCCTGTCGTCGGTTCCGTTGTCGGGCTTGCGCCCAAAGATAACCGGGCATCTTATGTCAGTTTTGTGACGTTTGCATGACAAAGTTGCCGAGGGCCATGCTGGAAGAATAACAATTTGCGGCGGGCAATGCGGCGGGATAACTCCGCAGATATGTTGGACATTGTTGTCAATCTCTCGCAATAATGAAGAAGGACACTAGAGCGGTATTCGGCGATAAGTCCGATCCTTTTCTAAAATTGAACTGGAGTAGCAATGGGTCAGGAAAAGCTCTACATCGACAAAGAATTAAGCTGGTTATCCTTTAATGAACGCGTGTTGCAGGAAGCCGCAGATAAGAGCAATCCCTTGATTGAGCGCATGCGATTTCTGGGCATTTACTCCAATAACCTGGACGAATTCTATAAAGTCCGTTTTGCCGATCTGAAACGGCGCATCTTGATCAGCGAAGAACAGGGTTCAGGTGGCGCTTCACGTCATCTGCTAAAAAAAATTCAGGCCAAGGTGCTGAAGACCGATCAGGAGTTCGACGGCCTGTACAACGATCTGCTGCTGGAGATGGCGCGCAACCAGATATTCCTGATCAACGAGCGCCAGGTGTCAGAGAACCAGCAAATCTGGCTGCGGCAATACTTCAAGCATCATTTGCGCCAGCACATCACGCCGATCCTGATCAATCACGACACCAATCTGGTGCAGTTCCTGAAGGACGATTACACCTATCTGGCGGTGGAGATCATTCGCGGTACGCGCATCGATTATGCGTTACTGGAAATTCCGTCCGACAAAGTGCCCCGTTTCGTCAATCTGCCGCCGGAAGCCCCCCGCCGACGCAAGCCGATGATCCTGTTGGATAACATCCTGCGCTATTGCCTGGATGACATCTTCAAGGGCTTCTTCGACTATGACGCGCTCAACGCCTATTCGATGAAAATGACGCGCGATGCAGAATACGATCTGGTGACCGAAATGGAATCCAGCCTGTTGGAACTGATGTCGTCGAGCCTGAAACAACGCCTGACCGCCGAGCCGGTACGCTTTGTGTATCAGCGCGATATGCCCAATGAGATGGTAGAGCTGCTACGTAACAAACTGGGGATATCCAACTACGACTCGGTGATCGCCGGTGGCCGTTACCACAATTTTAAAGACTTCATCAGCTTCCCGAACGTCGGCAAGGCCAATCTGGTCAACCGCCCACTACCGCGCCTGCGGCATATCTGGTTCGATAAATTCCGCAACGGCTTCGATGCTATCCGCGAAAAAGACGTGCTGCTGTACTACCCGTATCACACCTTTGAACACGTGCTGGAGCTGCTGCGTCAGGCGTCGTTCGATCCCAGCGTGCTGGCGATAAAAATCAATATCTATCGGGTAGCCAAAGACTCACGCATTATCGAATCGATGATCCATGCTGCACATAACGGTAAGAAAGTGACCGTGGTGGTGGAGCTACAGGCACGCTTCGACGAAGAGGCCAACATCCACTGGGCCAAACGCTTGACCGAGGCCGGGGTGCACGTGATCTTCTCCGCGCCGGGGCTGAAAATTCACGCCAAACTATTCCTGATCTCGCGCCGTGAAGGCGACGATATTGTGCGCTATGCTCATATTGGTACCGGCAACTTTAACGAAAAAACCGCCCGTATCTACACCGACTACTCGCTGCTGACCGCCGATTCGCGCATCACTAACGAAGTACGCCGGGTGTTCAATTTTATTGAAAATCCGTACCGGCCGGTCTCCTTCGACAACCTGATGGTTTCGCCGCAGAACTCCCGCCGCATGCTGTACGATCTGATCGATCGTGAAATTGCCAACGCATTAGCCGGTGAAAACGCCGCTATTATGTTGAAAATAAATAATCTGGTGGATAAAGGGCTGGTAGATCGGTTATATACCGCTGCCGCTGCCGGCGTGAAAATCCGTCTGTTGGTGCGCGGCATGTGTTCGCTGATCCCCAACCTGCCGGGAATTAGTGACAATATTCAGGTTATCAGCATCGTCGACCGTTTTCTGGAACACGATCGGGTATACGTTTTCGAAAACAAAGGTGACAAACGGGTTTACCTCTCTTCCGCCGACTGGATGACCCGTAACATAGATTACCGTATCGAAGTGGCAGTATCGCTGCTTGATCCGGCGCTCAAGCAGCGCGTTCTGGATATTCTGGAGCTGCTGTTTAGCGATACGGTCAAGGCCCGCTATATCGATAAAGAACTGAGCAACCAGTATGTACCGCGTGGCAATCGCCGTAAGGTCCGTGCACAGGTGGCCATTTATGAGTATTTAAAAGCTCTGGAACAACCGGACAACTAGGCCAGCCACTATGCCGCTAAAAAGCACTGCAACCAATAATAAGCCACAGGAAATCGCTGCCATCGATCTTGGCTCGAACAGTTTCCATATGGTGATCGCCCGCGTCGTTAACGGCGCCTTACAGGTGTTAGGCCGTTTAAAACAGCGGGTACACCTTGCCGATGGATTGGACAGCGAAAACGTGCTCAGTGAAGAAGCCATGGAGCGGGGCTTGGCCTGCCTGGCGCTGTTTGCCGAGCGATTACAGGGGTTCCCGGCGGATAACGTCACCATCGTGGGTACCCACACCCTGCGTCAGGCGGTGAATGCCGAGGTGTTCCTCAAGCGGGCGGAAAAAGTGATCCCATATCCGATCGAAATCATCGCCGGGCAGGAAGAGGCCCGTCTGATTTTTATGGGGGTCGAACATACTCAGCCGGAAAAAGGCCGCAAGCTGGTGATCGACATCGGCGGTGGCTCTACCGAACTGGTGATCGGGGAGGATTTCGAGCCTCTGCTGGCAGAGAGCCGCCGCATGGGTTGCGTGAGCTTTGCCCACATGTTCTTCCCTGAAGGGGAGATCAGCAAAACCAACTTTAAGCGGGCACGCCTGGCCGCCGCACAAAAATTGGAAACCCTGGCCTGGCAATACCGCATCCAGGGCTGGCAATATGCCTTGGGGGCATCTGGCACCATCAAGGCCGCTCACGAAGTTTTGGTGGCCATGGGTGAAAAAGACGGTTTGATTACCCTTGAAAGGCTGGAGTTGCTGGTTGAGCAGGTGTTGCAGTTTAAAAACTTCAGCGCCCTGAGCCTGCCGGGCCTGTCGGAAGATCGTCAATCGGTATTTGTGCCGGGGCTGGCGATCCTGTGTGGGGTATTTGATGCGCTGGCAATCCGCGATCTGCGCCTGTCCGACGGTGCCTTGCGCGAAGGCGTGCTGTATGAAATGGAAGGCCGCTTCCGCCACCAGGATATTCGCAGCCGCACGGCCAAAAGCCTGGCCGATCACTATAATATTGACCGCGAGCAGGCCAAGCGCGTGCTCGAAACCACCGAGCTGTTATACGCCCAGTGGATGGCGCAAAATACCAAGCTGGTACAGCCACAGTTGGAAGCGCTGTTGAAATGGGCCGCCATGCTGCATGAGGTGGGGTTGAGCATCAACCATAGCGGTATGCACCGCCACTCCGCCTATATTCTGCAAAATACCAACCTGCCAGGCTTCAACCAGGAGCAGCAGTTGCTGCTGTCGGCGCTGGTGCGTTTCCAGCGTAAAGCGATCAAGCTCGAAGAGTTACCCCGCTTGAACCTGTTCAAGAAGAAGTACTATCTGCCGCTGATCCAGCTGTTACGCCTGAGCACCCTGCTTAACAATCAGCGTCAGGCCACCACTACACCGGAAACCCTGCGTCTGGCAACGGATGATAATCACTGGACGCTGCGCTTCCCCGCGGGCTATCTGACGCAGAACAACCTGGTACAGCTCGATTTTGAGCGCGAGCAGGAATACTGGAATGACGTGGTTGGCTGGAAACTGGTGATAGAAGAAGAAGGCGAACAGGACGCAGACGCAAAACCTGCGGCTTAATTCATTGAATTTCTGGTGATATCCTGATGGAACATAACCGTTTGCTCCCCCTCACCCCAACCCTCTCCCACAGGGAGAGGGAGCTGACCGGAGCACTTGGTTGGCTACGTTACTTCATAACATGTTGAATAATAAAGCCAAGGTATGGCGCAGAAAAATCAGCGTACTCGATCGTCTCTCATCCAAGATGAATCACTACAATTTCAACCTCGCTCGATCGGTTCCCTCTCCCTGTGGGCTGAGGAATCCCCAGAAAAATTGAGACGGGAAATAGGCTGCTTTTCACCCAAAAACGGGATGAAAAACAGCCTAAAGCAGGAGGAAAGAAGTCGTTCACAATTCTCTCACTGCCAATTTACGAACAAAATGGAACAAATTGCTCGTAAAACACTCGTTCTAATTCTCTGAAACCACTAAGAAAAAATTAGTGGGGATTCCTCAGCCCTGTGGGAGAGGGTTAGGGTGAGGGGCCATGTTCTCAGTCAGACTCTTCGTCTTCCGGTAGTGGCTCCATCGGCACCAGAGACGCCAACAACTGAGGTTTACCGATAAAGTAGCCCTGCATATAATCCACGCCCAGGCTTTTAAGCGCATCGCGCTGCTCGGCCGACTCGACATATTCCGCCACAATCGACAACCTTCTCATCAACGCAACCTTACAGATTGACGCAATGATCTGGTAATCCACCTTGCTGGTCAGCATGTCCTGCACAAAACTGCCGTCGATCTTCAAGATATCGACATGCAGCTCCTTCAGGCGATCGTAGGTGGCATAGCCGGTGCCAAAATCATCCAGGGCAATGCGACAACCTAACTGGCGCAGCTCTTTCAGCGAGTTCTTGGCATACTTCACATCCTGCACCAGATGAGACTCTGTCACTTCCAGCACCAGTTGATAAGGCTCAATCTGGTATTGCCGCAGGGCATCGCGCACGTCTTGGCACAGGCTCGGGCGACACAGCGAGGACGGTGACAGATTCACGGCAAAGCGCGCGCTAGGCATACCTTCGCGATGGAGCTGCATAAACTGCAAGGTTTGGCGCAGTACCCACATATCCAACTGGTAAGCCAACCCGAACTCATGCACCACCGGTAGAAATTCGTTGGGAGGAATGACGTTACCTTCATCATCCAGCATACGCAGCAGGATCTCATGGTAAGAATCGCCGCGAACCCCGACAATCGGTTGAGCCATCAACATGAAACCGTCGTTATCCAGCGAGCGTTGCACCCAGTGTAACAAGGCGACCTTGCGCTTGATTTCATTCTGAACCACATGATGATCGTTCTGCACGTTTTCAGGCCGGCCACTGGTCAGAGACATTTCCGCCAACGAACTCAATTCCCCCAGTAACACATGCAGGTGTTCCACTTCCGAATAGACTCCACAGTAGCTAATTCCCAGCGGCGGATGGATTGGCAGACCGTTCCACACCAGACGAAACTTCTCCAGCGTGCTGTGGATTTTGGCCACCCGAGCCTCACCGTCGGAACCGTTGAGCCGCAGCACCAGATCGTACCCCGGCAGGTGATAGACGTCTTCTCCTTCCTCCAGCACCGTGCGCAGGCTGCTCGCCAGCTTCTGTTTGAAGCGGATGCGCAGCTGCATGCCATAGTTCCGGCTGAGCAAATCCAGCTCGGAAATCCGCAGGAAACACAGCGTAGAACGCGGCACCTTGGCCAAATCGCGCTTCAATGCGCGCAGGTTGGGTAAGCCGATGACCGGATCTTTCAACGAGGCGCTTTGCGCCTTGGCATGGTCCATCCGCTGGCGAGTATGCACCGCAGATGTCAGCAAAATACTGAGAGTGAACGCCAGCATCATTGACGAGATCATGGTCAGGTTATGCAGCAGGCTGTCCCATTGCACATAGCCCGGATAGTTAAAGAACAGCACCAGCAGGGTTGCCGCCCAAATAATACAGTTGAACAGATAACCAAAGCGCATGGCGCTATACAGCATTACCGGCAATAACAGCGTCAGGCTGTAGTCGGGCACCTGCATCGCGTTGGTATCTGCCGAGTGGTAGGCAAGCACCCCCACCAAGACAACCAGCACCACCAACCACAGTTGCAGCTCGCTTTTTTTGACCGACGGCGCCATCTCACGGCTGATCCGCCCCCACAATACGCGGGCAAATTTGGGGTTCTTAATGATCCGTAAGGCGAAATAGAACAGCTGCATGGAAGACAGGCAACCAATCAGAATGGCCTGAAAATTGATCAGTGCGTGTAGATGATTACCGCTACCGGAAAGCATACCGAGTTCATCCGGCAGCAAATCGAGGCCGATAACCAGCTGTAAACCAAAAATAAACAGCACTGGCGGCATCAGTACCAGCCAGATCAGCCGGTGTTTACCCAGCTTTAACTCGGTGAGCCCCACACACCAGTGGCGCTGCGACTGGCAGCGATAGCCCCACCAGCAAATGCTCAGACATCCCACATACAGCAAGGTCATGATCACATCGACTTCGTTGCCGGTACGGTTGGAGTAGCGGATAAGGATAGCCAAAGCGATGCCTGGCATGGCACGCCAGTCATAAACCATCAGCAAAGAAAAGCAGACCACCAGCGGTAGATAAACCAGATACACTTTGCCATCAGGCAGCATCAGGCGTGGCGATAGCCAGCCTGCAAGCGGCACCAGCAGCAGGCTCAGCACGATAGGCTGCCCCCACCAACGGTCACGTAAATTATTCCAGAACTTTAAAATACCCATCAAGACACTGTATCCGCTAAGGCGTGATTCACTTCGTCGCTCAAGCGTTTTAAATCGCAGAAAAGGCAGGATCCGATCCCACCACAGAACCATTCGGGGAGCAAGCTGAGACATGCACTTCCAGCATCAAGAATGGCTGTGAATTCTATTCTCTGCGATAGCTTAAGATTTGACCACGATCAATTAATAGAGAAAAGGCTAAGAAAAATCCATACACCACTTCATAGGCTGATAATAACCTATTAATAGACAACAAAAAATCAGACAAAATCTATATCCCATGCATTTAGCGTGACCGCTTAAAAAGCGGTGGACATAAACCCCAGCTAAATTGCTCAGTCAAACGCACGGAAATAAATGGACATCTTTTGTCATCAGAGCCTAGAATTCCATTTACAATTTAAAGCAATGTTAGCCATGGCAGGCATGCGTCAAACAACAGTAATCGCCACCATCATTTTCCAGCGGCGGCCCCAACAGGGTGCTTAAACAATGCCAATGGGAAAAACAGACGGGCTCAATGAACCATGAGAAAGACCACAACCGGGCGCATGACCAAAGTCGTGCTGCTGATCAGTTTCATCATTCTAGTCGGTCGCCTGCTGTATGCCGCCATTGCCGCTATTCCCCATCATCAGGAAAAAAGATCGCTGCCTGAACCGCAGACCCAGGAAGCCCGCGTGGATAATCGGTGATTATCTTGCCCTACCAAGCGACCATCACCCTGAGTCACTGGCACGCCAAAGCTGCTGACCCTGCACCATCAGATTGATAAAAATCACGCCAACTGCCGCTATGCTCTATCTTTTAAAGATAGTCTAAAAGGAACCCGGTGTGCCAAGTCAGCGTTAAGGAATTCCATGTCCGCCGCAACACATAACGTCAAAAAAGTCGCTGAGTATCGTCAGCGCATTCTAAGCCTGCTGTTAAATAATACCCCTTTGGTTGACGGCATTCTTGGCCGCCCAGGGGATGAAAAACAACTCAGCGAAGGCGAACTGCTTAATCATACCGCCGAAATCACCCACTTGCTGCAAGATATGCACGCCGCTGACCTGGCGGACCTGCTAGAAGCGTTGCCACAAGATGAACGCCTGGCGCTGTGGCGGCTGGTGGATAACAACAAGCGCGGCCAAACCCTGGTAGAAGTTGCCGAACCCGTCTGGGATAGCCTGATCGAAGAGATGAGCGATAAAGACCTGCTCAAGGCGATCAAAACCCTGGATGTCGATGAACAGGCCTATCTGGCGCAATACCTGCCACGTAACCTGATGGGCCGCCTGCTGACCTCACTGGAGCCAGAGCAGCGTGAGCAGGTGCGCGAGATGGTCCATTATGGTAAGGATACCGTCGGCTGGATGATGGACTTCGAACTGGTCTCGGTACGCCCGGATGTCTCTTTGGGGGCCGTACACCGCTTCCTGCGTCAACGTAAAGCCATCCCGGATGCCACCGATAAACTGTTCGTCACCGATCGCAAAAATACCCTGTTAGGCGAACTGCCGCTGACCGCGATCCTGCTTAACGACCCGCAAACCCCGGTATTTAAGGTGATGGACAGCGATCCCACCACCTTCCAGCCGGAAGACAAAGCCGAAGCGGCGGCCAGCGCGTTCGAACGTTATGACCTGATCAGCGCCCCGGTGATCGATGCCAAAGGCAAACTGATGGGGCGGTTAACCATCGAAGAAATCGTTGACGTGGTTAACGAAGAAAGCGACACCACTCTGCGTCGTATGGGCGGGTTAAGCCCGGAAGAAGACGTTTTTGCCCCGGTCAGCAAGGCGGTGAAAACCCGTTGGGCCTGGCTGGCAATTAACCTCTGTACCGCCTTTATCGCCTCCAGGGTCATTGGCCTGTTTGAACACACCATTTCACAATTGGTGGCGTTGGCCGCCTTGATGCCCATCGTCGCCGGTATCGGCGGCAATACCGGCAACCAGACCATTACCATGATCGTGCGCGCACTGGCGCTGCATCAGATCGAAGAGGGCAACATTTCGCGCCTGTTGTTCAGAGAGCTGGGCGTAGCCATCATCAACGGGGTAGTCTGGGGTGGCATCATGGGGCTGGTCACCTATCTGCTGTATGGCGATCTGGCGATGGGGGGCGTGATGACGCTGGCCATGATGCTCAATCTGCTGGTCGCCGCGCTGATGGGGGTGATCATACCGATGACCATGCTCAAACTGGGCCGCGATCCTGCCGTGGGCTCCAGCGTACTGATCACCGCCCTGACCGATACCGGCGGCTTCTTTATCTTCCTGGGGCTGGCGACCGTTTTCCTGCTTTAGTCAGCGTCACCTATAGCTAGGCCGGAGCAAATCGCAGGTTTCCCTTGCGGAGGAAGTGCCGAATCACCACGGTGTGTCTTGATAGAGGTTGGGTATATACTTGGATAGGTATTCCTTGCCCGCAGTACTCCCCTCTGGTGAGTACTGCGGCGGCAGGGTTTAGTGGTCGATAGCACAAAGTGAAGGTTACCGATGGATCTCAGCGCAGCGCAGCACCCACTCAAAGCTAAAGGTACCTTGTTCACTCACTCGTTGCTGAGCGCACTGATGGTGTTTCTGCTGGCCTACCTGTGCCTGACGCTGTCAGCAGAATCCAGCCACTTTACCCCGCTGTGGTTCCCGACTGCCGCCGTTATTATGCTGATGTTCCACCAGCCACCGCGCAATTGGCCATTGCACTTGATCCTCAGCGGGATCGGCATGTGTATTGCCAGTTTCCTGCTATTCGGCCTCAGTTGGTTCCCGGTCAAACTCACGCTGATTAACCTGCTGGAAGCCATCGTCTGTACCCTGCTGTTACGGCGAGTACTGAAACCAGACGATCCGTTAAACGGCTTGGCAAGCTGGTTGAAATTTGTTTTCTGCGCCGTGATCTTCACGCCAATGTTCAGCGCACTGCTGGCGGCCTCATTAGCGCCCGCACCTGGGGAAACCTTTTGGCAGCCCTTCAGCACCTGGTTTATTTCCGAAGCGATCGGCGTACTGGCTCTGGCACCGATCGGGCTGGTTTATCGCCGCTCAATGTTAAGAACGCTGAACCTGTTCGAACTGCTGTTGGTATTGCTGGGAACACTGACCTTCAGCTCTCTGGCGCTGCTCAACCTACCCTTCCCGTTTACCTTTATCATCCTGCCGTTGCTGTGGGCAGCGATCAGCCTGCCGCGGCTCGAAGCCTTTATTATCTGTTTTACCACGACCCTGATGATTACGGTGATGATCTCGCTCGGGCTGTTGCATTTTCAGGATAGGGGGACGTTTTTAAGCGATGTGACAATCTACCTGCCACTGATGTTGATCCTGATCCCGGCCCACTCTATGGCGATGGTTATGCATGCTTTCCGGGTGGAAAAAGAGCATATCGTGGAAAGCGAAGCGCGTTTTCGTAATGCGTTGGAGTATTCAGCCATCGGCATGGCGCTGGTGTCACCAGAAGGGAAATGGTTACAGGTCAATCAGGCGCTGTGCAAACTGCTGCGCTATCCCCCAGAAACCCTGCGCCGCCTGACGTTTCAAGAAATCACCCATCCCGATGATTTAAATGCCGATCTGACACAGTTACAAGACCTGCTTGATGGCCACATCAGCAGCTACACCATGGAAAAACGCTATATCCGTAGCGACGGTGAGAGCGTCTGGACACTGCTGGCGGTATCCCTGGTGCGCGATCCGCAGGGCCAACCGCTGTACTTTATTTCTCAAGTAGAAGATATCAACGAGCTAAAGCGTACCGAAGCGGAGAACCGCAGCCTGGTAGAACGCATTACACTAGCCAATCAGGCTGGTGGGATCGGCGTGTGGGAATGGATGTTGAACGGAGATAAGCTCACCTGGGACAAGCGAATGTTCGAGCTGTACGAATTGACGCCGGACCAAACTCCCACCCTGGCGCTGTGGAGCTCATTACTGCTGGAAGAAGATCGCGAACGCATCGGGCGGCAAGTGGCTACGCTCAGCGATCGGCATCGGCCGTTTGTGATGGAGTTCCGCATCAAGACCAGGCTGGGGGGAATTCGTCATATTCGCGGCCAGGGTAATACCATCCTCGATGAGCACGGCGAGCCGAAGCGGATGATCGGTACCAATATCGACATGACAGAAATCAAATCGCTGGCCGAAGCGCTGCACGAAGAGAAGGAACGTTTACACATTACGCTGGACGCCATCGGCGAAGGGGTGATCTCCACCGATCGCGAAATGCGCATCACCTTTATGAACCCGGTAGCAGAACAGATGTGCGGTTGGCCGCTGGAGATGGCGCTAGGTATGCCGATTAACGGCGTGGTGCGGATGACCAACGGCCAGGATGGCCCAGAAATAGAAAATCCGGTGCAAAACTGCCTGCAAGAGGGGCCTCCCCTGCCAGCAGAATACGCGCTGGTACTGCATAGCCGCGACGGCCGCCGCTTCGACGTACAGGAATCGGTATCGCCGCTGAAAACCATCGAGGGCGAGGTGATGGGGGCAGTGATGGTGTTGCAGGACGTCAGCGCCTCGCGGGAACTGATGAAAAAGCTCAGCTACAACGCCTCTCACGATGCGCTGACCGACCTGAAAAACCGTACCAGCTTCGAAAAGCGGCTGAAGGGCGCTATTGCCAGCGTGGCCGAAAACCAGCAACAGCACTCGCTGGTGTTCCTCGATCTCGACAGGTTCAAAGCGGTTAACGATAGTGCCGGACACGCGGCAGGCGACGCCTTGCTCAGGGAGATTGGCCAGTTGATGCAGCGCCAGCTGCGTAACAGCGACTGCCTGGCACGGCTCGGGGGCGACGAATTTGGTCTGATCCTGTTCGACTGTTCGTTGGAGCAGGCCAAGTTGCTGATGCAACAGATGATCGAGCAGATCGGCGAGTACTCATTCTGCTGGGCAGGCAAGATTTATCATGTTGGCGCCAGCGCCGGTATTACACCAATCGGTGCCACCAGCGGCAAGAGCAGCGAGCTATTGGCACAGGCCGATATCGCCTGTTATACCGCCAAGCACCACGGCCGTGGCCAGGTTTATATTTATGAAGCCCGGCAAAAACAGCAGATGGAGCGCCGGCATGAGCTGCTAACGCGCCAGGAAGTGCTGAATATTATCGATAATCAGCAATTGCTGTTACGCGTCAGGGCAGCCTCGCCGCCTAAAACGCCGCAGGCAGTCTGTTTCTATCAGTTAAAGCTGCACGTTAGCCCACCCGATGATCGCCTGCTGGCCTCTGAGTCCTTCCTCGCCGCTGCCCAGCTCTACGGCCTGCTGCCGGAGGTCGATCGCTGGTTGGTAAGCCAGATACTGGAAAGACACGCCGAAGCTCTACGCCGCAAGGGGCTGACCATTGCGCTGCCATTGGCCACAGACAGCGTGCTAGATCTTGATTTTCAAAATTATTTGCTGGAGTTACTGGCGGCTTCCGTGTTACCGGCCAGCGCGCTGTATCTGATGGTGGACGAGACTATCGTGCTCGATCACCCAGAGGATGGCGGTGCCTTTATCCGCCGTTTGCAGCAGATGGGCTGCAAGCTGATCGTCAATGGTTTTGGCCGCAACCTGAACGCCTTCGATCAGTTAAACGGCCAGACTATCGATTACATCCGCATTGACGAACGTTTTATCACCGACGTCCACTGCAACCAAATGGATGAACTGATGGTGTCGATGATCCATGGTGCCGCGCACCGTATTAATACTCAAACTCTGGCCGGCCCCGCACATCAACAGGTTACGCTAAGTGCGCTGACAGCCATCGGGGTCGATCTGGTAGACGGTGACACCGTTGCGCTGGAGCTACCGCTGAGCGATTTACTCAGCGGCGGCTACTTCGGTATTCACTGAAGGTGCCCAACGATCGTTATGCCACAGATGCAAGGTGGCGTAGGAACGCCAAGGCCGCCAGTGTTCGGCATAGCGCTCAATCTGGCGCGGCGTCATGCCGGGGAAACGCTGTTTGATCAGATAGTCCCCCGCCAGAAAAACGTCCGGCCATGACCAGGCCCGCATAGCAATATAGCTGGCGGTCCAACTGCCTATCCCCGGTAATGCAGTTAACTCCTTGATACCTTGTTCGATATCCAACACGTTATCCAGCTGCAAACGCCCTTCTGTCACCCTGCGTGCAATTTCTATCAGCGCCGCCGCGCGCTTCAGCTGTACGCCCAATGGTCGCAGATCTTCCGGTTGCAGTTGGGCGATCCGCGCCGCCTGCGGAAAAACATGAGTGATATCGCTATAGGGCTGCTCTAGCGCCGTTCCCCAGCGTTCGGCCATCCGTCCGGCAAAGGTAGCCGCCATCTTGACGCTGACCAACTGCCCCAATACCGCACGCGTAGCCTGCTCAAAGCTGCTGACGCAGCCAGGCAAACGTAAGCCGGGCGCATCCGCCGCTAGCGCGCCTAACGCTTCGCAAATGCGGTCAGGCGCGGCATCCAGATCGAACAGTTGGCGAATGCGCCGCAGGACTTCGGTCGTCACCCGGCTAAGTGACGGGGCAATTTCCACCCGCACCCGGTTACGCGCCTCTTCCGGCTGGACGCTCACCCAACCGCAATATTCGACGCCGCCCTGCTCCACCGCGATCGAACGGCAGTATTGTTGACCGACAACGCTTTCCACGCCGCTGACCGCACGCGTCTGTAAAAACCCCAGCATACGCGGCCAATCGTAAGGTGGCCGATACCCCAGATGAAACACCAGTCCGCTGGTGGCGGCACGCTCACTACGACCAGCAGTGCTACGCAATACCGAAGGGATCAGGCGATAACGGGCCTTAAACAGCTCATTGAAACGCCGCAGGCTGCCAAACCCGGCGGCAAATGCCACCTCGCTCAGGGGCAAATCGGTATCCGCCAGCAGCCGTTTGGCCTGTAACAGACGGTGCGACTGGGCGTAATCAATGGGGGAGGCGCCGAACTGCTCGGCAAAAATGCGCCGCAGATGGCGATCGGAAATCCCCAAGCGGGTAGCCAGCTGTTCACAGCTGTGCTCTGAAAGATAGCCCTGCTCGATCAGCTGAACCGCAACCTGAGCATAGCGATTGCCCAGGTCGATCAGCGCCAGCCCTGGAGCCAATTCAGGGCGGCATTTCAGGCAGGGGCGAAAACCGGCCAGTTCGGCGGCAGCGGCGCTGGGGTAAAACGTACAATTTTCGATTTTCGGCGTGCGGGCGCTACATACCGGCCTGCAATAGATACCGGTGGAGGAGACACCGACAAAAAATCGTCCGTCAAACTTACGGTCACGCGCACTCAGCGCGCTATACAGCGCCTGTTGTTGATTCTTCATGGCATCGCTCGGAGTCAGTTTTTTGTTCATTATGGCGCTCGGACCTGTGGCTGACGTGCGGGAATCGGACATTAACCTGTTTGACTCACTTTGTCGGGATACGGTTAAACGGGCGCAGCATGCGGCGCCCCTACAAATTCAGTGCCCTTGTCTCCAACCTGGTTCAAGTTAACCATGCCGCCGCGATTACCGCTAAATTTTTCACCAGTTAGCCGCCCACTCGTTGCTCGGCAGACCAGTCTCGGGTAAAGTCGCCCCCCTTCATCGGCATGGGGAACGAAAAATGTTTATTGGCTTCGATTATGGCACTGCCAACTGTTCTGTCGCCGTTATGCGCGATCAGGGCCCTGAATTACTGACGTTGGAAAACAACGAACCGTATCTCCCTTCAATGCTGTGCGCACCGACGCGTGAAGCGGTGAGTGAGTGCCTGCATCGCCACTGGCAGGTGCCAACCGGCAGCGAGGAAAACCAGCAACTGCTGCGCCGCGCCATCACCTTCAACCGCGAAGAAGATATTCCGGTCAACGGCGACAGCGTGCTGTTCGGCCTGCAGGCGCTGGCCCACTACATCGAAGATCCGGAAGAAGTGTATTTTGTCCGCTCACCGAAATCCTTCCTAGGGGCTAACGGCCTTAAGCCACAGCAGATTGCGCTATTTGAAGATCTGGTGTGCGCCATGATGTTCCACATCAAGCGCCAGGCGGAAGGCGTATTACAAACCAGCATCGAACAGGCCGTCATTGGCCGCCCGATCAACTTCCAGGGAACCGGCGGTGAAGAGGCTAACCAGCAGGCGCAGGGGATTTTGCATCGTGCCGCACAACGAGCCGGTTTCAAAGAGATCGAGTTCCAGTTCGAACCGGTTGCCGCCGGTCTGGACTTTGAAGCGACGCTGAGCGAAGAGAAAACCGTGCTGGTGGTCGATATCGGCGGCGGAACCACCGACTGCTCGGTGCTGCTGATGGGGCCACAATGGCGCGATCGTGCCGATCGCCAACAGAGCCTGTTGGGGCACAGCGGTTGCCGCGTGGGCGGTAACGATCTGGATATTATGCTGGCGTTCAAACAGCTGATGCCGCTGTTCGGTATGGGCGGTGAAACCGAGAAAGGCATTGCCATGCCTGCATTGCCTTACTGGAACGCGGTAGCGACCAACGATGTCCCGGCCCAAATCGATTTCTACAGCACGGCCAATGGCCGTATGCTGCGCGATCTGATCCGCGACGCTGCCGAACCCGAGAAGGTGAAACGTCTGTTGAAAGTCCATCAGCAGCGCCTGAGCTATCGGCTGGTACGTGCGGCGGAAGAGAGTAAAATCGCGCTGTCGGGTCAGGCAAGCATCAGCGCCCAACTGGATTTTGTGCAGCCGGAGCTGGCAGAGATGATCAGCCAGGAGCAGTTGGCCGATGCCATTGCCCAACCTCTGTTGCGTATCCAGGAACAGGTTAGCGCCGCCCTGGCCACCAGCCAAAGCAAGCCGCAGGTTATCTACCTGACCGGTGGTAGCGCACGCTCACCACTGCTGCGAACCGCACTGCAACAGCAGTTGCCAGGGATCCCGATCGTCGGTGGCAACGATTTTGGCTCGGTTACCGCCGGGTTGGCACGCTGGGCGCAGACGCTGTTTCGTTGATTAACGCAGGGGCGGCTAACGCCCCTGACAATGGAGCATTATGGCTATCACAACTGGTGAAACACCCAGATTGCTGCTGCGCGGTTGGCAAGATAGCGATCTGCCCGCCTTTGCTGCGCTCAATAGCGACCCTGAGGTGATGAAATACTTCCCGGCAGCGCTAAACCGCGCTGAAAGCGATGCCCAGGCAAATCGCATCCGCCAATTTATGCAACAGCACGGCTGGGGGCTGTGGGCCGTCGAGGTGAAGCATCAGGCTGCCTTTATCGGCTTTGTCGGGCTAGCCATTCCTGGTGACGATCTGCCCTGCTCACCCTGCGTGGAAATTGGCTGGCGGTTGTCGAAGGAGCATTGGGGCCAAGGCTATGCCAGCGAAGCGGCACGTTGCGCGCTGGATATCGCTTTCAATACGCTGCAACTGTCAGAAGTAGTGTCCTTTACTGCTGAAATTAATCTCCCTTCCCGCCGAGTGATGGAGCGCATCGGGATGAACTTCAGCGGTGAAACCTTCGAGCATCCCCGTTTACCGCTGTGCCATCCGTTACGCAAGCATGTGTTGTATCGTAAGCTATCGCCAAACAAGTGATAGTGATGATAACTCATTGAATAATAGTTGATATCCCCTCACCCTAACCCTCTCCCAAAGGGAGAGGGGACTGAACGTGCCACAGTTTAACCCCTGTGTCGAACCACAACACAATCCAACCTGTGAAATTCTATTTCATTGAAAGTTATATAAATAAAACTCCCTCTCCCTTTGGGTGTGTACAGGGAGAGGGTTGGGGTGAGAGCTAGGGGACTGAACGAGCCACAGTTTAGCGCCTGCATCTGACCACCATACAATCCAACCTCATAAAGTCTAGGTGATTGAAAATCATATAAATCACCACCAATCTAACTCCCTCTCCCTGTGGGAGAGGGCTGGGGTGAGGGGCATCGCAGAAACTTACCAGGCACTTGCCTCATCCAGCGTCTTGATATCCTCGGCAGCCAATTGCAACTGTGTGGCACTCACCAACTCATCCAACTGGGTTAACGAGGTGGCGCTAACGATTGGCGCGGTGATGCTTGGGCGAGCAATCAGCCAGGCCAACGAGATCTGTGCAGGCGTAGTCTGATGCTTCTCGGCCAGCAGATCGAGGGCCGCCAGAATGCGGAAACCTCGCGGATTCAGATAACGCGACACAATGGTATCCCCACGCTGGCTCTTACCCACATCCTGTGCGCTACGATATTTGCCGGTGAGGAAACCACTGGCCAGTGAGAAGAAGTTGATCACCCCCAAGCCCTGTTGCAGCGCTACCGCTTCCAACGCCTGCTCATAACCTTCACGAGCATACAGATTGTATTCCGGCTGCAAGGTTTCATAGCGCGCCAGTCCGTTTTGCTCGCTGACTTTCAGCGCTTCCACCAGCCGATCTGCCTGATAGTTTGAAGCGCCTATGGCACGCACTTTCCCGGCCTTGATCAATTCATCAAACGCCGCCAGAGTTTCCGCCAGCGGAGTATCCTGGTCGTCATCATGGGACTGATAAAGATCGATATAATCGGTTTGCAGGCGGCGCAACGAATCCTCTACGGCCTGACGAATATAGCGTGGCGACAAGCCTTGCTTGCCCTCACCCATCGGTTTTCCCACCTTGGTTGCGATGATCACCTGATCACGCTTGCCGCTTTTCTTGAGCCAGTTACCAATCACCGTTTCTGATTCACCGCCTTGATTGCCCGGCGCCCAGCTCGAATAGACATCGGCGGTATCGATAAAATTCAGCTGATTGGCTACCAGCGCATCCAGCAGGCTGAAAGACGTGGCCTCGTCTGCCGTCCAGCCAAATACGTTGCCGCCAAAGGTCAGCTGCGGGACCTGAATGCCTGAACGACCCAACGGTTTCTTACTCATGATGTGGCTCCTGAGGGAAAAGAAAAAATTCGCTCTCAATTATTAGCGCGAAAGCGGCTGGAACGCTAAAACGAATCGGTTATATGTCAGAAAATGTCTAGCTAAGCGTTGTTTCGGTAAAATAGACATTCTCTGCCGACAAACCTGACGCTTCCTCCATATTTCCTTCATTTTTACACCGTGACAGCTCGCTAAACTAGTATCCTGTAAGGAGTATCACTTTTGGCAACTGATTGCCCGCACGACTGTCTCTGGAGAGAATACCCAACGCCATGAATACAAAACCCAAACGCCGCTCACTGCTGCTGCGCCTGTTAGCCATAGTTATCGTAGTGCTTGCCGCCATTCTGATCTGGCGTCACTTTAGCGCGCCACAGGCTACCGATGCAGCGCCGGGTGCGCAGCAGGCAGGTTCAGGTCCCGCAGGAGCTGCAGGCAGAGCCGGTGGTAGACGAGGGGCTCCTATGTCTCCAGTACAGGCCGCCACCGCCACAGTGCAGAGCGTACCGCGTTTCCTCTCGGGATTGGGCACCGCCACCGCGGCCAACACCGTGACCGTCACCAGCCGCGTCGATGGTCAGTTGATGGCAATCCACTTTACCGAAGGCCAACAGGTCAAGGCGGGAGACCTGCTGGTTGAAATCGATCCACGCCCTTACGAAGTGCAATTAACTCAGGCTCTGGGGCAGTTAGCCAAAGATCAGTCGACGTTGGCCAATGCCAAACGCGACCTCGCCCGTTACCAACAGTTGGCGAAAACCAACCTGGTATCGCGCCAGGAGCTGGATACCCAGGAGTCACTGGTTCGCCAGACCGAAGGGGCGATCAAGGCCGACCAAGGGGCGGTGGACAGCGCCAAACTGCAAATAACCTACAGCAAAATCACCGCACCTATAGATGGCCGCGTGGGCCTTAAGCTGGTTGACGTGGGCAATTACATCGCCAGCGGCAGCACTACCGGCATCGTGGTGATCACCCAAACGCATCCGATCGATGTGGTCTTCACCCTGCCGGAGAGCAATATCGCCGATCTGGTCAAAGCGCAGAAGGCTGGCCCGGTGAGCGTCGAAGCTTGGGACCGCACCAATCAGCAACTGCTAACCACCGGTGAGTTATTGAGCCTGGATAACCAGATCGATACCGCGACGGGCACCATTAAACTGAAGGCTCGCTTCGACAATCTGGACGATGCGCTGTTCCCGAATCAGTTCGTTAACGCCCGGCTGAAGGTTGCCACCCTGCAAAATGCGGTGGTGATCCCTACCGCCGCACTGCAAATGGGCAACGAAGGCAACTTCGTCTGGCTGCTGAGCGCAGACAATAAGGTCAGCAAACATCGGGTTACCGCCGGTATTCAGGATAGTCAGCAGGTGGTCATTAGCGCCGGTGTCAATGCGGGCGACCGCGTCGTGACCGACGGCATCGACCGCCTGACCGAAGGCATGCAGGTTGAAGTGGTGGCGCCTCATCAAACAGCGGCTACCCCGAATGCAGAACAACCGAAGCACCGCGCTAAACCTCAGGGGAACTCCTGATGCAGTCGATGTCCCCCCATAGCGGCGGTGGGCCTTCCCGCCTGTTTATTCTTCGCCCGGTAGCCACCACGCTGTTTATGCTGGCTATCATGCTGGCCGGGATCATTGGCTATCGCTCGCTGCCGGTTTCCGCCCTGCCGGAAGTGGATTACCCAACCATCCAGATCGTCACGCTCTATCCTGGTGCCAGCCCGGATGTGGTCACCTCGGCGATCACTGCGCCGTTGGAGCGCCAGTTTGGCCAGATGTCCGGCCTTAAGCAGATGGCCTCGCAGAGCTCCGGTGGTGCCTCGGTGATCACCCTGCAATTCCAGCTTGAACTGCCGCTGGACGTTGCCGAGCAGGAAGTGCAGGCGGCCATCAATGCCGCCACCAACCTGCTGCCCAGCGATCTGCCCTACCCGCCGATTTACAGTAAGGTTAACCCGGCCGATCCACCGATCCTGACGCTGGCCGTCACCTCAACCGCCATGCCGATGACCCAGGTAGAAGACATGGTGGAAACCCGGGTGGCGCAAAAGATTTCGCAGGTTACCGGGGTCGGTCTGGTCACCATTTCTGGCGGACAACGCCCGGCCGTGCGGGTGAAGCTCAATGCTACGGCGGTGGCCGCCTATGGGCTGGATAGCGAAACCATTCGCACCGCCATCAGTAACGCCAACGTCAACTCGGCCAAAGGTAGCCTGGACGGCCCGACGCGTTCGGTTACGCTCTCTGCCAACGATCAGATGAAAACCGCTGAAGATTACCGGCAACTGATTATCGCCTATCAGAACGGCGCAGCCATCCGCCTACAAGATATCGCCACCATTGAGCAAGGCGCAGAGAACAACCGCCTGGCGGCATGGGCCAATAAAGAGCAGGCCATCGTGCTGAATATTCAGCGCCAGCCGGGTGCCAACGTCATCACCACCGCTGACAGTATTCGCGAGATGCTGCCAGAGCTGATCAAGAGCCTGCCAAAGTCGGTAGATGTGAAGGTGCTGACCGACCGCACCACCACCATCCGGGCCTCGGTCAGCGACGTACAGTTTGAGCTACTGCTGGCGATCGCCCTAGTCATCATGGTGATCTACGTCTTCCTGCGTAACGTTCCCGCCACCATTATTCCGAGCGTGGCGGTGCCGCTTTCCCTGGTGGGCACCTTTGCCGTCATGTATTTCCTCGACTTCTCCATCAACAACCTGACGCTGATGGCGCTGACCATCGCCACCGGCTTTGTGGTGGATGACGCCATCGTGGTGATCGAGAATATCTCGCGCTATATCGAAAAAGGTGAAAAACCGCTCGACGCGGCACTGAAAGGAGCCGGAGAGATCGGCTTTACCATTATCTCACTGACCTTCTCGCTGGTAGCCGTGCTGATCCCACTGCTGTTCATGGGGGATATAGTTGGCCGTCTATTCCGCGAGTTTGCGGTGACGCTGGCTGTGGCGATCCTGATTTCCGCTCTGGTGTCGCTGACGCTGACGCCGATGATGTGCGCCCGAATGCTTAGCCACGAGTCGCTGCGTAAGCAAAACCGTTTCTCTCGTGCTTCCGAGCGTTTCTTTGACCGGGTGATCGCCCAATACGGCGTGTGGTTGAAAGTGGTGTTGAACCATCAGTGGCTGACGTTAGGCGTCGTCTTCGGCACTATGGCGCTGACCGTGTTGCTGTATCTGCTGATGCCGAAAGGCTTCTTCCCGGTACAGGATAACGGCATCATTCAGGGCACGCTGCAAGCGCCACAGAGCGTGTCATTCAGTAACATGGCCGAGCGCCAACAGCAGGTTGCAGCCGAAATCCTCAAGGATCCGGCGGTAGAAAGCCTGACGTCCTTTGTCGGCGTGGACGGCAGCAATGCTACGCTCAACAGCGGCCGTTTGCAGATCAACCTTAAACCGCTGAGCGAACGGAGCGATCGCATCCCGGCGATCATTACCCGCCTGCAGCAACAGACGGCGCAGTTCCCCGGCTTGAAGCTGTATCTGCAACCGGTGCAGGATCTGACCATCGACACCCAGGTGAGCCGTACGCAGTACCAGTTCACCCTGCAGGCGATGTCACTGGATGAACTCAGCCTGTGGGTGCCGAAGTTGATGGCCGAATTGCAGCAGGCGCCGCAACTGGCCGAAGTAACCAGCAACTGGCAGGATCAGGGTCTGGTGGCCTATGTGAATGTCGACCGAGACTCAGCCTCGCGCCTTGGCATCACCATGAGCGATGTCGACAGCGCGCTGTATAACGCCTTCGGTCAGCGCCTGATCTCGACCATTTACACCCAGGCCAACCAATATCGGGTGGTGCTGGAGCATGATGTCTCCAGCACACCAGGGCTTTCCGCGTTAAACGATATCCGCCTGACCAGCAGCAACGGCACCATCGTGCCATTAAGCACCATCGCCAAAATAGAAGAGCGCTTTGGCCCGCTGTCGATCAACCATCTCGATCAGTTCCCGTCGGCCACCGTGTCGTTTAACGTGGCCGGTAATTACTCGCTCGGGGAAGCAGTAGAGGCCATTACTCAGGCTGAGAAAGACCTCAACATGCCCAAAGACATCACCACCCAGTTCCAGGGCGCCACGCTGGCATTTCAGGCTGCCCTTGGCAGCACGCTGTGGCTGATCCTCGCGGCGGTGGTCGCAATGTATATCGTGCTGGGCGTGCTGTATGAGAGCTTTATCCACCCGGTGACCATTCTTTCTACCCTGCCCACCGCCGGTGTCGGGGCCCTGCTGGCGCTGATGCTCTCCGGCCATGAGCTGGATGTGATCGCCATTATCGGCATCATCTTGCTGATCGGCATCGTGAAAAAGAACGCCATCATGATGATCGACTTTGCATTGGCTGCCGAGCGTGAGCAAGGGATGACGCCGTACGACGCCATCTATCAGGCCTGCCTGCTGCGTTTTCGCCCGATCCTGATGACCACGCTGGCCGCGCTGTTGGGGGCATTGCCGCTGATGCTGAGTACCGGCGTCGGGGCCGAGCTGCGCCGCCCTCTGGGCGTCTGTATGGTCGGTGGCCTGGTGATGAGCCAGATCCTGACGCTGTTCACCACGCCGGTGATTTACCTGCTGTTTGATAAATTGGCTCGCAATACCCATCGCCAGCCAGAACCGCAGGAGCTGCCGTGAAATTCTTCGCCCTGTTTATCTACCGGCCGGTTGCCACAACGCTGTTGACGCTGGCGATCACCATCGCCGGGGTGATTGGCTTCCAGTTGCTGCCGGTATCGCCGCTGCCGCAGGTGGATTTCCCCGTCATTCTGGTCAGCGCTTCGTTGCCTGGCGCCGATCCGGAAACCATGGCCTCCTCGGTGGCCACACCGCTGGAACGGGCCCTGGGCCGGATCGCCGGGGTGAATGAAATGACCTCGACGAGTTCACTTGGCAGTACCAGGGTGATCCTGCAGTTCGATCTCGATCGCGATATCAACGGGGCTGCACGTGACGTACAGGCCGCGATTAACGCCGCCCAAAGCCTGTTGCCTACCGGGATGCCAAGCCGCCCCACCTATCGCAAGATCAACCCGTCCGACGCGCCAATCATGATCCTGACGCTGACTTCGGATACCTACAACCAAGGGCAGCTGTATGACTTCGCGTCTACGCAGTTGGCGCAAAAAATTGCCCAGACGGAAGGCGTAGGCGATGTCTCGGTCGGCGGCAGTTCCCTACCTGCGGTACGCGTGGAGCTTAATCCCGGTGCCTTATTCAACCAGGGGATTTCACTGGATGCGGTAAGGCAAACCATCGCCAACGCCAACGTGCGCCGCCCACAAGGCGCGGTGGATGACCCGCAGCAGCGCTGGCAGATCCAGGCCAACGACGAATTGAAAACCGCGGCGGCCTACCAGCCGTTGGTTATTCACTATAACAACGGCGCGGCGGTACGGTTGAGCGACGTGGCCAACGTCATTGATTCGGTCCAGGACGTACGCAACGCCGGGATGACCAACGCCAAACCGGCCATCATTCTCACCATCAGCCGTGCTCCCGGTGCCAATATCATTCAAACCGTGGATCGTATCCGCGCCGAGTTGCCCGCGTTGCGGGAGAACATCCCCGCCTCGATCGAACTGAGTATTGCCCAGGATCGCTCACCGACGATCCGTGCCTCGCTGGCCGAGGTGGAGCAATCACTGGTGATCGCCATCGGGCTGGTGATCCTGGTGGTCTTCATCTTCCTGCGCTCTGGCCGCGCAACGCTGATCCCGGCAGTGGCCGTACCGGTTTCCCTGATCGGTTCCTTCGCCGCCATGTACCTGTGCGGCTTCAGCCTGAATAACCTTTCGCTGATGGCGCTCACCATCGCCACCGGTTTTGTGGTGGATGACGCCATCGTGGTGCTGGAAAATATTTCTCGCCACGTCGAGGCCGGAATGAAGCCGATCAAAGCCGCCCTGCAAGGGGTGCGTGAAGTCGGCTTCACCGTGCTTTCCATGAGCGTATCGCTGGTGGCGGTGTTTATTCCCTTGCTGTTTATGGCTGGTTTGCCAGGCAGGCTGTTCCGTGAATTTGCCGTGACGCTTTCGGTGTCGATCGGGCTTTCATTGCTGATTTCACTGACGCTGACGCCGATGATGTGTGCCTATCTGCTGCGCTACCAGCCACCGCGCGAACAGCGGCGTATTCGGGGTTTTGGCCGCATGTTGCTGGGTTTACAGCAGGGCTATGGCCGCTCGCTCAACTGGGTATTGGGCCATTCCCGCTGGGTCATGGCAGTGTTCCTGGCCACGATTGCCCTCAACGTCTGGCTGTACATCAGTATTCCAAAAACCTTCTTCCCCGAGCAGGATACCGGCCGCCTGATGGGCTTTATCCAGGCCGACCAGAGCATTTCGTTTCAGGCGATGCGCGTTAAACTGCAAGAATTTATGAAGATCGTGCGGGAAGACAAGGATGTGGATAACGTCACCGGTTTCACCGGCGGCTCGCGCACCAACAGCGGCTCGATGTTTATCTCCCTCAAGCCGCTGTCGGAACGCACCGATGATGCCCAAAAGGTGATCGCTCGCCTGCGTGCCAAACTGGCGAAAGAACCGGGGGCTAGCCTGTTCTTGATGGCGGTGCAGGATATCCGCGTCGGTGGGCGGCAGGCCAACGCCAGCTACCAGTACACGCTGTTGGCCGACGATCTTGGCGCACTGCGTGAATGGGAGCCAAAGATCCGCACCGCGCTGGCGGCCTTGCCGGAACTGGCGGACGTCAACTCCGATCAGCAGGACAAAGGCTCGGAAATGGATCTGACCTACGATCGCGAAACCATGTCACGGCTGGGTATTTCGGTCAACGACGCCAACAATCTGCTCAACAACGCCTTCGGACAGCGCCAGATTTCCACCATCTATCAGCCGCTGAACCAATACAAAGTGGTGATGGAGGTGGCTCCGCCCTATACCCAGGACGTGAGCTCGCTGGACAAAATGTTTGTGATCAACAGCAGCGGCCAGCCGATCCCGCTGTCTTACTTTGCCCAATGGCGGCCAGCCAACGCACCGCTGGCGGTGAACCATCAGGGGCTGTCGGCAGCCTCCACCATCTCGTTCAACCTGCCGGACGGTGGCAGCCTGTCCGAGGCGACGGCAGCCATCGAACGGACCATGACGCAGCTGGGAGTTCCCTCCACCGTGCGAGGTTCTTTTGCCGGTACCGCACAGGTGTTCCAGGAAACATTGCAATCACAGCTGTTCCTGATCGCGGCGGCCATCGCCACGGTGTATATCGTGCTGGGTATTTTGTATGAGAGCTATATCCATCCGCTGACCATACTATCCACGCTGCCTTCTGCCGGGGTCGGGGCGCTATTGGCACTGGAACTGTTTGACGCACCGTTTAGCCTGATTGCGCTAATCGGTATTATGCTGTTGATTGGTATCGTTAAAAAGAATGCCATCATGATGGTCGATTTTGCCCTGGATGCGCAACGCAACGGCGGGATCAGCGCCCGTGAGGCGATCTTCCAGGCCTGCTTACTGCGTTTTCGCCCCATCATGATGACGACGTTGGCGGCCCTGTTTGGCGCCTTACCACTGGTTCTGACCAGCGGCGATGGGGCGGAGCTGAGGCAGCCGCTGGGGATCACCATTGCCGGGGGGCTGCTGATGAGCCAATTGTTGACGCTGTATACCACGCCGGTGATCTATCTGTACTTTGACCGCTTACAGATGAAGTTCCGTCGCGGTAAAAAACTGACGCCGCTGCCTCACTGATCGGCAGCAACGCGGGAGATAAAGGGCTTATGAGATGAGCATCAAACCCAGCGCCCCGCCAGGGTCCACCTCGGTGCGATGGCAGCTGTGGATCGTGGCTTTCGGCTTCTTCATGCAGACGCTGGATACCACCATCGTCAATACCGCGTTGCCCTCCATGGCGGCCAGTCTGGGGGAAAACCCGCTGCGCATGCAGTCGGTGATTGTCTCCTATGTGCTGACGGTCGCGGTGATGCTGCCCGCCAGCGGCTGGCTGGCGGATCGGGTAGGCGTCAAACGGGTGTTCTTCAGCGCCATCGTGCTGTTCACGCTCGGGTCGATCCTGTGCGCCCGTTCGGACACCCTGAATGAGCTGGTGGCCTCCCGCGTGATACAGGGCATCGGCGGCGCGATGATGGTACCGGTCGGCAGGCTGACGGTGATGAAAATCGTCCCGCGTGAACAGTATATGGCGGCAATGACCTTCGTCACCCTGCCCGGCCAGATCGGCCCGCTGATGGGGCCGGCATTGGGGGGCTTCCTGGTGCAATACGCCAGTTGGCACTGGATCTTCCTGATCAACATTCCCGTGGGTATCGCCGGGGCAATTGCCACCGCGCTGCTGATGCCCAATTACACCATGCAGACCCGGCGTTTTGATATCAGCGGCTTTATCATGTTGGCGATCGGCATGGCGACGCTGACGCTTGCGCTCGACGGGCACAAAGGCATGGGGCTTTCCTCTGCTACCATCGTCGGGCTGGTGGCAATGGGTTGCGCTGCGCTGGCTGGCTACTGGTTGCACGCACGTGGTAACAGCCGGGCGCTGTTCTCACTGCGATTATTCAAGACCGAAACCTACCGCGTCGGCCTGACCGGCAGCCTATTGGGGCGGATCGGCAGCGGTATGTTGCCCTTTATGACCCCGCTGTTTCTCCAGGTGGGCATGGGGTTTTCCCCGTTTCACGCCGGGTTGATGATGATCCCGATGATCATCGGCAGCATGGGCATGAAGCGCATCGTGGTGCAGGTGGTGAATCGCTTCGGTTATCGTAATGTGCTGGTGGCAGCCACGCTGATGCTGGCGCTGGTCACCCTGAGTTTTCCGCTGGTGGCGATGCTGGGCTGGGTTTATCTGCTGCCGGTGATACTCTTCTTCCAAGGCATGGTTAACTCCCTGCGTTTTTCCGCCATGAATACCCTGACGCTGAAAGATTTGCCCGATCGGCTCGCCAGCAGTGGTAACAGCCTGCTGTCGATGGTGATGCAGCTGTCCATGAGCCTGGGCGTCAGCATTGCCGGGATCCTGATTGGCAGCTTCGCGCATCATCAGGTGGTGGCCGATAGCCCGGCGATCCACAATGCCTTTATTTACAGCTATGGCTGCATGGCACTGATTATTGCCCTGCCGGCGCTGGCTTTCGCCCGCGTGCCGACCGACATCGCCCCCAACCGCACGTTGACCAAAGAGCCGGGCACCGGCTCCACGAGGAAACAATGAGAATTGGCATAACCGGCAAGCTGTTTATGGCGATCTTCGCCACCTGCATGTTGGTGTTGATCACCATGCACTGGGGCGTACGCGTCAGCTTTGAACGGGGTTTTATCGATTACATCAAGCACAGCAATGAGCAACGCATCAGCATGCTCGGCGACGCGTTGGAAGATCAGTATCGCCGCCACGGCAACTGGGAATTTCTGCGTAACAACGATCAGGTGGTGTATCAGATCATGCGTTCGTTTGAGCAGAACAGCGACAGCAGCCACAATCTGCCCCCCAAGGGCTGGCGCACCCAATTCTGGGTGGTGGACAGCCAGTATAACCGGCTGGTGGGTCATTCCGGCCCGATCCCTAAAGAGAGCACCCGCCACCCGATCCACTACAACAATCAGATCGTCGGTTGGGTGGTGGCTACCCCACCGGAAAAGCTGACGCGCAATGCGGACATCAACTTCGATCGCCAACAGCGGCGCACCAGTTGGATGATCGTTGGGTTATCCACCTTGTTGGCGGCGGCAGTGACCTGGCTGATGTCACGCGGCCTGCTGGCACCGGTTAAACGCCTGGTCGGTGGTACTCATCGGCTGGCGGCGGGTGATTTCAGCGCTCGGGTGGCGGTCAGCAGCCAGGATGAGCTGGGCCGACTGGCGCAGGACTTCAACCAGCTTGCCACCTCGCTGGAAAAGAACGAACAGATGCGGCGGGCGTTAATGGCGGATGTTTCCCACGAGCTGCGTACCCCACTGGCGGTACTGCGTGGAGAGTTGGAGGCACTGCAAGACGGCGTTCGCCAACCCACACCGGCTTCGCTCAGTTCGCTACAGGCGGAGGTCTCAACCCTCACCAAATTGGTGGACGATCTGCACCAGTTGTCACTCTCCGATCTCGGTGCCCTCGCCTACCGTAAATTGCCGGTAGATTGCGTACATCTGGTGCAGATCGCAGTGGCGGCCTTCCGTGAGCGTTTTCATGCCAAGCAGTTGGAAATCGTCACCTATCTGCCGGAACAGATGCCACTGTTTGGCGATCCTGACCGACTGCTCCAGTTATTCAACAACCTGTTGGAAAACAGCCAACGCTATACCGATGCCGGTGGTCGGCTGGAGATTGGTATCGAACGCCTGCCGGGAACGGTGCGGATTTACTGGCAGGACAGCGCCCCAGGAGTGAACGACGAGCAGTTGGCTCTCATCTTCGAACGCTTCTATCGCACCGAAGGATCGCGTAACCGCGCCAGCGGCGGTTCGGGGCTGGGGCTCTCCATCTGTCAGAACATTGTGGAGGCACACGGCGGCGAGATCCGCGCACAACACTCGCCTTTAGGCGGCGTGCGCATTACAGTAGATTTCCCCATCTCTGGTGAATAATAAGGTTGTTTGATGGAAAACCAAAATCAGTCACTACAGATCATGATTGTGGAAGATGAACCCAAGCTGGGCCAGTTGTTGGTAGATTACTTGCAGGCTGCTGGCTACGCCACCCGCTGGCTGAGCAACGGCAGCGAAGTGATCCCGGCGGTGCATGAGCAGCCACCGGCGCTTATTTTGCTGGATTTAATGCTGCCAGGCTGCGATGGCTTAACCGTTTGCCGTGAGCTACGGCGCTTTACCGACATCCCCGTCATCATGGTGACCGCCAAAATCGAAGAGATCGACCGGCTGCTGGGGCTGGAGATCGGGGCGGATGACTACATCTGCAAGCCTTACAGCCCGCGCGAAGTGGTTGCCAGGGTGAAAACCATCTTGCGTCGTTGCTATCGTCCACAGGAACATAGTGACGATGAGTCTCTGTTGCACATTGATGAGCCGCGCTTTCAAGCCAGCTATCAGGGCCATATCCTGGATCTGACACCGGCGGAATTCCGCCTGCTGAAAACCCTGGCCTGCCAGCCGGGCAATGTGTTTTCACGCGAACAACTGTTGAACAATCTGTATGACGATTACCGGGTGGTGACCGACCGCACCATCGATAGCCATATCAAGAACCTGCGCCGCAAGCTGGAGCTGATCGACGGTGACAAGGCGTTTATCCGCTCGGTCTACGGGGTGGGCTACCGCTGGGAAGCCGAACAGTGTCGGCTGGTCAATGGGCTGTGACGCTTACTGCGTCCAGTCTTCCACCTCAAGCTCCGCGACCGTGTAGGGGCGCTGCAATGCTGCGCCCGTTGGGTTAATAATTGGATTGGCCCGAAGCGAACATGGTTGCACCACGACTTAAAATCTGTTGTTAAATGGATCCCGCTCGATCATACCTTGCAGGCGATCTTCAGCCGCCAAGAAATTTCCCGGCACTACCACATTTTGCAACATTGCCAGCAACGGCTGCCAGGAGTCAGTCTCAAATGGCTGTTTCGACAAAATGACATTGCCTTGCTCATCACGGCGAATATAAACCTGGCTCGTATCGCGTATCCCTACGCTCAACGGTCGGCTAACCTGCAATGACTCCCACCTGTCTCTAGCATTTGTTGTAGCGGTATTAAACACAGCGCCTTAGCTCACCTGATTTTATTCGTTTTTACCAGGACAAATTTTAACCATGCAATCCTTTCCGTTCAAACCAAAAGCACAAAAAGCCACCCATTTCTGTGCACTGTTACGCATTACTTCACCGTTAAAAAAAACGCTTGCTGAGACATTAGCTACACTTATCTCACTTATTGGCACTAATCAGGAGCAGGACCATGGCAAGCGGACATTATGAGCTGACAAAATCGAGCAACGGGCAGTATCACTTCAACCTGAAGGCCAGCAATGGCGAGATCATTCTCTCCAGCGAAATGTATGCCAGCAAAGCCTCGGCGGAAAACGGGATTGCGTCCGTGCAAACCAATTCGCCTCATGAAGCGCAGTTTGAAGTGAAAATCAGCAGCAACAACAAACCCTATTTCGTGCTGAAAGCCAAAAATCATCAGGTGATTGGCACCAGCCAGATGTACAGCTCGGATAGCGCAGCGAAAAGCGGTATTCAGTCGGTGATCAAAAATGGCCCTACCACCGACGTGCGCGATTTAAGCGCATAAATTTCATCCGGCCTGCGCGCGGTATCCGCTACCGCGCGGTTTTTCTGATGATGAAGATCAATCTCCCTTGAAAATTTCCGGTTAATTGCTGATTTCTTGGCGGGCTGCCGCTACAATCCCCCGCTTTCACTGCGCCATTGGGTGGCGCGGTGCTGACCTGAAATCAGACCGAGAATCACTATGTTTACACCAGAACTCCTCTCCCCGGCGGGAACGCTGAAAAACATGCGTTACGCCTTTGCCTATGGGGCCGATGCGGTTTACGCTGGCCAGCCGCGTTACAGCCTGCGCGTACGTAATAACGAATTTAACCACGAGAACCTGCAGCTTGGGATAAACGAAGCCCATGCGCTAGGCAAAAGATTCTACGTGGTGGTTAACATCGCGCCACACAACGCCAAACTGAAAACCTTCCTGCGTGACCTGAAACCGGTGATCGACATGGGCCCGGACGCGCTGATCATGTCCGACCCCGGTTTGATCATGATGGTGCGCGAAGCCTTCCCGCAGATGGACATTCACCTCTCGGTGCAAGCTAACGCGGTCAACTGGGCAACGGTGAAGTTCTGGCAGCAGATGGGCTTGACGCGGGTGATCCTTTCCCGCGAGCTGTCGCTGGATGAAGTGGCGGAAATCCGTAGCCAGGTGCCAGAGATGGAGCTGGAGATCTTCGTGCATGGCGCACTGTGCATGGCCTATTCCGGCCGCTGCCTGCTTTCCGGTTACATCAACAAACGCGATCCCAACCAAGGCACCTGCACCAATGCCTGCCGCTGGCAGTACAAGGCAGAAGAAGGCAAGGAAGACGATACTGGCAGCATCGTGCATCTGCATGAGCCTATCGCGGTGCAAAACGTTGAGCCGACGCTGGGCATTGGCGCGCCAACCGATAAAGTCTTTATGCTTTCCGAAGCGCAGAAACCCGGCGAGTACATGAGCGCGTTTGAGGACGAGCACGGCACCTACATCATGAACTCAAAAGATCTGCGAGCCATCCAGCACGTTGAGCGGCTCACCCAGTTGGGCGTACATTCGCTGAAGATTGAAGGCCGTACCAAGTCGTTTTATTACTGCGCCCGCACCGCGCAGGTTTATCGCCGTGCCATTGACGACGCCGTTGCCGGTAAACCCTTCGATCCTAGCCTGCTGACCACGCTGGAAGGCCTGGCTCATCGTGGCTATACCGAAGGTTTCCTGCGCCGCCATACGCACGATGCCCATCAGAACTATGATTACGGTTCCTCCATTTCCGAACTGCAGCAGTTTGTCGGGGAATTTACCGGGGTGCGCCGTAACGGCTGGGCGGAAGTGGATGTAAAAAATAAATTCCTGGTCGGTGACAGCGTAGAGATGATGACGCCAGGGGGTAACGTGTTGTTTACCCTGGAAAGCCTGCAAAACAAGAAGGGCGAGACGATCGATGTCGCTCCGGGCAACGGCCATATCGTTTATTTGCCGATCCCCGAGGATATCGACCTAAATTATGCGTTGTTGATCCGCAATTTGCCGCAGGATGATAGCCAGAACGGTTAAGATGTTTATCGCCACCCACCTGGGTGGCAATTTTTGGCAAATATTAGAATCAGATCACATCAATTAGCGCGCGGCTTGGTTATTATCAGGCTGCTTAAAACTAATAACGAAAATATTTGCATAGCAATACTAGGAACCACCTCCTTAGCCAGCCCAATCTCCCTTGGGTTGGCCTTTTCTTTTTTATCCCCTTTAATTTCAATCAGCTGAAAATTTCATTGGCATTTTTAGGATATTTCTTGCATTACGCCAAGCGGCTTATCATTTTCCCTGCAATATATAAATTATTCTATAGCGATTAATAAGGTCGTTAATACCAACGCTTAACTCGCGTGAGAGAAAGGTATTACCCCCATTGGGCATTGACTATATAAATACCCTGTAGCAGCCAAACTCGGTATTACCTGAATATTCTTATGGCCCGCCGCTGGCTTGTGGTTTATCGTTAACGGCTTGGGTTAGGGGTTTAGCTACATGGAAACCCATCTGGCCACCCTTTGACAGCCGATTCGTTTTTCGCCACAAGGATCAGGAATGCACCAATATGCACCAGCACTGCTTATCATCAATGGTAAAAGCTCCGGCAACGAGGAAGTTCGCGCAGCGGTGAACCTGCTGCGCCATGAGGGCCAGACCCTGCATGTCCGCGTCACCTGGGAACTGGGGGATGCCGATCGTTACGTCAAAGAGGCTAGCCAACTGAGGGTTGAAACCGTGATCGCCGGTGGTGGCGACGGTACCATCAACGAAGTCGCTGCCGCACTGGCACAACTGCCCGCAGAGTTTCGGCCAATACTCGGCATACTGCCGCTGGGCACCGCCAACGACTTTGCTACCGCCTGCTCTATTCCTCTACAGCCAGATTTGGCCTTGCAGTTAGCCATCAAGGGCCGAGCGGTACCGATCGATCTGGCCAAGGTCAATGACGAACGCTATTTCATCAATATGGCGACCGGCGGCTTTGGCACCCGCATCACCACCGAAACCCCGGAAAAACTGAAGGCGGCACTGGGGGGCGTTTCTTATTTCATCCATGGGTTGCTGCGCCTGGATGCGCTGAAAGCCGACAGCTGCGAGATCCGCGGGCCAGATTTCCATTGGACCGGAGAAGCGCTGGTGATCGGTATCGGCAACGGTAGGCAGGCTGGGGGTGGGCAGAAACTTTGCCCTGGAGCGCTGATCAACGATGGTTTATTGCAGGTGCGCCTGCTCACTGCCGAAGAGTTGCTACCTACGCTGGTCAATATCTTGTTTAGCGGTGAGGAAAACAGCAACGTAGTCGATGCCTCATTGCCATGGTTGGAAATCACCGCGCCGCATGAAATCACCTTTAACCTTGATGGCGAACCGCTGAAAGGTCGTGATTTCCGCATTGAGGTGCTGCCTAATGCTATCGAGTGCCGCTTACCGCCAAATTGCGATCTGCTGGAATAAACGCGGTTTCTTCACGTAGGGGCGCTGCGTGCTGCGCCCGTTAAAATAATCGATCAGTTAGCTCAGAATGCACAGGCTTTAACCCTGTTTAGCCCCCACCCCTGAACACGCCTGCGAACCAACATCCCTCCTTTTACCTCAAGATAAAACCGCCAGCCCATGTCTGTGATCCACCAATAAATGTGATCTTCAGCGGCAATTCTCACAAATCATACTTGTATGGTAGTTAGTTCAAGGTTAGTTTCCGCCCATACGTTATCAGCAACAACAGGATGTGGAAGTCATGAAAATTGTTAAAGCCGAGGTGTTTGTCACCTGCCCGGGGAGAAATTTCGTCACCCTGAAGATCACTACCGACTGTGGACTAACCGGGATCGGCGATGCGACCCTGAATGGCCGCGAACTGCCGGTCGCGTCTTATCTGGAAGATCACGTCTGCCCGCAGTTGATCGGCCGCGATGCTCATCAAATTGAAGATATCTGGCAGTACTTCTACAAAGGTGCTTACTGGCGCCGTGGCCCGGTGACCATGTCGGCCATCTCTGCGGTGGATACGGCATTGTGGGATATCAAAGCCAAAGCGGCCAATATGCCGCTTTACCAGTTGCTGGGTGGCGCTTCACGTACCGGCGTCATGGTGTACTGCCACACCACCGGCCACTCGATTGACGAAGTGCTGGACGATTATGCCAAGCACAAGGAGTTGGGCTTCAAGGCAATCCGCGCACAATGCGGCGTACCAGGAATGAAAACCACCTACGGCATGGCCAAGGGCAAAGGCCTGGCGTATGAGCCTGCGACCAAAGGCAACTGGCCGGAAGAGCAGCTATGGTCAACCGAGAAATACCTCGATTTCACCCCTAAACTGTTTGAAGCCGTACGTGACAAATTCGGTTTTGACGAACATCTGCTGCACGACATGCATCACCGCCTGACGCCAATCGAAGCGGCCCGCTTTGGCAAAAGCGTTGAACAATATCGCCTGTTCTGGATGGAAGATCCTACCCCGGCCGAAAACCAGGAGTGCTTCCGCCTGATCCGCCAACATACCGTGACCCCGATTGCGGTCGGTGAAGTGTTCAACAGCATCTGGGATTGCAAACAGCTGATTGAAGAGCAGTTGATCGATTACATCCGTACCACCATCACCCACGCCGGGGGCATCACCGGCATGCGCCGTATCGCCGATTTAGCTTCGCTGTATCAGGTGCGTACCGGCTCACACGGCCCTTCCGATCTTTCGCCAATCTGCATGGCGGCGGCGTTGCACTTTGACCTGTGGGTGCCGAACTTCGGCGTGCAGGAATATATGGGCTACTCCGAACAGATGCTGGAAGTGTTCCCACATAACTGGACGTTCGACAACGGCTACATGCATCCGGGCGAAAAACCAGGGTTGGGCATCGAGTTTGACGAAAAACTGGCTGCCAAATATCCCTACGATCCAGCCTACCTGCCGGTAGCGCGCCTGGAAGACGGCACCCTGTGGAACTGGTAAACCGAGGAATTTCTATGAAAAGCATTACTGTTCAACAGCCAGGGCAATTGGTGATTGAAGAACGCCCGTTGCCATCGCCGCAGCAAGGTGAAGTCCGGATCCGTGTGGCTAGCGCCGGGATCTGCGGTTCCGACGTGCATATCTATCGCGGCCATAACCCGTTTGCCAAATACCCGCGCGTAATCGGCCATGAGTTCTTTGGCCATATCGACGCTATCGGCGAAGGTGTCGATCCGTCACGCATCGGAGAACGCGTAGTGGGCGATCCAGTTGTCAGTTGCGGCCATTGCTATCCCTGCTCGGTGGGCAGGCCAAACGTCTGCACCGAACTGCAGGTCATTGGCGTGCACCGTGACGGCGGATTCAGCGAATATGTGACGCTACCGGCCAAAAATGCCCATCTAGTTCCGGACAGCATTCCAGACAACGAAGCCACGATGGTCGAACCCTTCACCATTGCCGCCAACATCTGTAGCCAACTGCAACCTGGCCCGCTTGATGTGGCGTTGGTGTATGGTGCCGGGCCGATGGGCCTCACCTCTATTCAGGCGCTGCGCGGCGTTTACGGCGTTAAACAGATTGTGGTGGCTGACCGTATCGATGAGCGCCTGGCGATGGCCACTGCCAACGGTGCAGATGTGGTGATCAACAACAGCCAGCTTGATTTGGCCAGCGAGTTAAAAAAACTCGGCATCCGGCCAACGCTGATCATTGATGCAGCCTGCCACCCTGCCATTCTGCCAGAGGCAATCGGCTTGGCTTCTCCCGCCGCACGCATTGGCATTATGGGATTCTCTGCCGAACCCTGCGTGATCAGCCAGCAGGCCATTACCAGCAAAGAGATCTCGATTTACAGCTCACGCCTCAACAGCAACCGCTTCCCGCAGGTGATTGCCTGGATGATGCAACGCCAGATCCAACCAGAGAAGTTGATCACCCATCAGTTCAAGTTTACGCAAGTGCTTGAGGCGATGGAGATCTTCGAAAAAGACCAAAAGCAGTGCTGTAAGGTTTTACTGAAATTCTGACCTGACCACTTTCCAGCTACGGCCTGCTGTAGCTGGAAAAAAACAGGGGCTTCTGAACCTCATCTTTGCCGTCCTTACAACAACAATTTGCAGAGAACAGAACAATGATGAACGCAAAAATTGACAACACTCAGCCGGAAAGAAGTACCTCGGACCTGATCAAGGCGGCCGTTTCTGGCTGGCTTGGTACCGCACTGGAATTTATGGATTTTCAGCTTTATTCGCTAGGTGCAGCATTAGTCTTCCATGAAATATTTTTCCCGGAACAGTCCGCCGCCATGGCGTTAATCTTGGCGATGGGAACCTACGGCGCGGGTTATATCGCCCGTATCGCGGGTGCCTTCTTCTTTGGCCGCATGGGGGACACCATCGGGCGTAAAAGGGTGCTGTTTATTACCATTACCATGATGGGGATCTGCACCACCTTAATCGGTGTGCTGCCAACCTATGCGCAAATCGGTATTTTCGCCCCCTTGTTACTGGTGTTACTGCGTATTATTCAAGGGCTGGGCGCCGGTGCGGAAATTTCCGGAGCAGGAACCATGCTGGCGGAATATGCGCCTAAAGGTAAACGTGGGATTATCTCCTCACTGGTGGCCATGGGCACCAATTGCGGCACGCTGTCGGCAACCGCAATCTGGGCCGTAATGTTCTTCTTCCTGTCTAAAGAAGAGCTGCTGGCCTGGGGCTGGCGCGTACCTTTCCTGGCCAGCGTGGTCGTTATGCTGTTCGCCATCTGGCTGCGTATGAACCTGAAAGAAAGCCCGGTGTTTGAAAAGGTTAACGACGACAGCACTACCGCAACACCGCCTCACGCCGTGGCTGACAATACCCATTCGCTGTCGGCAATGTTCAGCAGCAAATCCTTCTGGCTGGCTACCGGGCTGCGTTTCGGTCAGGCAGGCAACTCCGGTCTGATCCAGACCTTCCTGGCCGGTTATCTGGTGCAAACCCTGCTGTTTGAGAAGGCTATCCCAACCGACGCCTTGATGATCAGCTCCGCCATTGGCTTTATTACCATCCCGTTCCTTGGTTGGCTCTCCGACAAGATCGGCCGCCGCGTACCTTATATCCTGGTCAATATCTCCGCCATCATTCTGGCTTACCCAATGATTTCGATGATTGTGGACAAGACCAATGAGGTGAACGTGATTATGGCCTCGATCATTATTATCCATAACGTCGCGGTGCTGGGCCTGTTTGCGCTGGAAAACATCACCATGGCGGAAATGTTTGGTTCACGTAACCGCTTTACCCGCATGGCGATCTCCAAAGAGGCCGGTGGTTTGGTGGCGGTCGGCTTCGGCCCGGTATTAGCCGGTATCTTCTGCAATATGACCGACTCCTGGTGGCCAATCGCCGTCATGATGATCCTGTACTCCGTTATCGGCTTGCTGGCAGCGATATTGATGCCAGAGGTCAGAGATCGTGACCTGAGCCTGGCGGAAGATGCCGCGGAAAGCCCAGCGCTCCCGATAGCCCAACGCGTCAGCAGTCATTAATTCCCTTCAATTCTCTGCCGCAGAAAGGTTCTGCGGCTGTCAAACCATCACACAGTGAGTTTTAAAATGGATACCAAGCTGTTAGCCGCCAACGCCATTGTTCCGCAGTACGATCGTAGCAAACTGGTTCCACGCCTGGTTCATTTGGGCTTTGGTGCCTTTCATCGCGCCCACCAGGCGGTATACGCCGATATCCTGGCACAGGAGCACGGCAGCGACTGGGGTTACTGCGAAATCAACTTGATCGGCGGCGAGCAACAAATCGCCGATCTCAAACAGCAAGATATGCTCTACAGCGTGGCAGAGATGTCAGCCGATGCCTGGCAATGCCGGGTGGTGGGTGTAGTAAAACAGGCGCTGCATGCGCAGGTCGACGGGCTGGACGCCGTTTTCCAGGCCCTGGCCCAGCCCGAAGTGGCGATTGTGTCCATGACCATCACCGAGAAAGGCTACTGTCATTCCCCCGCCACCGGCCAGTTGCAGCTGGATCATCCGCTAATTGTGCGGGATCTGGCTAATCCGCATCAGCCGCAGAGCGCCGTTGGGGTCATCGTCGCAGCCTTGGCGCAGCGTAAAGCGGCCGGGCAACCTGCGTTCAGCGTAATGTCTTGCGACAATATGCCGGAAAATGGCCATGTAACCCGTAACGTGATCACCGCCTATGCCAAAGCGCTCGATCCGGCGTTGGCAACATGGATCGAAACCTACGTCACCTTCCCTTCGACCATGGTCGATCGCATCGTGCCTGCCGTGACACCAGACACCCTGGCCCATGTCGCACAACAAACCGGCGTGCAGGATCCAGCAGCAGTGGCCTGCGAGCCGTTCCGCCAATGGGTGATTGAGGACAATTTTGTTGCGGGCCGCCCGGCATGGGAACAAGCCGGTGCCGAACTGGTCAGCAATGTCTTGCCGTTCGAAGAGATGAAGCTGCGTATGCTGAACGGTAGCCACTCGTTCCTGGCCTATCTGGGTTATCTAGCCGGTTACCCACACATCAGCGACTGTATGCAGGATGAGCATTACGTCAAGGCCGCCCGCCATCTGATGCTGGCTGAGCAGGCTCCAACACTGAACACCCCGGGCACCGATCTGGAGAAATACGCCGCTTCCCTGCTGGCACGCTATCGCAATACGGCGTTGAAGCACCGCACCTGGCAGATCGCCATGGACGGCACGCAAAAGCTGCCGCAGCGCATGCTGGATTCGGTACGCTGGCATCTGGCCAACGGCAGTGATTTTGACTGCCTGGCACTGGGTGTGGCGGGTTGGATGCGTTACGTCGGCGGTAAGGACGAACAGGGTCAACCGATCGACATCAGCGATCCCTTGCGTGAGGAAATTGCCCGGCGCGTCGCCAACAGTGCTGAAGGTGAGCCTCGCGTGATGGCGTTGCTGCAAATGACCTCGGTATTTGGGCGCGACCTGCCGGATAACCAACGCTTCGTCAATGCCGTGACCAGTGCTTATCTGGCACTGTTGGCGCGGGGAGCTAAAGCGACAGTGGCAAGGGTGCTGGCGCGTTAATAGAAAAGCCTAGAATGCGGGTGGATTTATCCGCCCTCTTTCACAGGTTAATCTGCTAGTATGGTGGCATTCACTACTACTTTCATATATTGATTGTCGCCATGTCAGAATCGTACGTCCTCACGAATAATGTCCCGGTCAATCAGCAGATCTATCGTTTCCTGCGCAAAGATATTGTCGATTGCACCATCCCACCGGGCACGTTGCTTTCCGAGAAAGAGATCTCCACCCGTTTCAGCGTCTCACGCCAACCGGTGCGCGAAGCCTTTATCAAACTGGCTGAAGCCGGGCTGGTGCAGATCTTGCCGCAGCGCGGTACCTTCGTGATGAAAATTTCCGCCAAACGAGTGGCCGACGGGCGCTTTATCCGTCAGGCGGTGGAATGTGCCATCGTGCGGCGCGTTGCCACCAGCATCACCCCCGAGCAACTGATGACGCTGGAGCATAACCTGCATCGCCAGGAGCTGGCGGCACAGAATAATCAGATCCGCGAGTTTTTGGCGCTGGACGACGAATTCCACCATCTGCTGACGCAAATGGCCAACTGCGCCCTGGCGTGGGAAACCATCGAGACCATCAAAGCGACGATGGACCGGGTGCGCTTCCTCAGCCTGAGCGAAGTGTCACCGCCGGAGAATCTGATCCACCAGCATTACCGTATTTTTGAGGCACTGAAAGCCCAGGATCCGGATGCGGCGGAGCGGGCTATTCATGAGCATTTGCAGGAAATGATCTATTCGATCACCCCGATTGCCCTGCAAAACACCGACTGGTTTGAAGCCGAGTAACCCCGCTGATTATCTAAACAAGTGCCACGTACAGCCAAGCGGGCGCAGCAATGCGGCGCCCCTACTCCGCGATCTGATTACTGAATGTTGTCTCGTTTAAATGGCATTTATTCTCAATCGCATCTATTGTCTCTTCGCACCATCAGGTTTTGATTAGTATCTTTTGCATAGCTTCAATCACCGCTTTTGACTACGCCGGTGGCCAAATACCCAGACTTACCGGTGTATAGGAAGCTTTAACGGGAGTGAATCATGACAGATATTGCACAATTGTTAGGTAAGGAAGCGGAAGACCTTTTGCAACACCGCTGCACCACCATCCCTGCGGAAAATCTGTACCTGCCCGGTGGCGACTTTGTTGATCGGGTGATGATCGACAACAACCGCCCAAACAGCGTGCTGCGCTCAATGCAAACCTTGCTCAACCATGGCCGCCTGGCGGGCACCGGTTATCTATCTATCCTGCCGGTCGATCAGGGCGTGGAGCACTCTGCCGGGGCCTCATTTGCCGCCAACCCGCTCTATTTTGATCCAAAAAACATCGTTGAGCTGGCGATCGAAGCCGGGTGTAACTGCGTGGCATCCACTTACGGCGTGCTGGCTTCGGTCTCCCGCCGCTACGCCCACAAGATCCCGTTCCTGGTCAAACTGAACCACAACGAAACCCTGAGTTACCCAACGCAATACGACCAGACCCTGTATGCCAGCGTTGAGCAGGCGTTCAACATGGGGGCGGTGGCGGTTGGTGCAACCATTTACTTCGGTTCCGAGCAATCACGCCGCCAGATTGAAGAAATCTCGATCGCCTTTGAGCGCGCTCACGAACTGGGTATGGTGACCGTATTGTGGGCCTATCTACGTAACCCTGCGTTCAATAAGGATGGCGTCGATTATCATTCCAGCGCCGATCTGACCGGCCAAGCCAACCACATTGCGGCCACCATCGGTGCCGATATCGTCAAACAGAAAATGGCCGAGAACAACGGCGGCTACCGTGCAGTGAAATTCGGTTATACCGACGATCGCGTCTATGACAAGCTGACCACCGACCATCCGATCGATCTGGTGCGCTACCAACTGGCAAACTGCTACATGGGTCGTGCCGGTTTGATTAACTCTGGCGGTGCCGCAGGGGAAAACGACCTGCAAGAGTCAGTACGTACCGCCGTGATCAACAAACGGGCCGGCGGGATGGGCCTGATCCTGGGGCGTAAAGCGTTCAAGAAATCGATGAAGGATGGCATCGCCCTGATCAATGCCGTGCAGGACACCTATCTCGACAACAGCGTCACCATCGCTTAATCGTTATTTATCAAATTATTAGTCTTCAAGGCTCAGCTCTGCTGGGCCTTTTTCATGTGTGCCGGGCATGCTCAGCAGCTCGGGGGTGAAAGTCCCCTGTCCAGCCTGATGGTGGCGAAGGACTAGTGAAGCGCAAGGGCGTCGCCGCGAGGCGGGGTCTGAAGGAAGCGTGGAACAAAACCATGACCTGACGAACAGAAATCAGATATGAGGCCTTCCCGGTTGGCGGAGCAAGCATGTGATTGCAAAGGCCATAACCATCAAGAACCGGGGTGGTAAATCTGGCAGGTGTGTGGTGAAAGCGGCTGAGCTTACCCCGGGAGGCCTGTCCGGCGTTCTGCATTCAGAACTGAGCTCACCGTAAGGTGCGCTGATCGGCGGACAGGAGTCAGCAGAGGGCATAGTAGGACAGAACTGTCCGAAGGCCCGAACGGTAATGAGTGACAAGTATCAGCGGAGGTTCTGAACGGTCATGCAGCAGAAAACGCATCGCGGCCCTGAGGCAGGAGGATGGGGTGAAGCCCCGGAGTCTGGCTCTCAGGGGGCTGAAACCGTACAGGCACCGACGACCAGAGAAAGTCCGTCGTCAGCAGAATGGCTGATGGAAGCCATCTGTGAACCCGTCAATCTCAAGCAAGCCCTGAAAAGAGTGAAAGCCAATAAAGGTGCGGCGGGAAGTGACGGCATGAGCGTAAGCGAACTGCCGGACTACCTGAAACGCCATTGGCCGGAACTGAAAGCGCAACTGCTGTCCGGCAGTTACTGCCCATCCCCTGTGAGAAGAGTGAGCATCCCGAAACCCGGCGGCGGCGAACGCCTGTTGGGTATCCCGACGGTAGTCGATCGCTTTATCCAGCAGGCGGTGATGCAGGAACTGCAACGGCAGTGGGATGCGTCGTTCAGCGATAACAGCTATGGGTTCCGGCCCGGACGCTCGGCCCATCAGGCAGTGAAACAGGCTCAGGACTATATTGGTTCTGGGTATCACTGGGTAGTCGATCTCGATCTGGAGAAGTTCTTTGATCGGGTAAATCACGACGTGCTGATGAGCCGGATAGCGAAACGGGTAACGGATAAACGGGTGCTGTTACTTATCCGCAGGTTCCTGAACGCAGGCGTGATGGAAGCCGGTCTGGTAAGGCCGGTGACAGAAGGGACGCCGCAGGGCGGCCCACTGTCGCCGTTGTTATCGAATGTGCTACTGGACGACTTCGATAAGGAACTGGAGAAACGTGGCCTGAAGTTCGTGCGTTACGCAGATGACTGCAATATCTACGTGAAAAGCGAACGGGCAGGCCGCCGTGTGATGACGGGGCTGACACATTGGCTGAGCCGAAAACTGAAACTGAAGGTGAACGCGAAGAAGAGCGCGGTAGCGCTGCCGGAAACGCGTAAGTACCTGGGTTACAGCTTCAGAAGGGGCAGAAAGGTCAGGTGTGTGGTGTCGCCGGACGCGGTGAAACGGTTCAAAATGCGGGTAAGGGAACTGACGGGGCGCAACACAGGGAGAAGTCTTGAGCAGCTAATCCAGCCATTAAAGCGGTATCTGATGGGATGGAAAAGTTACTACGGGATGAACGAGTGGCCGTCGATAATGAGAGAGTTGAACGGGTGGATAAGACGCAGGCTGCGAAGTCTCCTCTGGAAGCAGTGGAAAACGAGCAGCAAGCGTTACAAAGAGCTGCGCAGCCGCGGAATAAGGAAAGACCTGGCGGCGCGGACGGTGGGAAGTAGCCATAAACAGTGGCGGATAAGTAATAGCCCGGCGCTGAGCATAGCCCTTCCCAACCAGCTGTTCATCAAACTGGGCCTGCTAGAACTGTAAGCAGGCGGCGATAAACATAACCGAACCGCCGTATACGGACCCGTATGTACGGTGGTGTGGGAGGAGGCGCTCCGTGAGGAGTGCCCCTATCCCGATTTCCTAATCCCTCTATTCTTTCATTATTATTTCCTTTTCTTTCAACTTAAGCTTTCACAATAAAATATTTATCTTTCAAAGTGTGATCCATTTAAAACAAAAGCCGAACCAAAGTGGTTACTGTATGACCCATGGCGACAGAGCCGCACTTCGCTCCAGGCCATAGCATCCATCACAGGAGAAAAAAATGATTGAGCTAATAACCCACGGAGCCGAATGGTTTATCGGCCTGTTCCAAAAAGGCGGGGAAGTGTTTGTCGGTATGGTGACCGGCATTTTACCGTTGTTGATCAGCCTGTTAGTTATCATGAACGCGTTGATCAACTTTGTTGGCCAGGAACGTATCGAACGTTTGGCACAGCGCTGTGCCGGTAACCCGGTTTCACGCTACCTGCTACTCCCCCTGATCGGCACCTTTGTGTTTTGTAATCCGATGACGTTGAGTCTCGGACGTTTTATGCCAGAGAAATATAAACCCAGTTATTACGCCGCAGCCTCCTACAGTTGCCACTCCATGAACGGCCTGTTCCCTCATATCAACCCTGGTGAACTGTTCGTTTACCTCGGAATTGCCAGCGGTTTGACCACGCTTGGCCTGCCGTTGGCTCCTCTGGCAGTGAGTTACTTCCTAGTTGGGCTGTTCACCAACTTCTTCCGCGGTTGGATCACCGATCTCACCACCAGCATATTTGAACGCAAGATGGGCATCCAACTGGATCGCCAGGTTCAACTTTAATTTGTGGAGCGCAGCATGAGTGCTTATATCCGTATTGAGAAAGGTGCTGGCGGCTGGGGTGGCCCACTACAGTTACCTATCGAGCCAGGTAAGAAAATCGTCTATATCACCGCCGGTACCCGCCCGGCGATCGTCGACAAACTCAGCGATTTAACCGGCTGGCCTGCGGTAGACGGTTTCAAAGAAGGCGAACCACCGGCGGAAGAGATTGGTCTGGCGATTATTGACTGTGGGGGGACGTTGCGTTGTGGCATCTACCCTAAACGCCGCATCCCGACTATCAATATTCATTCAACTGGCCGCTCTGGCCCGCTGGCGCAGTTTATTCTGGAGGATATTTACGTTTCCGGCGTACGGGAAAACAACATCAGCCTGATTGAGGTTGCACAAGGGTCTGAAACTCCTCCGCTCGCCGAAAAACAGCCACAACCAAAGGTTCGTGACTACGATACCAGCAAAAAAATCACCGAACAGAGCGATGGCCTGTTGGCCAAGGTTGGCATGGGTATGGGCTCGGTGGTGGCGGTGTTCTTCCAGTCTGGGCGTGACACCATCGACACCGTGTTAAAAACCATTCTGCCGTTTATGGCCTTCGTCTCGGCGCTGATCGGCATCATCATGGCCTCTGGTCTGGGTGACTTTATCGCCCACGGCCTGACGCCGCTGGCCAACAGCCCAATCGGCTTGGTGACGTTGGCGCTGATTTGTTCCTTCCCCCTGCTTTCACCGTTCCTCGGCCCTGGCGCCGTCATCGCTCAGGTCATCGGCGTGTTGGTGGGCGTACAGATTGGTCTTGGCCATATTCCCCCTCAGTTGGCACTCCCGGCGCTGTTCGCCATTAACGCCCAGGCCGCCTGTGACTTTATCCCGGTGGGTCTGTCCCTGGCAGAGGCCAAGCAGGATACGGTGCGTGTCGGCGTCCCTTCGGTACTGGTTGGGCGCTTCCTCACCGGCGCACCTACGGTACTGATCGCCTGGGCCGCATCGGCCTTTATCTATCAATAAATTGCCCGGAGGAAAACCATGAGCACCATTTTCCAGACCACTATCACCCAGATTGGCGGCTGCGCCCGTGACGCACTGTTGGACAACATGCTGATCACCTTCCGCGAAGGCGCTCCGGCAGATATTGAAGAGTACTGCTTCATCCACCAGCACGGCGAGACCGCCGGTGAATTACAAACCGGGGGCGTGATGGAGCTTGGCGATCGGCGCTATCCCATCACCGCCGTCGGAGAAGTTGCCACCCAGAACCTGCGCGAACTGGGCCATATCACCATACGTTTTGATGGAGAAACTCAGGCCGAATTCCCTGGCACGATCCACGTAACAGGCAGCACGCCCGCTGATATCCCGTTAGGCAGCACACTGAAATTTATCGCATAAGGAGTAGATCATGTCTGAAGTAGCTGTAGTGATTGGCGGTGGCCAAACGTTGGGGGCTTTCCTGTGCCATGGCCTGGCTGAAGCGGGTTATCGCGTTGCGGTCGCCGATTTGAATGCCGACAACGCCAATCTGGTGGCACAGCAAATCAATCAGGAGTTCGGGGCCGATCGCGCCATCGGTTTCCAGGCCGATGCCACCGATGAGGCCAGCGTTATCGCGCTGGCTGGTGCAGTCGACCGGGCTTTCGGTCAGACCAACCTGTTGGTGTACAGCGCCGGGATTGCCAAAGCCGCGCCGATCACCGATTTCCCACTGGGGGATTTTGACCGCTCCTTGCAGGTGAACCTGGTGGGTTATTTCCTGTGTGCCCGCGAGTTCTCTCGCCTGATGATCCGCGACGGTATTGCCGGGCGCATCATTCAAATCAACTCTAAATCCGGCAAGGTCGGCAGCAAGCATAATTCCGGCTACAGCGCCGCCAAGTTCGGTGGCGTTGGTTTGACGCAGTCGCTGGCGCTCGATCTGGCCGATTACGGTATTACCGTGCACTCTCTGATGCTCGGTAACCTGCTGAAGTCGCCGATGTTCCAGTCGCTATTGCCGCAATATGCGCAGAAGCTGGGCATCAAGCCGGAAGAAGTTGAGAAATATTACACCGATAAGGTGCCGCTAAAACGCGGCTGTGACTACCAGGACGTGCTGAACACGCTGCTGTTTTATGCCAGCGATAAAGCCTCTTACTGCACCGGCCAGTCGATTAACATCACTGGCGGACAAGTGATGTTCTGATTTACGGGCTGGGAATAAGGGCTAACTAAAATATGTACCTAACAGCCCCTCACCCCCACCCTCTCCCAATGCATAGACCGTGCTCCTCATGGACACCTGTTTTAGGGAGAGGGAGCCAGTTCGGTGTCGCGGTAAGGTGCTGGAGATCATCTGTGGCATAGGCTCAATGGCTAGGTACGAAAGTTAATTCGTAGCACGTACAGTCCCCTCTCCCTGTGGGAGAGGGAGTCAGTTCGGTGTCGCGGTAAGGTGCTGGAGATCATCTGTGGCATAGGCTCAATGGCTAGGTACGAAAGTTAATTCGTAGCACGTACAGTCCCCTCTCCCTGTGGGAGAGGGTTAGGGTGAGGGGACGATCACCGGACTCTCACCTTTATCTTCACACAGGAGAACAACCGTATGACCAGCGCACTCATTACCTTCGCCGTTATCGCCTGGCTGCTGCAAATCGCCTTGGGTTGGTGGCAGCTCCAACGCTTTAACCGCGCGTTCGAGAGCCTATGCCAGTTGGGCACAGTGGGCGTTGGCCGCTCTGGGGGCCGGTTCAAACCCCGCGTGGTATTGGCACTGGCGTTTGACGCCCAGCAGCGAGTATGTGGCAGCATGCTGATGCGCGGCCTGACCATCTTCGCCCAGCCGAAACAACTCACACAGTTACATGGCATGCACCAGCAACAACTCTGCCCAGATGTGATCTTCCCTGAGGATCGGGCATGCCAAACTGCACTATCGTTAGCGATCGCACCGAAATCATGATATTTTCACATTAAAAGACATTACCTTTCATAGTGAACTATATCACCGAGAGGAATGGTCAACTCTTGTGAACAGGGATCTCTATGAAACCAAAGCAGCGGCAAGCCGCTATCCTCGAATACTTGCAGCGGCATGGCAAAACGGCAGTGGATGCCCTGGCAGAGCATTTCTCCACGACCGGCACCACCATCCGTAAAGATCTCACCTTGCTGGAAGAAGAAGGCGAGGTGATCCGCACCTATGGCGGCGTGGTGCTTAGCCGTGACGATGGCGATCAGCCCATCGATCGTAAAACCCATATCAACACCGAAAAGAAACGCCAGATCGCCTATGCGGCCATCAAGCTGATCGACGATGGTGATTCGCTGATCTTTGACGCAGGCAGCACGGTATTGCAGATGGTGCCCCATCTGGCGCAGTTCAATAACATCACCGTGATGACCAACAGCCTGACTATCGTTAACGCGCTAGTGGAACTGGATAACGATCAAACCATCCTGATGCCCGGCGGCACCTACCGTAAAAAATCCGCCTCCTTCCATGGCAGCCTGGCAGAGTCAGCATTTCAGCAGTTCAGCTTCGATAAGCTGTTTATTGGGGCCGACGGTGTCGACCTCAATGCGGGTGTCACCACCTTTAATGAGGTGCATAATGTCAGCAAGGCGATGTGTGAAGCCGCCAGCCGCATTGTGTTGCTGGTCGATTCCTCGAAGTTTGGCCGCAAAAGCCCCAACGTGGTGTGCGATCTGAGCGTTGTGGATACCCTGATCACCGATAACGGCATCAACCCGGATTACCTGGCTGCGCTACAGGCCAAAGGTATCAAAATCATTCTGGTAGGAGACCCCCTTGATGAGTAACGCCACTGCCCTGCTCAACTTTGCCCGTGAAACGCTGGAAATTGAGCTGACCGAAGCGCAGCGCCTGCTGACACGCCTGGATGACAACTTTGTCCAAGCCTGTGAACTGCTGCTCAACTGCCGTGGCAAGGCGGTGATTTCCGGTATTGGTAAATCCGGCCATATCGGCAAGAAGATTGCCGCTTCATTGGCCAGCACTGGCACCCCGTCGTTTTTCGTCCATCCGGCGGAAGCCTTGCATGGCGATTTGGGGATGATCGGCACCGATGATGTAGTGATCTTTATCTCTTATTCAGGCCGCGCCAAAGAACTGGATCTGATCCTGCCTCTGCTGGCAGAGAGCAAGATCCCAGTCATTGCCATGACCGGTGGCAAAGAGTCGCCACTGGCGCTCGGGGCTGCCTGTACGTTGGATATCAGCGTTGAACGTGAAGCCTGCCCGATGGGCCTGGCACCAACCTCCAGCGGAGTGACTACGCTGATGATGGGGGATGCATTAGCGATGGCCCTGATGCGCCAGCGCGGTTTTAATGCCGAGGATTTTGCACGCTCCCATCCAGGTGGCAGCCTGGGTGCTCGCCTGCTAAATCGCGTCCATCATTTGATGCGTACCGGCGATCGTCTGCCGATGGTGCAAGAAAGCGCCAACGTGATGGAAGCCATGCTGGAGTTGAGCCGTACCGGCCTAGGCTTGGTAGCCGTATGTGATGCACAGCAAAAAGTGGTGGGGGTGTTTACCGACGGTGACCTGCGCCGCTGGTTGGTGAAGGGCAATAGCCTCAATGACGGCCTCAGCCCGGCGATCACTCGCCCCGGCTACCGGTTGCCAGAACAGTGGCGTGCCGGGGAAGCCCTGGAAGCGCTGCACGAACAACATATCAGCGCCGCTCCGGTGGTGGACATCGATGGCGTACTGGTAGGGGCAATCAACCTGCACGACCTGCATCAGGCCGGGATCGGCTGATATCACGTAGGGGCGTAGCATGCTACGCCCGCTTAACTACCCTGGCGCGTAGCTTTGCCCCTCAGCAGCGTTACTTCCAGTCCGGATTACCCTCAAACTGTTTCTTCAGCAACGCTTTCATCTGATCATCCGGTTTACCCAGCCATTGATATTTGGCGTATTTCTTCGGATGGTCGATGGCCTGCGGCTTATTGGGCACTTCAACCCGCACGCCCCAAGCCTGGGACTTGTCTGCTTTAAAAGCCACAATCATAAAGTTATTGGCGCAGTCATGCGGCTTGCAGATGTTACCGATCTGGTAGCTTTGCCCTTGCCAGGTGACAGTTTCGGCTGGTGTGGAAGTGCCGATCCCTTTGCGCGCCCAACCCGGTAACTGTGCCTGGCCCTTCACCATATTTTTCCAACTGGTTTGGTAGCCTGGCTGCTGGATCAGATCTGAGGCAGTGATAATCTGTTCGGCAAAACTGCCGGTGCTAAATCCAAGCAGGGTCGCAACCAGGGCTCCCAGCAACCTCTTTTTTCCTATCATGGTCTTCTCCCTCGGTAAATCAAAAGCGTAGCTCCAAGTAGTTCAGACCACAATTAAACGGGAAAGTTGGCTCAGCGTTTTTCGTCAGACTACCTGCCAATACCCTTTTTTGGTTGCCCCAACCCTGATTAACCGCTTTCCTTCCTGGAGAACCTTGAGGCTTCGCTCAATGGTACGGCTGCTCATCGCCAATGTTTCCGCCAATTGGACAATGGTGACGGAGGGATTGGCAGCAATAATGGCCAAGATACGTTCAGTCGTTCGACTAAGCGGTGGTAAATTTTCTTCCGACATTTCTTCCGACATTTCTTCCGACATTTCTTCCGACATTGTGGCAAACTTCCCCTTCTGCCCGCCAATACCTTCGGCTAATGCCGCCACCAGTTTCTCCAGCATGAAGTCAATAAATGCGGTGCAATCGCTAGCCCGATCACAGACTCCCAGAACTCGGTAATAGTCCTGCTGCTGATTATGGATCAGGGTTTCAACCGGTAGCCATGCCAGCTCTGAACGCCATTCACTGAGGATCAACGTTTGCCATAAACGCCCCATTCGCCCATTACCATCGGCAAAGGGATGAATAAATTCGAATTCATAATGAAAGATAGAGCTGGCGATCAGTGGATGAATATCGGTGTGCTTTAACCACGCCAGCAGATCGCCAACCAAACGCGATAGTTGGCTGGCAGGTGGTGCCATATGGATAAGTTGTTTATCCCGATATACCCCAACATTACCGCTGCGTAACTGCCCCGGAGCATCGACCAGCCCTCCCATTAAAAAGCCATGCGCCGCCAACAAATCCTCAAGCCGATGGCTCTGCCAGCTTGGCAATTTTTCATAGGTAAGAATGGCGTTACGGACTTCCTGAATATCTTTTGCCGGTGCCAACACCCGCTTACCGTCCATGATCGCAGTCACCTGCTCAGTAGACAGGCTATTATGCTCAATGGCCAATGACGCCTGGATGGTGCGGATACGGTTCTCTTTGCGTAACAAAGGTGAAGATTGCCCAGCCTGCGCGGCCCAATGCCCCAATAGCTCACCCACCTCAATCACGTGATTCAGGATAGCCGGAGTAATGGTATAAGGAGGTTGATAACCAGCCATCTTGCTTCCCTTTGTTCGCATAAATCAATCAGTCTGAGCCGCATTGGGCTTGGATCCCGATCATGGAGGGCTTGGTGGAAAATATCAAGCAACTGACCAAATAGCATCGGCTAGTGGAAAAGTTGGCTCACCACCAGGCATGGAAATGGTGTACCGGCCCAATCCCCTGCCCCACCTCCAGGCTATCGGCCTGCTGTAAAGCCAGTTGCAGGTAGTTTTTTGCCGCTGCCACGGTATCGGCCCAGTTCTGGTGGCGTGGGCGCAGGGCAGCCAGTGCCGCAGATAAGGTGCAACCGGTGCCGTGCGTGTGCCTGGTCGCTATGCGCGGCGCACTAAAGCGCTGCTCAAAGCCGGGAGTAAATAACCAGTCTGGGCTTTCCTCTTCACTTAGGTGGCCGCCCTTCATCAACACCGCCTGACAGCCCATCGCCAACAATGCCTGGCCCTGCTCACGCATTTGCGATTCGTTTTGTGCCGGAGCACAGGCCAGCAAAGCAGCGGCCTCTGGCAAGTTCGGCGTGATAATGGAAACCAATGGCATTAGCTCACGGCGGATGGATTCCACCGCTTCCGGTGCCAGCAGCGGGTCACCGCTTTTAGCCAGCATCACCGTATCCAGCACCACATAAGGTAGCTTGTAATGGCCTAGGCGCTCGGCCACTGAGCGCACGATATCGGCATTGGCCAACATGCCAATTTTAGCGCTGTCGATGCGCACATCGCTGAGTACCGAATCCAACTGGGCGGCCACAAATGCCGGTTCGATATGATATACCGACTGTACGCCACGGGTGTTCTGCGCCACCAGCGCAGTGATCACGCTGGTGCCATAGGCCCCCAACGCGGAGAAGGCTTTCAGATCGGCCTGAATACCGGCTCCGCCACTAGGATCGGTGCCAGCGATGGTGAGAGCGTTAATCCGTTTCATAGCAGATCCTCCATGCGCAGTTGGTAGAGAGCATCCAGGAAGGCAGCAGTAAAGCTGCCAGGGCCAGAACACTTCGCCGTGGCCCTTTCACCACATAGCGCCATCACCCGACAAGCGGTGGCAACGTTATCCAGCCGATCGCCCGGCAAACTGCAAAATGCTGCCACGACGGCCGAAAGCGCGCAGCCCGTTCCCACCACGCGCGTCATTAATACATCACCACCCGTGACGGCCCAATCTCGTTCACCATCGGTGATATAGTCTGTCTCACCGGTGACGGCCACAATGGCCCCGCAATTACGTGCCAATACGCGTGCTGCGGGCAACGCCACCAGCGAGTCATCCTGACTATCCACGCCACGGGCGCTGGTCTGCAGGCCACTCAATGCAATGATTTCCGACGCGTTGCCACGGATCGCTACAGGCCGCAGAGTGAGCAAACGGCGGGCGAAGGTAGCGCGATATTCCAATCCCCCAACGGCAACCGGATCCAGTAACCAGGGTTTATCAGCACGATTGGCAGCCTCAATGGCAGCTAACATCGATTCTGCCCGCGTTGCGTGCAGGGTGCCGATATTGATCAACAGCGCATCAGCCACGCGGCTGAACTGCGCGGCCTCTTCCGGTTCCACCACCATGGCTGGAGAAGCGCCAAGCGCCAGCAGCACGTTGGCCGTCAGCTCTTGCACCACTTCGTTGGTCAGGCAATGGATCAATGGAGGTTGGCGTTTAAATTGGTTAAAACAGGCCGCGGCACGGGTGCCGGGTAACATATCAGGTCGAGTAAACATAATGCTCCCAACCGGCGTTCAAGAAGGCGGGTACCGGTTGAGATACCGCGACATCCCTACGCTGGCATAATCCAGATCAGGTAATACGGGTAATTTCTCAGCCCCTAGGGGCACCCCGTGTCGACGTATGCCATTATTGAGGCTGCAGCCAGTGAGGTCAATCATGCAATAGAGTCAAAAATAAAAAGGAGACGCCGTCCCCCTCAGGTAATGTATAGTTCGCGTTTAACGGGGAAACCATGCTCACTCACTCATCTATCCGCCTGAACAAATACATTAGCGACAGCGGCATTTGTTCTCGTCGCTCTGCCGACCGCCACATCAAGCAAGGCAACGTTTTCATCAACGACAAGTTAGCCTCCGTGGGCGCTCAGGTATTGACCGGGGATGTGGTGAAAGTTAACGGCCAGCAGATCGAACCCCGTGGTGCGGACGATTTGGTGCTTATCGCACTGAACAAGCCTGTTGGCATCATTACCAGCATGGGGAAGCACGTGCGGGATAACATTGGTGATTTCGTTAATCACAGCAGACGCATCTTTCCTATCGGGCGCTTGGATAAAGACTCCCAGGGGCTGATTTTCCTGACCAATGACGGCGAACTGGTCAATAAGATCCTCCGTGCTGGCAACAATCACCAAAAAGAGTATCTGGTCACCGTCAACAAACCGGTAACCGATGAGTTTATTCAGGGCATGAGCGCGGGCGTCCCCATCCTGGGCACGGTGACTCAAAAATGCCAAGTGGAACAAGAAGCCCCGCAGGTATTTCGCATCACCCTGGTGCAAGGGCTTAACCGCCAAATCCGCCGCATGTGCAAATATTTTGGTTATGAAGTCATCAAGCTTGAGCGCGAACGTATTATGAACATCGTACTGAAAGGGTTGCCACTGGGCGAATGGCGTGATTTTACCGATGATGAACGGATCGAGCTATTTAAGCTGGTTGAACACTCCTCGTCTGAGGATATTTTCACTCCCGCTTCAATAACGCCAGATTTAAGCGACAGTAGCGTTACTCCAACTCCGGCAATCACTGATTAACCTGATTGCGTTATTCCAGGAATGGGGCGTACTGATAGCGATCCGTCCTCACTGAGGGCCTGCAATTTTCTTGAAAATCCGCACCTTCCTACCTTTACCTCTCCTTGCGTTCGAAATTGCAATCAACCTCTCAAAACAGCCGATAATTATCAGTTGATCTTGTTTTCATTCGGCTCTATCTTCTCGCATCCGGGTACATGAAGCGGCTCGCTGGATGCGGTCTATCCCTCCTCCCCTTTCCGTCTACCAAACGGATTTATGACTCTTTTCTTGTCAGAGTTACCACACAGCATTTGATAACTTTCGGTAAACATGAACTCAACGGTTAAAGATACCCTGGCAGCGCGTGACGTCACCCTAACCCCGTGGACAGGCTTTTACTTCCTGCAGTCGCTGCTGATCAACTTCGCTCTCGGCTATCCATTTAGTCTGCTGTATGCCGTGGCGTTCGGCTGTGTGTTATTGCTGCTGTGGCGTCTCAGCCCACGCTTGCAAAAGAGTGTGATCGGGCTGTGTAGCCTCATCGCCGCCATGTATTTCCCATTTTCTCAGGCCTATGGCTCGCCCAATTTTAATACCCTGCTGGCGTTACACTCGACCACGGTGGAAGAGTCCAGCGAGATATTGACCATCTTCCCGTGGTACAGCTATCTGGTGTCCCTGTTTATTCTGGCACTGGGCATTATCGCGTTACGTCGCAAGCCAACCCCGAAAGGCGCTTGGAACACCCTCCACAGCTTATGTCTCACCATCAGCGTGGTCTGCTTTTTTGTCACGCCAGTGCAGAATCTGGCGTACGGTGGCGTGTTTAAATTGACCGACTCTGGTTATCCGGTATTCCGTTTCGTCAGGGATGTGATCGTCAATAACCAGGAAGTGATTGATGAAAAAGCCCGTATGCAGGCGTTTTCACAGCTGAAAGATTCCTGGAACGTGCTGGCGGTGAAACCGAAGTATCACATCTACATGGTAGTGATCGGCGAAAGCGCGCGGCGAGATGCCTTAGGTGCGTTTGGTGGGCATTGGGACAATACACCTTTTGCCAGCCACGTAAACGGCACGCTGTTGCTTAACTATATAGCGGCCAGCGGCTCAACACAGAAATCGCTCGGCTTAACGTTAACCCGTGTCATTAACGGCAAACCGCAGTATCAGGATAACTTCGTCACATTGGCCAATCGGGCAGGTTTTCAGACCTGGTGGTTCTCCAACCAAGGCCAAATTGGCGAATATGACACCGCCATCGCCAGCATTGCCAAACGTGCCGATGAAGTGCAGTTCCTGAAAAACGGTGATTTTGAAGCGGATAAGAATACCCATGATGAAACGCTGCTCAAGATGACCGCTCAGGTTTTTGCCGCCCCACGCAGCACTAACCCGCAGTTGATCGTCTTGCACCTGATGGGTTCACATCCGCAAGCCTGCGACCGGACTCAGGGAAAATACACGGACTTTGTGCAATCCAAAGAGACCTCCTGCTATCTTTACACCATGACGCAAACTGACAGCCTGCTGAAACAGCTCTATCAGCAGTTACGCGACACCGGGGAAAGTTTCTCAATGGTCTACTTCTCCGATCACGGTCTGGCGTTTAAAGAGCGCGGCACCCAGGTGCAATATCTGGCGCACGATGACCAGTTTCAGCAAAATTTTCAGGTCCCCTTTATGGTGCTTTCCAGCGATGACACCGCACACCGCCTGATTAAAGCCCCTCGTTCAGCCAATGACTTCCTGACCTTTTTCGCCTCGTGGACCGGGATTAAAACCAAAGAGCTAACGCCGAAATACTCGTTTCTTTCAGAGCAAAAAGCCGGCCCCGTCTATATCACCAACTTTAAGCTCAAGCCGGTGGACTACACTCATTTGCCAACAGATATCTTTGAAACCCAAACGCGCTGAAGTGTAACAAGGTAGCCTTTGCATCTCGGGCCACTTTGTCTGTAATATGAGGCAGTTAAAATGAAAAGAGCCTGTTACCCAATGAAAAAACTGACTTTTCTGCCTCTCATTGTCCTAACACTGGCGCTGGCGGGTTGCACCAGTGACTACATTATCACGACTAAATATGGCGATATCCTACAGGCCCACGGCGAGCCGGACACAGATCGCAATAGCGGTATGACCAGCTATACCGGCATGAACGGCGATTATCATCTGATCAATACCAATGATATTTCAGGGATAGTGAAAAAATAGCGGCTTTCTTGTTTATTGGAATTAACCAAACCAATAGAACTTTCGCTAACCAGGCTTGAACAAGCCTGGTTAGCGATAATGTTGAAGCGATATCCGCCCTTATTTAGCCGCCAGCTTACACAGCGTTAACGCCACATTGTAGGAAGCCTCGAACGACTTAAGGGGTAAAAACTCGAACCGCGAATGGAAGTTATGCGCGCCGGTAAAGAAGTTGGGCGTTAATAACCCCTTGGCGGACAACGCAGCACCGTCAGTGCCTCCACGCATCGGGATGACTTTAGGCTCAATGTTCAACTCGCCCAGTGCGGCAAAAATCAAATCGATGGCACGGCGGTCATCGGTGATGGCATTGCTGATATTGCTGTAGGTATCGGTGATGTGATACTCAACGCGGGCAGTGGGATATTGCGCAGCAATCTTCTCCGCTACTTCACCAATCTGCTGTTTGCGGCGCTCAAAGTTCGCCAAATCAAAATCACGGATATTGGCTTTAAGTAGCGCTTCACTTTGTGATGCCTGCATACCGTTAAACCAGATATAGCCTTCACGCCCTTCGGTATGCTCAGGAGTCTGCTGGCGATCGAAGTGGCTGATGTAATCCATCGCCATCAGCAGCGGGTTCACCAGCACGCCTTTGGAGGACATCGGGTGGCTGGTCACGCCGGTAAAGCGCAGTTCGGCGCTGGCGGCGTTGAAGTTCTCATACACCACTTCGCCCAATTCGCAGCAGTCGATGGTCCAGGCAAAGTCGGCGTCGAAACGCGCCAGATCCAGCGCTTTGGCACCGCACAGGCCAATCTCTTCATCCGGTACAAACGCCACCACGATATCGCCGTGTTGGTCCTCGGCAGTAAGGTTTTCCAACACCGTCATCACTACCGTGACGGCCGCTTTGTTATCCGCCCCCAACACGCTGGTGCCGTCGCTGAAAATAATCTCTTCCCCCGGATAAGCTTTGATTTCCGGGTGTTCAGCGGTGCGTAGCCAGATATCTTGCTGCGCGTTCAGGCACAAATCCTCACCGGTAAAACGCAAGATTTGTGGATGGATGTCCGGCGATAAACCGACGTCAACGGTATCGATATGGGTGATGAACCCGATACGTGGAGCGCCGGGTACGTTGCCTTTTTTCACTGCGGTGACGGTGGCATGTTCGTCAATAACCACATTATCCAGGCCGAGTTGGCGTAGTTCCTCAGCCAGCATCTCCGCCATAGCGAACTGGCCAGGAGTGCTGGGCAAAGTACTTACCGCTGGGTTGCTCTGGCTGGTGACGGCCAGGTAGCGGAAGAAACGTTGGGTTAACTGCGTGGCGAGCGGTGAAGACATTGTGTTGTATATGAACGCATCCCGTTTGCAAGGCTTCCATGGCTAGGATCACCAGAGCAATCTTTCAGAATTCACCCTTTCGTTAGAGTTTATCTTTGCCAACTACCGCCTTTACCGAGGCTAGCGTTGACCTTATGGTTATCGTTCGATGTTGTTTGCTGATAATGTAAATTTAATGTTATTTATTAAGCGCTTTAGTACAAGCTTTATTTTTCAGTGGTAGGCTCACCAACAGGAAGATAGTAATGATAATTAAAATTACAAAGCTTGCGCTGGCCATAGCAGCGCTCTCAATAAGCTCTGGGGTAGCAGCAAAAACATTAGTCTATTGTTCAGAAGGTTCACCAGAAAACTTTAACCCGCAGCTCTACACCTCCGGGACCAGCGTAGATGCCAGCGCGGTGCCGATCTATAACCGGCTGGTGGATTTCAAAGTCGGTACCACCGAGCTGCAGCCTAGCCTGGCAGAAAGCTGGGACGTCAGCGAAAACGGTAAGGTGTACACCTTCCATCTGCGCCAAGGGGTGAAGTTCCAGAGCAACAAATATTTCAAGCCAACGCGCGATTTTAACGCCGATGATGTGATCTTCTCGTTTATGCGCCAGAAAGATCCAAACCATCCCTATCACAACGTTTCCAACGGCAACTACTCCAACTTCGAAAGCCTGGAGTTCGGCAAGCTAATCACCGCGATCGACAAGGTTGATGACCATACCGTGCGTTTCACGCTGGCTCATCCGGAAGCGCCGTTTGTTGCCGATTTAGGCTGGTATTTCGCCTCAATTCTCTCTGCGGAATACGCCAATAGCATGTTGAAGGCGGGCACACCAGAGCGTGTGGATATGGACCCGATTGGCACCGGGCCGTTTGAACTGAAGCAATATCATAAAGACTCCCGCATCCTGTTTAGCGCCTTCCCTGATTACTGGCAGGGCAAAGCGAAAATCGACCGTCTGGTGTTCTCCATCACGCCGGACGCGTCGATCCGTTACGCCAAGCTGGAAAAAAATGAATGCCAGGTGATGCCGTTCCCTAACCCGGCAGATTTACCGCGCATGCGGGAAAATAAAGACATCAACCTGATGCAAAAAGCGGGTTTGAACACCGGCTTCCTGGCGTTTAACACCCAGAAGGCACCGCTGGATAACGTGAAGGTCCGTCAGGCGTTGGCGCTAGCCATTAATAAACCGGCGATCATCGAGGCGGTATTCCACGGCACCGGCACAGCGGCGAAAAATATACTGCCACCGGGCGTGTGGAGTGCCGATGCAGATTTGAAAGACTACGATTACGATCCGGAGAAAGCCAAGGCACTGCTGAAAGAAGCCGGCTTCGCCAATGGCATGACCATCGATCTGTGGGCAATGCCGGTTCAGCGCCCATATAACCCGAATGCCAAGCGCATGGCCGAGATGATCCAGGCAGACTGGGCGAAAGTGGGCGTAACGGCCAAAGTGGTCACCTTTGAGTGGGGCGAGTACCTGACGCGGGTGAAAAACGGCGAGCATCAAGCCGCACTGATGGGCTGGACCACGGCAACCGGCGACCCGGATAACTTCTTTGGCCCGCTGTATAGCTGTACGTCAGCCAACGGCGGCTCTAACTCGTCGAAGTGGTGCTATCAGCCGTTTGATAAGCTGATCCTGGAAGCGCGCGCCGAAAGTAATCACCAAAAGCGCGTGGAGCTGTACAAGGAAGCCCAGCAGATGATGCACGACCAGATGCCAGCGGTGATGATTGCCCACTCAACGATTTTCGAGCCAGTGCGCAAAGAAGTGACCGGGTACGAAATCGACCCGTTCGGCAAACACATTTTCTATCAGGTCGATATGAAGTAAACACGGTTTTATGACCGATGACTAGTGGCTTCAAACCGAAAGGAATGAAGCCTTTTTTATTGCTGCCCCGTTACCGAATTTCGTAACAATCCGACTGTGATAACTATCACAACTACACCCCGCCCCCACATATACATCCAGCAGCCAGCCTAGCTTCAAGGTATAATCAGGCTTTGCTCTGTTATTTGTTTGACCTGCCGTTACCGGAGCTACATCATGCTGCCCCAAACGCTATTGCTGATCGATGACGACGCGGAAATCCGCCAACTGCTAACCGAATATTTTACCCGCACCGGTTTCGAAGTGATTGCCCTTCCCGGTGGCGAAAATCTGTTGGCCACGCTCAAGCAGTACCCGGTGGATCTGATTATTCTGGACGTGATGATGCCCGGTATGGACGGCTTCACCCTTTGCCGTATGGTGCGTAATATTTCCTCGGTGCCAATCATCATGCTGACCGCCGCCTCCGACGAAACAGACAAAGTCTTAGGTTTGGAACTGGGTGCAGATGATTACCTGGCCAAACCCTTCAGCGCCCGCGAACTGCTGGCCCGCGTCAAGGCACAGCTTCGCCGCAGTCAAATAGCCCAAACGCCAACGGCCGAAGCGCGCTACCTGTGCTTCAACGGCTGGAAGCTAGATTTGTTGCGGCGCGAGTTGCTTCCCCCCGGCGGCGAGGCCGAGGTCATCTCTGGCGTTGAGTTTGCCTTGCTATGCCTGTTTCTGCGTAGCCCACATCAGATCCTCGATCGCGATCAGATATCCGAGATCACCCGCCGCCGGGAGAATAACCCGCTGGAACGTGGCATAGACGTGCAGATAAGCCGGCTACGTCAACGCATTCACGACGTCGATCGCCGTTTACTGCGCACCATCAGAAATCAGGGCTACATGATGTGCTGCGATGTCAGCCGTGAATACTGAGCTGGTACGGTTTAATCCCCGGCAAAAGCCACCGGCCTGGTATCAAAGGCTGTGGCCGCGCACGCTGGTCAGCCGGATGATCGGTATGCTGGTCTGCGCCCTGCTGCTGGCGGAAGTGATTTCGGGGGTGATCTGGTATAAGCAATACAGCGTACGCAACGATGCGGGCCTTGAAAGTGCCGTGCGCAGCCTGACGCAAAACATGCTTTCGACCTATAACTTCATGTCTTCCCTACCGCGTAATTACCGCTATCTGGTATTGCAACAGCAGTTGGAATTAGGCGGCTCCCAGTTCTTTTTCTCCATCAACAGCCACCCACTTCAGCAGCAGCCGATTGCCAAAGGGAGCAATGCCACCAGAGCATTGGAACTGGCGCAAAGTGAAGTACACAGCCAACTGGGGAACCAATTACCCACGCGGGTTTCGCTAACCGCTGCCAATCAGCTACGGGTATTCAATGCTGGCGTGTTAATGGTCGATCTGCCAACCGGCTGGGCACGCTTTGGCTTGGTGACCGCCAAAGGAGACCAACCGGTTCTGGTGCTGCAAATCGCGCTAAATAAAGACGAGTGGCTGTTTATCGCTTCCCCTCTGCCGCCCCCTTACGATCAGCTTGATTTGCCGCTAATCGGGACGCGCCAAATCGGTTTTACCCTATGCAGCATGCTGTTGGCGGTGCTGTTTGGTGGCTGGTTGATTCGCCGCGAACTGCGTCCACTAGCCCATCTGGCTCAAGGGGCTCACCAACTGAACACCCAGTTAGACAGCCCGCCGCTACCCGAAAAAGGCAGTGCCGAGTTGGTCAGCGCCACCCGAGCGTTCAACCAGATGCAGGATCGCTTGCGCGCCTACTTGCATAACCGGGAGATCCTGTTTACCGCCATCAGCCACGATCTGAAAACGCCGTTAACCCGCTTACGCCTGCGGGTGGAAGTGCTCGGCGATCCGGTGCTGGAGCAAAAGCTGGAACAGGATTTATGCGATCTGGAAATGATGGTCAAAGGCGCGCTGCAAAGCATGAAAGATACCGATATCCATGAAAATATGGAGCAGATCAACCTCAAGCATCTATTGGAACAGCTCATAGACGCCCACCGTCCTAACGTCACCCTGCGTGGTGAGCCACAACGGTTACTCGGGCGGCCATTAGCGCTCAAACGCTGTATCAATAACCTGGTGGATAATGGCCTGAAATATGGCCATAAGGTGGAGATCAGCGTGGATAACTATGCCGAGCACACCACGTTGAGCTTTAGAGACGACGGCCCTGGCATCCCGCAGGATCAGCGCGAGAACGTCTTCAAACCCTACTACCGGTTACAGCATGAGCAGCAAGGCAATGGGCTTGGGCTAGCCATCGCCAGAGGGATCGCCCGTGCACATGGCGGCGATATCACTTTGTATAATCATCCCTGCGGTGGATTGATCGCCGTACTGCGCTTACGGCGTTACATGTAATGGAGAGTCCGGTGAAAAAAACGCTGTTAGCCTGCCTGTTGTTAGGCCTCTCGGCCCAGAGCTTGGCCGCCACAGTGGAAGTCCTGCATTACTGGACCTCCGAAAGTGAATCTGCCGCCCTGGAGGTGCTAAAACAGGCCCTGGCTGCCAAAGGCGATACCTGGCAAGACTTTACGGTGAAAGGCGGCGGGGGCGAGAGCGCCTACAGCGTGCTGCAAACCCGAATGATCGCCGGTAATCCGCCTACCGCAGCGCTGATGGAGGGCAAATTTATTCAGGAATGGGGGGCATTGGGCTTTTTATCCAGCCCCTACACCAAAGAACAAACCGATGCGTGGGATCGCGTTTTGCCGCCGATGATCCAGCAGTTCACCAAGTATCACGGGGAATACGTAGCGGTGCCGGTGAATAATCACCGCATCAACTGGCTGTGGATCAACCCCAAGCCGTTCAAGGCACTGCATATCCCCATCCCCACCACTTGGGACGAGTTCTTTATTGCCGCCGACAAGCTGAAGGCCGCAGGCTATATCCCGTTAGCCCACGGTGGCCAAGCATGGCAAGACGCCACGCTGTTTGAAAATATCCTGCTGGGGCTTGAAGGGGGTGAGTTCTATCGTGACGTATTCGAAAGACTGGACAGCAAGGCCATCACCAGCGATCGCATGATCCACGTATTGGAGCAGTTCCGCCGCCTGCATGACGAGATCGATCCTAATTCTGCGGGCCGCCCATGGCATGAATCCGTCGAGCTGCTCTACAGCGGCAAGGCCGCCATGATGATCATGGGGGACTGGGCCAAAGGTGAGTTAATGCAGATGGGGGCGGTGCCGGGGAAAGATTTCCTGTGCGTCGCCACACCCGGCAGCGAAGACTATTTTATCTACGGCACTGACAGCTTCGCCATTTTGCAGCAGAACGGCAACGCCACGGCCATTGAGGCACAGCGCCACTTGGCTGATGTGCTTATGGACCGCGATTTCCAACGCCGTTTTAATCAGATCAAAGGATCAATTCCGGCACGTACCGATATCGACATGAGCACCTTCGACATTTGTGCGCAAAAAGCCGCGAAATTGTTCAAAACTGCAGGTGCCACCGGTCGTTTACTGCCGAGCATGGCGCATTCCATGGCGGTGGACGTCCAAACTAAAGAGGTGTTTTTCCGCGTGCTGAATGACTTTTTCACCCATCCCGATATGTCCGCCAAACAGGCAGTGGCACAGCTGAATACCGCATTGATTGCGGTGAAGGGGTTGTGAGTAGTAATAAATCAGCTTTCTTGCCCTGGGTGATCTCAGTAGCATGGCCGGGCTAATAACTCCAAAATATTGTGTTTTATCGTCAAAAATGGCACTTAAGCCACAATATTTTGGAGTTAACTTATTGTGTAACGATGGAGCAAGGGCCACAACTGAGTGGCCCCGGCAGCTATGTCAGATACCGTCGCTGAACTCTTCAACGGCAGGTTTGCCTTGATCGGCTGAGCGGAAATTCAAGATCCCCTGCTTGCCACAGGCCAATGCCTGGGTCGCGAAGGTTTTCACATCGTCAATCTCGTCACGCTCCATCATCATCTCTGCCAGCATTTGCAGGTTGGTTCCGGCAATCACATCACTGTCAGGTAATGCCTGGCTGAGCAACACCGAGCTGCGGAACGGGGAACCGCCGATCAGATCGGTAAAGAACAGGATTCCGCTACCCGCAGGCAGTGAATCAAGCGCCCGCTTCAGCTGTTCATCCAACTGCTGGGTACTCATCTCCGGCATAAAATCCACGGTCACGACCTGTGGCTGCGGGCCAATCACCTGCTCAACCGCATTAAACAGCCCGCTGGCGAACCGACCATGCCCGGTGATAATCAGGTTAATCATTACAGACTCTCCTACTACGTCATAAAAATTTCAGCGGAGCCGCGCCCCGCCGAAATGATGCGTTACAGCACACCCAACCAGGACAACGCCACTGACAGGATAAACGTCACCAGGATCAGGGTGACCGGGCTGACCTTTTTGGCCCGCAGCAGGTAATACATCAGCAGCGTATAGCCCAACGGCAGCAGGTTCGGGAAGACCTTATCGAAGAACGCTTCCTGAATGGAAACCGCATGGCCTGCGGTTACCTCCACCTTCGCCACTACGCTCAGGTGGACATAAGAAGCGATCAACCCACCCACTACCGTCACCCCCAGAATGGTGGCCGCTCGCGAGATCGCCACCGAACTGGTCCGCAACTTGTCGATGGCTTTCACCCCGAGTGAATAGCCCAGATGAGTCCAGACCACCCGCAGCAGGAACAGCGCCAGGTAAACGCCAAAGAAGATAATCGGGCCAAGAATACTGCCCTGGCTGGCAAAAGAGGCACACACCCCGGCGACTATCGGCAGCAGCGTGAACCAGAAAATGGCATCACCGATCCCCGCCAACGGGCCAAACAGCGCCACCTTCAGGCCTTTGATCAGGTCGCGGCTTTCACGACGCTCTTCCAACGAGATCAGCAGCCCCATCAGGAACCCGGCGGCGTTGGTGTTGGTGTTAATAAACTCCAGGTTGTCAGTCATTGATGCGGCAAGTGCGTCTTTGTCTTTGCCGTAGATTTTCTTGAGCAACGGCGCTTGCGCACTGGCAAAGCCGGTGGCCTGCATACGTTCGTAGTTAAACCCTGACTGCAACAGCGCGGAACGGAAACCCAAGCGGGTAATATCGCCCCGGGTCAGCACGGTTTTTGGTGGGTTGCCCTGATCATCCACCGCAGGCAGCGTCGTTTCGGTCACATTGATTTCAGATGCCATCTTCCATATCCCCCGAAGTGACTGCTGGAGCCGCAGCCTTTTTCTGCTGGTTAAAGTATTCGTACACCGCAAACGCCGCGCCCAGCACCGCTACCGGCAACAGGTTTTGCACCGGAATAAAGGTGACGAACAAAAAGCCGACGATAAAGAACGGAATAAACGGTGTCTTCATCATGACCTTGAGCAGCAGGCCAAAACCAACGGCAGGTAATATGCCACCGGCCACTTCAAACCCGTGCGTCAACCAGGCTGGCATTGATTGCACCAGCGTCTGCATTGCCCCCTGCGAAACATAGGCACACAGGAACGTTACCGCCGCATAGGTCACTGCGACGATGCTGGTCAGCAGCAGGTTCAAACGCCCCAGCGAACCGGTATCGCCTTCTTTGGCATAGCGATCGGCTTTCTGCATAAAGAACGAGAAGGCGGAGTAGTAGAACAGAATGATGTATTGCATCAGGAAGCTGAACGGCAGCCCGAGCCCGATGGCCGTTTTGGCGTCCACGCCGGTACTGTGGGCAATCACGGTCGTCATGATCCCCGCCAACACCGGGTTCGGCGGCTGAGTGCCGCCAATTGGCGTCAGGCCGGTAAAGGCCAACTCGGTCAAAGCCCCGGTGATCAGGCCCGTCTGGATATCACCCAGGATCGCGCCGGTCAGCGTACAAACTATCAGGGGACGGAAGATATAAAGGGCCTCTAACCAGAAGTCGATACCGACTATCAAGGCCATTATTGCCAGTCCGGCGCCCTGCATAAGCGTAATTTCATGCATGGTTTATCCTGCCATTGTAGAGTGGTGGTAACGGATTAGTTGATGCTGCTTTTGCCATCGCTTGGCGTGTCCTGAATAAACACCTCAACCCCTTTAGCCTTGATGGCCCTTAGGTCGGTAAGGTCCTGTTCGTCCACGTAAACCTTCTTGCTCAATGCCTGTTTGCCCTCAACGTAGTGCATATTGCCCACGTTGACGTCTTTGATCGGCACGCCACCTTCCACCAGCACACGCGCTTCATGCGGGGTGCGGCAAACGATAAAGATTTTTTGCGCTGCCGAGGCTTTGTTGATGATTTCAATAGTTTTTTGTAGTGAGAAGAAACGGATGCCAATCCCCATCGACTCGGCGGTCATCGACATGATTTGCTGTTGCAGCGGATCGTTTGCCACACCGTCGTCGGCAACCAACAGCAGGTTGGCGCCCAGAGAGGAAGACCACGCAACGCCAACCTGGCCGTGCACCAGACGGTTATCGATACGCAGTAAAAGAATATTCGGGTTTGCCATTGCGTTCTCCTTGCCAAGAATAAAGATGTCTTTTTCTTCTTCCCCTGCGGGATACCCGACGGGTAGAGAAGCGGACAACCTCAGTCTACGGAGAACAAAACGCGCAAAGGCTACATGATAATGTTGATTTGTTGCAGCGCTGCAAGATAAACCGGCCTATCCTGCAACGCGGCAAGATTGGCGGCTTAACCACGCAGGTAGCGGAAACTCAGGGGGTAACGTTCAGTATTGGCATAGCTGACCGTCAGCTCAAATGGCGTGCCGTGGCTGGAGGCCAAGCGGGTGATTTCGATGCAGGATTGGCCTGGGGAGAAATCCAGCCGCTGTGCCACCAGCGTGGACGCGGCTTGAGCACGGTAATCATCCTGCGCCTGCATGCTCAGCAGGTTAAAGTCCCGCGCCAAGGTGTAATACAGCCCATGTAGCTCAACCCGTTGGCGATCTAGTGCAGCAAAGCGATCGGCGGGCAGCAGCGTGGTTTCATACAGGGCTGGAAGCCCTTCAACAAAGCGCAGACGTTCCAGCAGCAACACCTCTTGCCGGGGCGGAATATGGAGGCTCTGCGCCTGCTGCAAGCTGGGTTGGCAGCGTTCAAGCCGCAAGACCTGCGTATGGTGCGCCAAACCGGCCTGCTCCATTTTCTCGCTGAAGCTCACCGGCAAGGTGTTATCAGACAGCCAGGCCGGGGTGGTGATCATGGTGCCAAAACCGCGCTTTTTGGTCAGATAGCCGCGCTGCGCCAACATTTCCACCGCGGTGCGTAAGGTGACGCGGCCACATTGGTACTGCTGGCAAAGCACCTGCTCCGGCGGCAACAGCGAATCAAGCGGGAATTCACCCGCTTCAATCCGTTCACGCAAGTTCTTGGCAATATGCAAATACAGCGGTGCAGCTTGTTCGAGCTCGTTAACCATCATCTCTTCCGTAGATCGTCACCCGACAGACTTTGGCCACTTTGCCATCGTTAGACGGCATATCGGCTTGCACACCCAGATGGCGGGCGCGTAAAAGTCCTAACATTTGGGCAAAGATAACATACAGCAGGCCGCTAAACACTTCGGGCAGTTGCATTAATTCGGCGGCATCAAAATGCAGATATTGGTCGCAAGCCTGCGCAACGCGTGGATCTTCGTTGGCATAGATACCGATGATTTTTCCGTTCGGATGGCGCTGTGCCTTAAGCTCGGCCGCCATATCCAGGTCGTAACGTAGGATCTCCGGATCTGACGAGAGATAGTTCACCACGGTCACCGGTTGGTTAACGATTAGCTTTGGCCCGTGACGGAACGCCAGCAGGGAGAAATCATCCGTAGCTTGCAGGCCGTTACACATCTCCAGCAGCTTCAGGCTGGCATCGGCGGCGATAAACTGCAGCGATGAAGAACCCAGGCTGATCACCACCGGCATCTCACGCTGCGCCAGTTCCTCCAAGGTAGCCATTTGCTGCGATAAGAAGTAACGAGCGCCGTGCCGATAAACCTTCAGCGCCTGCTCTGCGCGTGCCCATTGTTGCGGCAGGAAGATCAGCAGCAGGTACCAGATAGGGAGCGTGAACTCGGCGGCGGCGGCAAATGAGCCGTTTTTGGTGCCTGCCGGTGCCGGGATATAGAGCGTTCTTGGCTGTTGCAGGCTGCGCTTGGGCAATTCACCTTGCGGATCGTTGACGATAAACAGGTGGTGGCACTCATCAATATAGCGCTCGGCCAACTCCAGCACCGCGATGCTCTCCGGCGTGCTGCCTGAACTGGTGATAGACACCAGCAACGTCGGCTGATTCTCCAGGTACAGTTCGGGTTTGACAACGATATCGGTACTGGCCAATACGCGGATGTTGTGCCCGGTTTGTTGGCGCAACCAGGTAGCAGCGACCATGGCGGCGCTGAGTGAAGAACCTGCACCACACAGAATGATATTCAGTGGCCCATCGCCCAGACCGCGCCAAAAACTCTCTATTTCTTCACGATGTTGCTGCACGATCTCAAAGCCGGCTTGCCAGATCTGCGGCTGGTTACAGATCGATTGCAGCGTCAACAATCCGCCATCCTGCTGCCACTGTTGCTGGTCAAAAAGTTCACTCAGGGTCTGTTGCATCTTAAATCTCCAAACATTCGAATGTTATGATGTTTGTAGAGTGAAGAATAAAAATGCCATCGTCTGTGATCCAGATCCTATATTTAATTAATCAGGCCAGCCTTTTCTGAGCATGGCTCTGCAGGGAGAAAAGTATCAACCACTTATTCGGCCACCAATGGCTACTGGCAACGATGTTGATAGCTAGCACCCATGCTTTTGCAGCACTCCCCTCTGACCCGATTATTCAGGCGCAGGAGCAATTTGCGCAGATTGCTGCGTACCAATGCAGGATCGACTCCCGATCGACACAAGGCGATCATACCCTTATGCGTTACAGCTACCGTAAGCCAGGTTATGTGCGGATGGATTTCAGCGAACCTCATCACGGTGCCGTGCTGATCTATGATCCCGATAGCGCTAAGGTGCGCGTATGGCCATTCGGCATCGGCACACTGCCAGTGTTGAGCCTGTCACCAAGCAACTCGTTGGTACAAGGGCCAAACGACCATCGCGTAGATCAATCGGACATCGGCACCTTGCTACGTAATATTCGTCACCTCCAGCAAGGGGGGAAAACGAGCGTAATCGGAAAGGAAACTGTAGCTGGACAAGCCGTTTTGCATCTCTCCATCCTTGGAGCGGCTGGGGTTAGCATTGATGGCGTTCACCGTTATGAGGTCTGGCTAGAAGACAGCCACGGCTTCCCAACCAAGGTGATTAGCTACGATAGCGACGATAGAGAAATGGAATCCGTGGTGATGGATGCGCTGATGTTCAACCTGCATTTTCCCGCTGACTTCTTTACCCCTTAAGGCAGAGCCCGATATGGCCGACTACCAGTTCGTCACCACCTGGCGTATCAAAGCCCCATTACAGACGGTGTGGGAGGTACTTTATCACCCCGATATCTGGCCAAGCTGGTGGAAAAACCTGTTACAGGTGGTCGAGATAGGCAAAGGCAATGAGCTAGGGATTGGGGCACTACATCATTATACCTGGCAAGGGGTGCTGCCTTATCGCATCACCTTCGATATGCATATCGTGAATATTGTGCCGTTACAGCTATTGGAGGGGCAAGCCAGCGGTGAAGTGGAGGGATTCGGCCAATGGAGGTTAAGTTCCGATGGGGTTTATACCCTTGCGCGTTATACCTGGCAGGTACGAACCACCACGCGCTGGATGAACTACCTGGCACCACTGGCAGCACCGTTATTTCGCTGGAACCACGATGCAGTGATGCGGGCCGGGGCAAAAGGGTTGGCGCAACGCCTGGGTACCAGCGTTGAAATGAGTTGATTGTCAGCTATAGTGCTAGCAAATCATCAGGAGCCGCCATGCAAATAAGACCTTACCAAGAGGCCGATCGCCCTTTCCTGCGCAACCTGTACCTTGCCGCCCGCCAAGCCGCCTTTACCTGGCGCGACACGCGAAATTACCGGCTGGAAGATTTTGATCGTTCAACGATTGGCGAAGAGATCTGGGTAGCCGAACAGGACGGCAAGCTGATCGGCTTTGTCTCGATCTATCGAGCTGAAGATTTTATTCATAATCTGTATGTCGATCCCCTCCTGCCGCCACAGGGCGTGGGCAGTGCGCTATTGCATGCCGCAGAGCAGACATTTACCTCAACCGGCTCGCTCAAGTGCCTGGTGCAAAATCGCAAGGCGCTAGCGTTCTATCACAAACACGGCTGGCAGAGCGTCTCCACCGGTGGTGACGGCGGAGAAGAGTATTACCTGATGCATTCGCCGAAAAGATAGCGTTGTTCTTAAGCTTGCGGTTTCAGCACAATGGAACAAGCGTATCTGTCCGCCGGATGGATAGACACCGTCGTTTCGAACGTCTCACCATGGCGGTCAACATAACGACGAACAATTCTCAGCGCGGGTGAGCCGGGTTCAACGCCAAGCACTTTGGCAATTTTCGGCGATACGCCAACGGCGGTGATGGTCTGCCGAACCTCTTCACTCTTGACCCCATAATGTTTTTCAATCAGCTCACTGATCAATGCATAGGGATCGCTGCGCACCAGGCGACGTATTTTGTCGTAAATCAGGCGGGTATAGCTGTCTGTCCAGCAAATGGGCGCGTCTTTCTTTGCGCCGTCTTCGCGGATACTGGCGATATGTAACCAGCGCGAACCCGGCGAACCGCCGATCACTTGAGATAGTTCCTCATCAGCCACCACCTCATCAATCTTTTTAACCACCCGAAGGTTGTTGTTGGCCAGGAAAAGCAAATCTTCCAGGCTGGCCAACGGGTGATTCATAGCGCTGTCTGATTTTTTTTCCACTATCAGAGTGCCAATCCCCTTGCGCCTGACGATCAATCCCTGCTCGGTGATATCACGTAAAGCTTCACGAATGGTATGTCGGCTGACATCAAACTGTTCACACAGCTCCATTTCAGGTGGCAGCAACGTGCCAATCGGGTACTTACCCGAGGCAATGCTTTGCACCAGCTCACGAGCAATACGTTTATAAAGAGATTCTTTCATAGCGGTCTGGCCGTTACTCCCGAAAAAACTTTCAGATCAACATCACAAAGTTGTAGCAAGACAGCTTTGCTCAAATGTCCGTACATTATATATTGTCCGGACATATCAAATGTACGGACATTTAAAGTAACCTGAACAGCAAGAGCCCTCGTTTCCTCGCTCCTCACGAGCTGCTGCTTAGCCACCTGTCCCTATATGACATATGAAATAAATCTTACCATCATTCTTACACTCAGGGAGGCAATATGGCTTCTAATGTTCTTGATTCTATTCTGTTCCGTGACGCTTTTGGTACCCCGGAAATGCGTGCCATTTTTGATGATCGCGAGTTGGTACGCAAGTACGTCGAGGTGGAGGTCGCTCTGGCCAAAGCCGAAGCTCGCTGTGGGGTGATCCCAGCGGAAGCCGCAGAGGAAATTGCGGCCAGTTGCAGTGCAGACACGCTGGATTTTGACCTACTGCGTCATGAAACCGAAATCGTTGGCTATCCCATTTTGCCGTTGGTGCATCAGATATCGAAGCAGGCTGGCAGCTCAGGGGGATACGTTCACTGGGGTGCAACGACACAAGATATTATGGATACCGCTGTCGTCCTGCAAATCCGCGATGCATTCGAACTTATCGAAACCGATATCACCGAACTACGCCGCATTCTGGCTGACATGGCACAGCGCTACCGAACCACCCCAATGGCCGGACGCACCCATTTGCAACAAGCCTTGCCGATCACCTTCGGCTATAAAGCGGCAATCTGGCTCAATATGTTTGATCGACACGCCGAACGCCTGGCGCAAGCCCGCCCGCGCGTTCTGGTAGGCCAATTCGCCGGAGCCGCCGGGACGTTGGCATCGCTGGGGGATAAGGGGCTGGCTGTGCAGCAGGCGATGATGGAAGAGCTGAGACTGGGCACTCCTGCCTCCACCTGGCATGTAGCACGCGACGGTTTTGCCGAAGCCGTTAACCTGTTGGGCCTGATCACCGGATCGTTAGGCAAAATCGCCTATGACGTCATGCTGATGGCCTCAAACGAATTCGGCGAACTCTATGAGCCCTTCGTCAAAGGCCGTGGTGCCAGCAGTACCATGCCGCAAAAACGCAATCCTATTTCCAGTGAACTTATGCTGGCCTGCGCCAAAGGGGTCCGTCAACAGGCTGGGTTGATGTTGGATGCGATGGTCCAGGATCTTGAGCGCGCCACCGGGCCTTGGCATGCCGAATGGATAGCCATCCCAGAAAGCTTCATTCTCAGCGCCGGTGCACTGAAGCAGGCAAGATTTATGCTCGGTGGGCTGATTGTGGATGAAGCTGCCATGGCAAAAAACCTGAACATGACGAATGGGTTGATCGTAGCCGAAGCCGTGATGATGGGGCTTGCACCTTATATTGGCCGCCAGGATGCCCATGATGTGGTGTATGACGCCTGCCGTATTGTCAATGAACAGGGAGGACGCCTCGCCGATGTGCTGAACGCGTTGCCGGCCATTGCCAGCCGTCTGCAGCCAGAGCTGATTGAGCAGCTTACCGACCCGACAAATTATTTGGGGATGGCACCGCAAATGGTGGATCGGGCAGTACAACATTCAGCCAAACAGGGCTAACGCATCCGCAGGAAATTCAATCCTTGTATAAGGAGATAATTATGTCAGCAGGATCACCCGACAGAAAGAAAAAAGCTATCGCCACCCTGATCCCCCTACTTTTAGGCTTGGCGATCTGGTTTTATCCGGTACCCGAGGGATTAACACCGCAGGCTTGGCAGATGTTCGCCATCTTTGCAGCAACTATTGCAGCAATTCTGACTCAACCACTGCCCTCCGGGGCAGTCATGCTGGTCGCGCTTTGCGTCGCCATTTTTACCGGAACCCTGACAGAGGCTAAAGCCTTATCCGGCTTTGCCAGTGGGACAGTATGGCTGATTTTCTGCGCTTATATCCTGTCACTGGGGTTCGTTACCTCCGGCTTAGGTAAGCGCATCGCCTATAAAATGCTGTCACTATTTGGTGGCAGCAGCCTGGGGATTGCCTACTCGCTAGGGGTATCCGATCTGATTATGGCTCCGGCCATGCCTTCAGTAACCGCCAGATCGGGAGGCATCATCTTTCCCATCGTACGCTCTATCAATGAAGTCTTAGGTTCGGCACCAGGTAAGAGCGGTAAAAAGATCGGCGACTTTCTGATTATGGTGTGCTTCCAGTTCACCCCCATTACCGGTGCCATATTTCTGACGGGTATGGCGGCGAACCCACTGGTGGGCAGCCTGGCAAAAGATTCGTTGGGGGTAGAAATAACTTGGGGTGGCTGGTTCGTGGCCGCGGTCGTTCCCGCCATGGTGTGCTTTTTCCTGATGCCACTGCTGGTCTATAAGATCTTGAACCCGGAACTTAAAAAGACCCCGGAAGCGAAAGACATGGGACGCCGTGCTCTCAATGAACTGGGTGCAATGTCAGGCGTTGAAAAAAAGGTCGCGCTGGGTTTTATCCTGGCATTGCTGGGCTGGGGCACCAGTCTGCTGACAGGATTATCGGCTACCACGGTAGGGCTGGGGTTGGCTGCCTATCTGTTTGCTACTCATGCCGTGAGTTGGAAAGACCTGCTTAAAGATCAGGCCGCGTGGGATACGGTGATCTGGTTCAGCGTCATCATCAGCCTGGCGGGCGGGCTATCCAGCCTCGGTTTTATCAGTTGGATGACCACCAAGCTCGAAACCACTATTAGCGGTTTTGGCGCAATGCAGACGTTTGTCATTCTGGGGATACTGTATATCTATGTGCACTATCTGTTTGCCACGGCCTCCGGCCACGTCGCTGCACTGTATGCACCGTTCGCAGCTACCGCCATCGCTGCTGGCGCACCACCGATGATGGTTGCCATCTGTTTTGGTATTTTCAGCAATCTGATGTGGGGAAATACCGAATATGGCGGCGGCCCTGGCCCCATTTACTTCGCCCAGGGATATTTTGAACGGCCACGTTTCTACAAAATCAATTTTTGCGTGGTGACGTTCAACGTCATTCTGATCTTCGTTGTCGGCCTCGCCTGGTGGAAATTGCTAGGGTACTATTGATCGCTATTACCGAATCAGGCGTCATGGGGTCAGTTCAATATTGCGCCTGATTCATTCAGGATATTCACTACCCATAACCAACCAAGGAATAGCCATCGTGGATCCGGCTGGCGTCAATACAGGGATAGACACCTACCGCGCACAAACAAAGCGCTACGTACATCTGCTTTTTGCCCTTCAGGCGATAGGGGCATCCTCACCTGCGATTATCATCTCGCTAGGCGGATTGGTGGGTGAGACATTAAGCAGTAATAAAGCCTTATCCACGCTACCGGTCAGTCTCTTCAACATTGGCCTGGCCTTGTCGGTGTTACCTGTAGGAGCCCTGATAGCCCGCTTTGGGCGTGTTAACGCCTATACCCTTGGTGCGCTCAGTGCGTTCATCGGGGGGATAATAGCTACATGGGGCGTCATAAACGGCTCCTTCATCCTGTTCTGTCTGGGCTGCCTGATGGCCGGGGGTTACGCGGCGTGCGTACAAAGCTACCGTTTTGCGGTAACGGATTATGTCGCCAAACCTGAGCAACCCGTGGCGATCTCCCGGGTTATGCTCGGCGGACTGTTGGCAGCGGTAATTGGCCCACAACTGGTGATCTGGACGCAAAACCTATTACCAGTCCCCCTTTCGGCCAGTTTCCTCGGGCAGTCTCTGCTGGCGTTGATTGCGTTGCTGCTTTTATGGCAAATGCGGCGCATGACCGCTCGCTTGGCGGCTCAACCAAACCCACTTTCCGAACCCGTTCAATCAACATCAACAGATAAAATTCGCTCTCTGAGGGAAATCGCCGGTTCATTGCGCTTTATCACCACCGCAGTCGCGGCCCTGGTCTCTTATGGGCTGATGACGTTTATGATGACCGCAACGCCGCTGGCGATGATCCATCACGGACACAGCCTGTCCACCGCCACATTAGGTATCCAATGGCATATTCTGGCCATGTACGCGCCGGCGTTTATCACTGGCAGGCTGATATCGCGTTTCGGGCCTCGTAACGTCTGCGCCAGCGGGCTATTGCTGACGGCCTGCGCCGCGGCGGTTTCCATGATAGGCACCGAGGTCATCTGGTTCTGGGGCGGATTAATCCTGCTGGGTGTCGGCTGGAACTTTGGTTTTGTCAGCGCGACCGTCATGCTGAGCGCTTGTTACACGCATCAAGAACGGCTGAAGGTTCAATCTCTGAATGACTCTTTTGTCTTCGGTACCACCGCATTAGCCTCTCTGTTATCTGGGCAGATGATGCATATTCTCGGCTGGTTCTGGCTGAATATGCTGGTGTTTATCCCAGTCGTCATTGCGTTGGGATTGTTGTTTATCCAGGGTATAGCGGAAAAAAAAGCTGCTGGATAAACCTGCACTGGCGTATAGAAGGGTCAACGGCAATATTTCAGCGTACGCCACCAAAACAGCAATGCCACCAGACTTACCGAGCCGCCCAGCCAGCATACGCCATGCCAGCCTGCCCACGCATAAATATGGCTACCGGCAAACGCTCCCAACCCACTGCCAACGGCATAAAACAGCATGTAGCACCCGACCAGACGACTGTGAGACTGCGGGTGCGCAGTGAAAATCATGCTCTGGTTGAGGACATGGATCGCTTGCCCGGCAAGATCCAGCAGGATGATACCGCCAATCAGGTACGCCATTCCTCGCTCCATCAACCCAAGCGGCAGCCAAGCGATCATCAGCAATAGCAGGCATATCCCGCTAGCTCTCTGCCCCCAGCCTTGGTCAGCTAGATGCCCGGCTCTCATCGCCGCCAGCGCACCGACTGCCCCTACCAGCCCAAATGCACCAATGGTCGAATGAGAAAAAAGAAATGGGGGTTGGCTCAAAGGGAGAACCAGCGTGCTCCAGAAGATGCTGAATGCCGCGAACATCAGCAACGCCAACATACCGCGTATCTGCAAAATCCGGTCATGGCGCAACAGGCTCAGCATTGAGCCCAGCAGTTGCCAATAACTTAACTTCAACTCGGAAGTTGGCTGCTTTGGCAATAAACGAGCTAGAACAGGAAGCAATATCAGGGTAATAGCCGCTGAGAAAAAGTAGACCGTTAGCCAACCGCCGATATCCGCCAGCAACCCAGAGAGAGTGCGCGCCAGCAGTAACCCCATCACCACTCCTCCCTGAGCGGCCCCCACTACGCGTCCACGTTCCTGCGGAGAGGCTAACGTAGCGGCAAAGGCAATCAATCCCTGCGTCATCGCGGTTCCCAACAGCCCCACCAGCAGCATAGCCGCCAGTAGCGCCAGACTGCTACTAGACGCTACCACCATCAGCAACGCACCAATCAACAGTATTTGCTGCACCGCCAGCAGGCGATGGCGATCCAGCAAATCCCCCAAAGGAACCACCAATAACAGAGCACAGGCACAGCCGACCTGGGTCGCCGCGATCACCATCCCTACTCTTGCCAGGCTGATCTTAAAATCCACCGCAATGGCATCAAGCAGCGGTTGCGCGTAATAAACATTAGCCACGCTGAAAGCGCAGGCTGCAGACAACAGCAGCACCAATAACGTAGGCAAAAGCTCGACAGACTGTGAACGGAAGGTTTTCAGCGGTTTATCACTCATCAAGCGCCTCGTTAAAAGTGGTTTCATTATTAAACTCAATGCACTTTAGTGAAATAGGTTTTATAATGCAACCAGAATAATTCTGGAGCCGCAGCATGAAACGTAAAAGCCTTGAGGATGCTCAATGCCCGGTAGCACGAACCTTGGATGTGCTGGGTGACTGGTGGTCACTGCTGATTATCCGCGACGCCTTTGACGGCATCAGCCGGTTTAGTGAGTTTCAAAAGAATCTGGGGATGGCAAAGAATATTCTTTCCACTCGGCTACGCACGCTGGTCGCCCAGGGGATTTTGCAAGTTAGCCCTGCCGCCGATGGCAGCGCCTATCAGGAGTATTTGCTGACCGATAAAGGCCGAGAAATCTTCCCGATTATCGTCGCACTGCGCCAATGGGGAGAAGATCATCTTTTTGCGGCAGGAGAGGACTATTCACGCCTGGTGGAAAACGACAGCGGCCAGCCGATACCTCGCATGACACCAATCGGTCATGCCGGGCAAGCACTCAACTTAGGCAATACCCGGGTCGTAAAAGTGGATGAGGAATAAAAATGCTGAAAGTCATTGCCGAAGATTTTATCAAGGTTGAAGCGATAGAAACGGTGTTGCCGCTTTATCAAGAGCTGGTTGAAGCCACCAAGCAGGAACCTCGCTGTATCGCCTATGATCTGTATGTCGATCAAAAGGACGCCGGGCACTTTATCTTTATCGAAGAGTGGCCCGATCGCGCGGCGCTGGATGCTCACTGCGCGAGCGAACACTTTAAACGCCTGGTGCCGTTAATTGATCAACATAAACGTAAGGATGCCAGCTATATATTGATGGATAATTTTCAGAAGTAGCAAAGCAATGCCTGTCAGGCTGGCCTGAGTCCGTTTGAATACCGAACTCAGGCCTGGATAACCACTTGATGCAGATCAACCAAATTTATGGGCTCAGTTAAAAATTATCGAGCCAATACAAATAGTTAATTGTTAGCGGATCCCAATGTGACTATGGCCTCATTACCAGAAACGTATAACGAATAGTCCTTATTAGAGGATACCGGCTTAATGCCTTTTTCTCTCATACCTGCAAGTCTATCCATATTGGTTTGTTCATCACCGTAACCATGCAATGTTTGCGTTAATCCCTTATTAATCAATTGGAAAGATGCGATAAACTCAGAGGCCGGGCTAAGAAAATGGTCAATCAGCGGCTTGTTTTCCATGATTAACTTTGTTCTTTCGTTAATATTCACTTGCCCAGTAGTGCCGATAGACTCTATATTTGGGTAGCTCAGCATTTCTCTGGCAATCATGTTAAAAACAAAATCTTCATATTCACGCTGTGACTTGATGGCGCTACTTAGCTGAGCACTGAATGCAAAAACGGTGATTAGAGGGACGAGCGATAGATATTTTAATCTAGGAGAAAAGTACATAATCGGAATGGCAATAATAACCAGTAGTACCGAAAATGAAACCAAAGTCCTTGGGAATACGGGAGCATCTTGCAGAAGGATTGTTGGCCCCATTAGAGACACCAAGAAAATAAAGCATGACAGCAAAGCGTATATCATGAATGAAATTATTTTCTTTGTATGTGCATAGTTGCTGACTATCATGAATACCAAAGCAACCACTACAGGCACCAGGAAATAGATATAAACAGGGCCGTAAAAATACGACAAAACCAGTTCTTTTAATCCCTTTATCGTGCTTAACAGTTTTTCTGCACCCTCAGCATTCGGCAAAACAATGTCTGAACGAGAGTTGTTTCTTACAGCAAAAAACAGCATATAAACAAGATAAAAACAAACAAATGTCACTGCCTTGTTTATTATTAATTTTATCGATTGGGCTATTGCAGATTCACTTTTAACTGCAATAATCATCATATCAATGGCAAGCAGGCCGATGAAAATATTCATGCACGGCTGATAGATGGTTAGCGATAATACGCCCGCTATTATTTTTATTGAACCTTCACGAATTATGCTGTCGTTCCTATAGGTATAGGCTAACACTGCAAGAAATAAGGCAATAACCATGCCTAAAGAATCGTATCTATAGGCAATATTTTGTAATAGGTAGGGATTGAAAATCAAAAGGGCCGCAACAAGCTTGGCATGCGGAACATCCATTTTAACCAAATGTTTAAAAAGCAATAAGGAAGCGGCGCCTATAAACAGACAAGATGCAATCATTGTATAGGGGAACAGATCAAGATTATAGCGCCCACTCGCCGATAGGATTTTCATCAGAATATCCGCAATTGGCCGCCCTAATCCACGCCATCCATATTGACCTGTAATCGCTCGGTCTAAGTCATCCCTGTAAAACACCCCAGCTTGAATAAGAGGATATATAAACAGCAGAGCCAACCCTGAATACAAGGCTAATGTTTTTTTATCGTCTTTGCAGATCATCTGATTTTCCATCTCACTTTTTAACTATGTAACGCGGCCTGCGTTTTGTTTCTATGTAAATCCGTCCAACATATTCACCTAGTACACCTATTCCTATTAGCTGCACACCTCCAAGGAAGAGGATGGAAACTATAATAGAGGAATAGCCCGGTACCGGATTGCCCCAAATTAATTTATCCAGAATCATCCATGCGCCATAAGTAAAGGATAAAGTGGCAACGAAAAAACCGATATATGCCCATACCCGTAGGGGAAAGGTCGAAAAGCTGGTGATACCTTCTATCGCCAGATTCCAGAGTTTCCAGCCATTGAATTTACTTGAGCCAGCAACTCGTTGGGCTCTTGAATACTCGACAATGTCAACCTTCCCGCCCACCCAGCTTAATATCCCTTTCATAAACAGGTTTCTTTCGGGAAGTAATTTGATGTTATCCACAACTTCCCGAGACATAAGCCTAAAATCTCCGACATTTTCTTCTATGGCCGGTTTGCTTATTTGGTTGTGAATGCGATAAAACCATTCTGCCGTTTTACGCTTTATTCTTCCATCACACTGTCTATCTATGCGTTTGGCTAAAACAACATCCGCACCATTTTCCCATTTACTTAACAATAGCGGGATAACATCTATTGGATCCTGGAGATCTACGTCAATAGGAATGATGACATCACCCGAAGAGGCTTCCAACCCGGCGAATAAAGCGGGCTCTTTCCCAAAATTACGCGTGAAATTTATAACTTTTATTTTTTCATCAGCTAGAGACAAGGCTGATATTATGTTCTCTGTTTTATCAGAACTGCCATCGTTTACAAACACAATTTCTATATCTTTGTCTGCAAACTCTTTATATTCACGAACGGACTTATAGAAGAGAGGGATAGCCTCCTCTTCATTAAATACAGGAACCACCAGCGATATTTTCATTTATCATCCTTGAAAATAACTAGTTTAGAATAAATAAAGCCACAGATGAGGCTTACTGCAGAAAAAGTAATCAGTGTGACTATTGGGTTAGCGTTTACTTTGTCTGCGATCCAGCCTACGCAAAATGCCATGCCCCCCATAAACAGCACATACGCCATGTAGCGGACAGTAGTCGCTTCTTTTTTAAAGGTCCACCTGGCGTTTGCAAAGAACGAGAAGGTCACCGCGATGCAAAAGGCCACCACGTTGGATATTGATTGTGAGAAACCACTAAAAAATATGAGCGCAAACACAGCCCAATGAACAAAGGTGTTCAACACACCTACAGATGCATAACGTAAAAAAGTATTCAATGCGATAAATTCTTAAAATTTAGTTTGCCGTATTCTGCCACCACATCATGCCGATGGCAAAACTTTCTAGGCTAACACAATGAACAATAGGCTTATTTGGTTTGATGGAACAGGCTGGAATTCCCCTGTAAAAGGGGGCAAGCCCTGAGACTACAGCGAGATTACAAGAGGCAGCGCATGCTGTACTCTGCGCCCCCATAGAGGTGGTGGTGAGCCAATACGATCCGTATGTGATTTATGGAATCTAGGTAGCATTTAAGGAGCATTGTGATGTTCACATCAAAGTTTGTTGAGCATATACTGAACAAACGGTGTACCTTTTTGGTAATCTCACTGGAGTAAATGAGGATAGTAAACCACCTGATTTCATTAGCTTGCAGGAAAGAGGGGCGTTGCAAATCGTCTGGGTAAGGAGGATATATGAACTTCAATGTAACAACATTGGTGAAAGCTATCATAGGTGGCGCAGGCTTGGGCTTCGCAATATCAGGTGGCCTGTCCATGTTAATCCCTGCGTTCACCGTAACAGCAGGGGTTGCATATGCTTTTGCAATCGTCGGCGCGATTATTATTGGTGGCCTGGCCGCGAAAGGAAGAGTCGCTTAAGGTGGAGCACTTTTTTCAATGGTATGCACCACAAGATGCGGAGCAACTCACTCACTTCTATTGCGTCATATGCCTAGGTTATATGGTGGTGCATCTAGTTTGGGACTGGCGTTCAACGGTTAGCCCACCACTTAAGTTTGAAAATCTGCCTAGCAAGGTTGGTGAGCTCTATTCATCAACAACATTTGCCACCAGCCTGTTCTTCATTGTGATGCTGTTTGACATAAAAAACCCGCTACGAACCTCAGATGCTTTTATTTTCCCATTAATCACTGCAGCAGGTACCGGGTTACTCATTTCAGTAGCCGCCATAGCGCCAAAAGCAAAAAATTAAAAAGCCATTTAAAATAAATGGCTTAATAATAAAGCTAACATGCTATTAGTGGCGGTTAACTAACAGTTAATCATTCCCACTCGATCGTCGCCGGTGGCTTCCCGCTGATATCATAAACCACACGGGAAATACCGTTGACTTCGTTGATGATACGGTTAGATACACGGCCAAGGAAATCGTAAGGCAGGTGGGCCCAATGCGCGGTCATAAAGTCGATGGTTTCTACCGCACGCAGTGAGACAACCCAATCGTATTTACGGCCATCGCCCATCACACCGACAGAACGCACCGGCAGGAACACGGTGAACGCCTGGCTGACCTTGTTGTACAGATCGGCTTTGTGCAGCTCTTCGATAAAGATCGCATCGGCACGGCGCAGCAGATCGCAATACTCTTTCTTCACTTCGCCCAATACGCGCACGCCCAGACCTGGCCCTGGGAACGGGTGGCGGTACAGCATGTCGTACGGCAAGCCCAGCTCCAGACCAATCTTGCGCACTTCGTCTTTGAACAGCTCTTTCAGCGGTTCCACCAGACCCAGCTTCATCTCTTTCGGCAGGCCACCGACGTTGTGGTGCGATTTGATCACGTGCGCTTTGCCAGTAGCGGAAGCGGCAGACTCGATCACATCAGGGTAGATGGTGCCCTGAGCCAGCCACTTCACAGCGCTCTGCTTGCAGGCTTCTTCGTCGAACACTTCGACAAAGACGCGGCCAATGATCTTACGCTTGGCTTCTGGCTCATCCACACCCGCCAGCGCGCTCAGGAAACGGTTCTCTGCCGCTACGTGCACGATGTTCAGGCCGAAGTGGTCACCAAACATTTCCAGCACTTGGTCAGCTTCGTTCAGGCGCAGCAGGCCGTTATCTACGAATACGCAGGTCAGGCGCTTGCCAATGGCACGGTGCAGCAGCATGGCGGTAACGGATGAATCCACGCCGCCAGACAGGCCGAGGATCACGTGATCTTCACCAACCTGCTCACGAATACGCGCAACGGCATCTTCGATGATGGTGGCTGGTGTCCACAGCGCTTCACAACCACAGATATCCAGAACGAAACGCTCCAGGATACGCTGGCCCTGACGGGTATGGGTCACTTCCGGGTGGAACTGTACGCCGTAGAAGCGCTTTTCCTCGTTGGCCATAATGGCAAACGGGCAGGTATCGGTGCTGGCAACGGTGACGAAATCTGACGGGATAGCGGTAACTTTATCGCCGTGGCTCATCCATACGTCTAATACCGGTTTGCCTGCCGGGCTGATCGCATCTTCGATATCGCGGATCAGGGCGCTTGATTGGGTGATTTCCACCTGCGCATAACCGAACTCACGCTCGGTTGAACCCTGTACATGGCCGCCCAACTGCATGGCCATGGTCTGCATGCCGTAGCACACGCCCAATACCGGTACGCCGGCGGTGAAGACATATTCTGGCGCGCGCGGGCTGCTCAGTTCGGTGGTGCTTTCCGGGCCACCGGAGAGAATGATGCCGCTTGGATTGAATTCGCGGATCTGCTCTTCGCTGACGTCCCAGGCCCACAGCTCACAGTAAACACCAATCTCACGCACGCGGCGGGCAATCAGTTGGGTGTATTGTGAACCGAAATCCAGGATCAGGATGCGATGCTTATGAATATTTTTTGTCATGTGAGGCAAATTCCAGCAACAGAGAAAAAGAGCAAAAAGGGTATTTGGGATGAGAGGTTGCCCCCCTCATCCCTGCCCCTCTCCCTCAGGAGAGAGGTTAAAGCATTAGCCCATGCGGTAGTTTGGTGATTCTTTGGTGATGGTCACGTCATGCACATGGCTTTCTTGAATACCGGCACCGCTGATGCGCACAAACTCGGCTTTGGTACGCAGTTCGTCGATGGTCGCACAGCCGGTCAGGCCCATGCAGGAACGCAGGCCGCCCATCTGCTGATGTACGATCGCCTTCAGCATGCCTTTGTAGGCCACACGGCCTTCGATACCTTCCGGCACCAGTTTATCAGCGGCGTTATCGGTCTGGAAGTAACGGTCCGAGGAACCTTTGGACATTGCGCCCAGAGAACCCATCCCACGGTAAGATTTGAACGAACGGCCCTGATACAGCTCGATTTCGCCCGGAGATTCTTCCGTACCCGCCAGCATTGAGCCAACCATCACGCAAGACGCACCAGCAGCAATCGCTTTGGCGATATCGCCAGAGAAGCGGATACCACCGTCAGCGATAACTGGGATACCAGTCCCTTCCAACGCTTCTACCGCATCGGCGATAGCGGTGATCTGCGGAACACCTACGCCGGTGACGATACGAGTCGTACAGATAGAGCCAGGACCGATCCCCACTTTCACCGCGCTCACGCCGGCTTCCATCAGGGCTTTGGCACCAGCCCCGGTCGCAACGTTACCGCCAAGGATTTGCAGGTCTGGGTATTTGGCACGGGTTTCACGGATACGCTGTAACACGCCTTCGGAATGGCCGTGTGAAGAGTCGATGAGCAGTACGTCAACACCGGCAGCGACCAACGCATCAACACGCTCTTCGTTACCAGCACCGGCACCTACCGCAGCGCCTACGCGCAGACGGCCATGCTCGTCTTTACAGGCGTTCGGTTTACGCTCTGCTTTCTGGAAGTCTTTGACGGTGATCATGCCCAGCAGGTGGAAACTGTCGTCCACCACCAGCGCTTTTTCAACGCGTTTTTCGTGCATTTTTTGCAGCACGACTTCACGCGCTTCGCCTTCCTTGACGGTGACCAGGCGCTCTTTTGGCGTCATCACTGCGGTGACAGGCTGAGTCAGATCGGTTACGAAGCGCACGTCACGGCCGGTAATGATCCCCACCAGTTCGTTTTCTTCGGTCACAACCGGGTAACCGGCAAAGCCGTTACGCGCGGTTAACTCTTTCACTTCTGCCAGTGTGGTGGAAGGAGTAACGGCCTGTGGGTCCGTGACCACGCCGCTTTCATGTTTTTTCACCCGGCGAACTTCTTCCGCCTGGCGCTCAATGGACATGTTTTTGTGAATGAAGCCCAGACCGCCTTCCTGCGCCAGCGCAATAGCCAGGTTGGATTCGGTTACGGTATCCATGGCTGCGGACAGCATAGGGATATTCAGGCGGATGGATTTGGTCAGTTGGGTGCCAAGATCTGCGGTATTAGGCAGAACTGTGGAGTGGGCTGGAACCAGGAGAACGTCATCAAACGTTAGAGCTTCTTTTACAATACGTAGCATGGGCAATATCTCACCAAGGTGGATGCAGAAAAGATAAAATATTGCCGTGGCATTATACAGAGCGTAATCGGTTGCCTCCAGCACTTTCTTACAAAAACTCTTGATTACCTTTCGCCGAGCTGTAATATCGACCAATTAAGTGCTTGTTTTGAAATTTGATCTGGGTCACATGTCACTACCTACTTCACCGTCCATTTTTACCGTAAGCCGCCTCAATCAGACGGTTCGACAGCTGCTGGAAATGGAAATGGGGCAGATTTGGCTCTCCGCCGAGATCTCCAACTTCTCCCAGCCCTCCTCCGGCCACTGGTATTTCACGCTGAAAGATGACCGTGCCCAGGTGCGTTGTGCGATGTTCCGCAACAGCAACCGGCGCACCACCTTTCGCCCGCAAAATGGCCAGCAGGTTCTGGTGCGGGCCAGCATCACCCTGTATGAACCACGCGGTGATTACCAACTGATCGCCGAAAGCATGCAGCCTGCCGGTGACGGCCTGCTGCAACAGCAATTCGAGCAGTTGAAACAGCGCCTGGCAGCCGAAGGTTTGTTTGATCAGCAGTTCAAGCAACCATTGCCAAGCCCGGCCAAATGCGTTGGGGTGATCACCTCCGCCAGCGGCGCAGCGCTGCACGATATTTTGCAGGTGCTACAGCGGCGCGATCCTTCACTGCCGATCGTGATTTACCCCACGTCCGTGCAAGGTGCAGAAGCTCCGTTGCAGATCGTTCGCGCGATCGAAACCGCCAACCGCCGCGATGAGTGTGATGTGCTGATCGTCGGGCGCGGCGGTGGCTCGTTAGAAGATTTATGGAGTTTTAACGACGAACGCGTCGCGAAGGCAATTTTTGCCAGCCGTATCCCGATCGTCAGCGCCGTCGGCCATGAAACCGACGTCACCATTGCCGACTTTGTTGCCGACCTGCGGGCTCCCACCCCTTCAGCGGCCGCAGAGTTGGTCAGCCGTAATCAGCTTGAGCTGCTGCGCCAATTGCAGTCACAGCAACAGCGGCTGGAAATGGCGATGGACTATTATCTGGCGCAGCGCCAGCAGCAGTTCACCCGCATCAATCACCGTCTGCAACAGCAGCATCCACACCTGCGGCTGGCCCGACAGCAAACGCTGTTATTCAAGCTACAGCGCCGTTTGGAAGATGGGATGCAGCAGCAAATACGGCTATCTTCTCGCCGCAGTGAACGTGTGCAGCAGCGCTTGGCGCAGGTACAGCCGATGGGCCGTATCCACCGCTTACAGCAGCGTGTTCAGCAGCAGGAATACCGTTTGCAACAGGGGATGGAGCGGCAACTTAATGGCTATCGCCAACGCTTTGGCGTCGCCTGTAGCCAACTGGAGGCGGTTAGCCCACTGGCAACCTTGGCTCGCGGCTATAGCGTAACGCAGACGCCACAGGGTGAGTTACTGAAAACCACCAAACAGGCACAGGTTGGGGAAATGCTGAAAACCCGCCTGCAGGATGGCTGGGTGGAGAGCGAAGTCAAAACCGTCACCGTGGCGAAAAAACCGCGTAAGAAACGCGTGGTGGAATAGCGGTTAGTGGCAGAGCTGATCGACTTCTTCTTTTTTAGGCAAAACTTCATCCAGTTTGATACTTCCCCAACCCTCTGCAGAGGGTTGGGATATGGCATTAGTCACAGCACATAGCTATCACAACAAACCCCATTCACCCACAGCTCGCGAGTCTCGCCTGCTGGCAACACAATGTTCAGCACCTGCCACGTCGGTTTGAAATGCCCCTCGTGGGTGAAGATCAGTTCGATGCGCTGATTGTCACTCACCGCCTCCCAGCGGAGCCACAGCGCATTATTCTGCTGCCAGCCATGGCTTTCCCCATCGTCTTCAAACAGCAGGCCTGAGGACCATCCGCAGCCCTTGGTGGGGAACAGCCGCAGTTCACGGCGATCGTCTGCTGCATTGTCTACGTGCCCCAACCGTTGTGACATCGGGAGCCCTGCCCCAGCGCGTACCAGTAACGGCAAGCGTTCCAGCGGAGCCTCCAGCACTATGCTCTGGCCACCGCTGTACCATTGGCCGCTATAGAAGCAGTACCAACCATCAACGTTATCCGGCAGGTAGACTTTACGCTGGCGCTGCCCCTGCTCCACCACGCAGGCCACCAGTAGGTCGCGGCCAATCAGGAAATCATCGGTTTCTCCGAAGGTGCGATCATCGTGCTCATGATCGAGGAAGGTTGGCCGCAGCATCGGTTCATCATCATGGCTTGCCTGCCACAGCAACGTGTAGAAGTACGGCATCAGCCGATAACGCAGGTTGATAGCATCACGGATCATCGGCGTAGCCGCCGGGTACATCCAGGGTTCATTGACGGTAGCATCATCATTCCAGGAATGGATGGTAAAGCGCGGGTGCATGACCCCGTTTTGTACCCAACGCACCAACAGTTCCGCGTCCGGTTTATCACCGGAGAAACCGCCCACATCGTGCCCAACGTTAAACAGCCCGGACAGACTCATGCCCACTCCCATACGAGTGTTGTAGCGCAAGGTTTGCCAACTGGTGCGGTTGTCCCCACTCCAGGTTTGCACATAGCGCTGCATACCGGCGCAGCCGGAGCGCGAGATCAAATAAGGCCGCAGGTTCGGCGCAAAACGCTGCTGTGCTTCAAGTGAGGCACGCATCATCAGCAACGGCATCACCGGGCGAATATGCTTGATGGCAATCGGCTTGCCAAAACCGTGGCAGCGCGCTTCCCCATCCCACACTTCATACTCGTTGTTATCATTCCAGGTGGAGTCAATCCCCATTTCCAGCAGTTGCTCCGTCACCCCCTGCTGCCACCAGCGCACCGCTGCCGGGTTGGTGAAGTCGAGATGCGACCCTTCGTCATCCCAGAAGCTGGAACGTTCCGGGCCGTCGCTTTGCGAATCGCGGATAAACAAGCCAAGTTCCGCCACCTGCTGATATTTGGGATGATCCTGCAACAGGCAGGGTTTGATATTCGCCGCCAGCTTCAACCCAGCATCGTGAAAGGCTTGGCTAAGCTGTTTTGGCTGCGGCACCTTGTCGTAGTTCCAGTTGAAGACGTAGCGTTTGTTATTGATCGAGGTATAGCCGGAAGAGAGCTGGAACGAATCGCACGGGATGGCGTGCTGACGGCACAGTTGGATGAACTGCTGCAACTGCTGCTGGGCATCCGGTGCGTCGGTGTAATGCATCGTCGATCCGCTGTAACCCAGGCTCCACTTCGGCCCAAAATGGGTTTTACCGGTCAGGCGCACGAAGGCTTTGGTGACGTCGAGCACCTTTGGCCCCAGGAACAGATAGTAATCCAGATCGCCCGCCTCGGCCTGATAGCGGCGATAGGCCAGATGGTAGTTGTCGATCTCATTACCCAAATCCAGCCAGCAGCTGCTCAGGTTGTCATAGAACAGGCCAAAGCTGACCTCTTCCCGGCGCGTGATGGTAAAAGGGATATGCTTGTAGAGCGGATCGGTGCTGGCGGCGTTGTAGCCCATCGCGTCCAGGTTACGCATTTCAAAGCGGCGGCCGGTACGCTCCAGATCGCCCGCTTTTTCACCTAACCCATAGTAACGTTCGCCCTGATGGCGGCGCTGATAGTGCGCCACGCCGTCGCCGTGCGCATTGAGCAGATAGGCACTGGTTGGGCGATCCGCAGCCAGTGGTAGCCATTCCCCCGCCGCATTGCAGTATTCCCATTCCAGCCATAGCGGCTGATGTATCGTCACGCGCAGCTGCGGGGTCGCGACCGTCAAACTGTCTGCCTGCTGGCTAAGTTGATAGCCCGGCAGGCCAAAACCGGCGACGCTGAGGCGATCCCGTCCTTCCCAAGGCACATCCTCTTGCGGGGCGATACTCCAGGTGCGATCCAGTGCCAGTTCGCCGTGGCGTTTAATCAGCACGCGGAACAGATTGTTTTCCAACACGTACAAGCAGAACAGGTGTTGCTCGTCCACCAGCAGTTCAACACGGTTGGCATATTGCCCAGCCAGCGTCCAGTTTTTTAACGTTTTCATAATTATCCAACTTACACAGTAGGTGAAGGTTTTTTGCCGCGCTCGGCGATCAAACCGATCAGGAACATCGCACCAATCAGATCGAAGAAGCCCATGGCGACGAAGAGCGGGTTGAAGCCGACGGTGTCGGAAACGGCACCAATCAACAGCGTGAACAGGAAGCTGGCGATCCAGGCGCTGGAGCCGCGCATACCGTTTACCGTCGCCATCTGGTTTTTATCGAAGGATTCCACTACCAGTGCGCTCAACATGCACGAGATCACCTGGTGTCCAAAGCCACCAATGGAGATCAGCGCGATCGCGATGTAGGGATCTTTGGTGATCGCGACAAACGCCAGCGATACCATCATGAAGGCTCCGGTCACCGAGCTGGCCACCACCGAGTTCACGCGGGAACAGCCGAACCATTTGCGATACAGCGTAGTGAGATAACCACTGGCGACGCTGCCGATATCCGCCGCCAGGAACGGCAGCCAGGCAAACATGGCGATCTGTTTGAGATCCATGCCGCGCTCGGTGGCCAAGTAAAGCGGCACCCAGAAGCTGAATACTGCCCAAGCCGGTTCAGCCAGAAACGCTGGGATGGCGATACCGTAGAATTTTTTGTTTTTGCACAGGATCGCCAACGATTTAAAGAACGGCAGCTTCGGCAGTACCGGCTCGTTATCTTCGTTGATCAGATCAAACTCCTTTTGGCTAAGGTTCGGGTGCTGTTGCGGCGAGTGGTAAAACACCCACCACAACACCACCCAGATCAGCGCCAGAGCACCGGAGAACAAAAATGCCCCCTGCCAGCCGAAGGAAACGTGGGCAATCACAATGATCGGCGGAGCCAACATCGCGCCTATCGAGAAGCCGACCCCTGCCCAGCCAGCAGCAATCGGCCGTTCTTTTTTCGGGAACCAGTCAGAAATCGCTTTGGCGTTAGCCGGGGTAGCCGCCGCTTCAGCTGCACCCATGAAGAAACGCAGGATCGCCAGTTGCAACCAACTGCCCGCGCCAGCATGCATCATGCATACCACCGCCCAGATGCTGGCACAAACCAGGAACCCCATCTTCAGACCTATGACGTCTATCAACCACCCGCAGATCGGTTGGAACAGGGTATAGGCCAGTTGGAAGGAGGCGACCACCCAAGAATATTGCTCGGTGGTCATGTTGAGGCTGGTTTTCAGTTCAGGTGCCAGAATCCCCAGCGAGTTGCGGGTAATGTAGTTAACCGTGACGCCCAATAGGAACAGGGCCAACATCCACCAGCGCAACGATTTGAATTTACGGCGGCTGCTGGCGACTACCGTTTGATTGATTTCTACACTCATCTTGATCTCCGCGGCGACCATACGCCTTTTTGGTAGGGCAACTCTTGCTAACGGAGGTGTTAACAGCGTTATTTGTGACGCCGGCCACAAATACAACGTCAATGCTGCGACAACCCTATGATTTAATGTTGTTTTACTTGTATTCCATCCAATAAATTGGACTGATAAATCTATAAAATTGGTGTACCAACGCAGACTAACCAGCGGAGAGTGCGAGTGAAATGGCGAATTTTGCAAAAATTTTCATACGACAGTTAAAATTTCGCCGTTATAGCCATAGAAAGCCGTCTGAAAGATAGATATACGCCGTGAAAATATTCTCACGACCGAATTTGAAGGAGATCACAAAATGAACGGAAAGCTGAAAATACAGGAAATTGCACGCCAAACCGGCCTTTCGATCAGCACCGTTTCACGCGTGTTGGCCGGGAAAGCCAACACCAGCGCCGAGGCGCGGCAACGGGTGCTGGCCTGCGCACAGCAAAACGGTATTTTGCAGGGGCTTTCTAACGGCAGGCTGATGTTGAACAACGTGATGGTATTTGCCCCGCAGCGCGCTTTTGATGTCCGCACCGATATTTTCTACTACAAGGTGATCCAGGGGATAACCACCGCACTGGCGCAACATGATGTCAGGATCCGCTACTGCGGGTTGGAGGAGCAACACAGCGATAGCATGCTGTTTGTGGAAAAGATGAGCGATCCGTTAACCGAAGCCGTGCTGATCATCGGTATTGATGACGAGCATATCCATACGCTGGCCGCCGATCTGAACAAGCCCTGCATTCTGATTAACTGCACCGATCGCCAGATGCGACTAGACAGCGTCTCCCCCGACCATCAACTGATTGGGGAGTATTCCGCCAACTATCTGTTGCAACAGGGCCACAGCCGTATCCTCAATCTGCAATGTCTGCGGCGCAATACCATGGAGCTGCGGCTGGCGGGGATCAAACAGGCCTATATGCAGCACAATATTCCCTTCGATGATCGCCAGCATCTGGTCACCACTTCCGGTTTCGGCAGCGAAGAAGCCGAGCAGGCCATCACGGCCTTTATCAACAGCGTTACCGATCGGGCGCAATTGCCGACGGCGATCCTGGCAGGGGGGGACTATATGGCGGTGGGTGCCGTCAATGCGCTAAAGAAAATGCACATCAGCGTGCCGGGACATATTTCGGTGATGAGTACGGATGGTTTTAATCTGGCGGAGATCCACGACGTGCCGCTGACCTCGGTTCACGTTCCTCGTGATGAGCTGGGTGCAGAGGCCATAGCGCTGTTGCAGCGCCGTATGCTGCGCCCGGATGCACCACCCAGCAATATGCTGTTGCATGGGCGCTTGGCGGTACGGGCCTCGGTTAAACGCCTCAGCCAAAACAAGGTGTCGCCAGCGGTCAGCACGCACGACCACCGGCTCTATGATGCATGAGGTCATTCCACCGGTTGATAGCTGAACTTCACCCGCTTTTTGGAGATCAGCCCGTGGCCATGCTGGCAGAGATAATCCACGGCGCCACAGGCTTTCAGTTCTTGCAACGGTTGCCCGCAGTCGGGGCACTCAGCAAGCTGCCGGTAATCGCTGTTGCAGCCGTCACAATGATAGTGGCCATTCACCCAGCTCATCGGCTGGGCACAAACCGGACATAAGGCGTCCATCTTTCCTCCTGGTTTAAATCACGCCCCACGAGCGCAAGAAAGAGATCCCCAACGCGGTGGTAAAGAAGGATCCCACCGTGGTGATCGCAATAATATTGGCGGCCAACGTCGCGTTGCCCCCCATGGCACGCGTCATCACATAGCTGCCGGAGGCGGTTGGCGTCGCCGAGAACATAAAAATAATGCCGAGCGTAGCGCCCTCGAAACCGCAAAGCCAACCCCCAAACGTCATCAACACCGGTACCAAAAACAGTTTAGCCGACGACGACAACGCCGCGACGTTAGAAGAGCGGAACATGGCTCGCAGATCGAGGCTGGCCCCGGTACACAGCAAGGCCAGCGGTAGTGACAGGCCTGAGATATAGCTGCCGGTCTGCTTGAGCACTGGCGCAATCCCCAGCCCGGTCTGCGCATAGGCCAGACCACTCAGCAGACCCAAGATCAGCGGATTAGTCACGATACTGCGCAGCAATGACAGATGTTTGATCTTCTGCCCGTTGCCGCCTTGCAGGCTACGCGTCAGGGTGATGACCGACAGCACGTTAAACAGGATCACCGTCACGGTCAGATACAGCGAGGCAATCGCGATGCCCTCATCGCCGTAGGCGGTCATGGCATAAGCCAGGCCGACAATCGCGGTATTCGCCCGAAATCCTCCCTGCACGAACACGCCACGCTCGCGTGGTTCTTTCACCAGCCACTTGGCTGCGATCTCCAGCAACAGGAAGGTCACAATCGTCCCTACCGCACCGTAGATCACCAGAGCAAAATTATCGCGCAGTTGCGGGTGGTTAGTGGCAATGCTGAAGAACAACAGGCAGGGCAACGCCAGATTAAATACCAGCTTGGTGGCCCCATCGATAAAGCGATCGTCCATCAGCCGCCAGTGGCGCAGCAGGATCCCCAGCAGCATCATCAATAAGTTGGGTACGGTGACGCTAAAGGCAAAACTCCAGGTTTCCCAGGACATGAGGTTCCTTTGCAGGGTCGGTGAAGAAGTGAGATTGGCAGATAATAGAACGGTTTAAGCAGGATCAAAATAGGGCGTGGTATCAATTCCACGCCCTACGATTGTTATTTTGACTTCTTCAGGTGGCTCATCAAGCGCTTGCGCTTGCGCATCTGGTTTGGCGTCAAGGTGTTGCGCTTACCCGCAAACGGGTTCTCGCCCTCTTTGAACTGGATACGGATCGGCGTCCCCATCACCTTGAGTGAACGACGGAAGTAGTTCATCAGGTAACGTTTGTAAGAGTCGGCCAGATCGGATACCTGGTTACCGTGGATCACCACGATAGGAGGGTTATAACCCCCTGCGTGCGCGTATTTCAGCTTCACGCGGCGGCCACGCACCAACGGCGGCTGGTGGTCTTCGGCAGCCATCTGCATGATCTTGGTAAGCATCGAGGTGTTTACGCGACGAGTAGCACACTCATAGGCTTCGTTCACAGATTCGAACAGGTTACCCACACCGCTGCCGTGCAGAGCAGAGATAAAGTGCACACGCGCGAAATCGACAAAGCCCAGGCGTAGATCGAGCATCTCTTTGACGTGATCGCGATCTTCCTCACTCATGCCGTCCCACTTGTTGACCGCAATCACCAGTGAGCGCCCACTATTGAGGATAAAGCCCAGCAGCGACAGATCCTGATCGGAAATGCCTTCGCGGGCGTCGACCACCAACAACACTACGTTGGCATCTTCGATCGCCTGCAGCGTTTTGATCACCGAGAATTTCTCTACGGTTTCGGTAACCTTGCCACGCTTGCGCACCCCGGCGGTGTCGATCAGCACGTATTCGCGCTCGTCACGCACCATCGGAATGTAAATGCTGTCGCGAGTCGTGCCTGGCATGTCAAACACAACGACACGCTCTTCGCCGAGGATACGGTTAGTGAGCGTCGACTTACCTACGTTAGGGCGGCCAACGATCGCCAGTTTGATCGGCAGATCCTGCGGGTTGAAGTCGTCTTCCGGATCTTCATATTCACCGTCTTCCAGCTCACCGCTCTGCTCGGCCCAATAGGCGGCATTGGCTTCTTCTTCGGTCAGCTCGACTTCTTCCGGTTTTGCCGGGATAAATGGCACCAGCACGTGCTCAATCAGCTGCGTGACGCCACGGCCATGGGAAGCGGCAATCGCATAGACGTCGCCCAGGCCCAAGGAATAGAAATCTGCCGTCGCGGTGTCCGGATCCATGCCATCGGTTTTGTTGGCAACCAGGAACGTCGCCTTCTGGCGATTACGCAGGTGCTGGGCAATCCCCTGATCGGCAGGCATCAACCCGGCACGGGCATCGACCATAAACAGGACAATATCGGCCTCTTCGATCGCCAGCAGCGACTGACCAGCCATGCGCGTTTCAACGCCATCTTCCGTCCCGTCAATACCCCCGGTATCGACGATAATAAATTCGTTGCCCTCAACTTCAGCACGACCATACTTGCGGTCTCGCGTTAGCCCGGGGAAATCCGCCACCAGCG
>RCUN01000093.1_pt1 | contig 101325 bp, 85 predicted proteins | sample 2166181 | NCBI WGS metagenome assembly RCUN01 (sample SAMN09932603, study PRJNA488358) | compost metagenome | feature: garden; material: soil; isolation source: compost soil in crotononitrile-enriched culture | place: Germany: Experimental Botanical Garden Goettingen | collected 2016-01-27 | reverse complement strand
ACGCATTCACCTTGCTGGTGTTCTCTGCCGCATCCTGACAGCTCTGCCGGGTGTTCCCCATGGCCGCTACCACGGTCTGGGTCCCCCGCTGCAACCGGGTCAGCATGGTCTGGATCTCGGCGGTGCTCTTCTGGGTACGACCCGCCAGGGATCGCACCTCATCGGCGACCACGGCAAACCCGCGCCCCTGCTCACCGGCCCGGGCGGCCTCGATGGCGGCGTTGAGCGCCAGCAGGTTGGTCTGCTCGGCGATGCCGCCGATGACCCCCAGGATGGAGCCTATCTGCTGCACATCCTGCTGCATGGCGGTGATGGAGTGGGCGGTGGCTTCCACCTCCGTCACCAGCGCGGTGACGCTGGCCATGGCCTGATCCACCACCCGGCGTGATTGGCTCGCCAACTGCTGGCTCTGACCGGTCAGCTGGGCCGTACTGGCGGCGCTCTCCGACACCGAGACGGCGGTGCGGCTCATCTCGTTGATGGCGGTGACGACCTGTTCCGTCTCCCGCACATGCTCGGCCAGCAGCCCCTGGGCCGACCCCGTTTGCCTGGCCAGACCCGAGATCCCCTCATTGAGCTGGCCGCTGGCCTGGCGCACCTCTCCCATCATTTCCTGCAACCGCTCGATGAAGCGGTTTATGCCGGCCGAGATCTGGCCGAGGTCGTCAGTGCTGGTCACCGTCAGACGGCGGGTCAGATCACCACTGCCCCGGGACAGCTCCTGCACCAGATCGCGCAGGGAGAGGATGGGGCGATAGGCCAGGTTGAGAGCCACCATGGAGATCACCAGCACCAGGGCAGCCACCCCAAGCAGGGCCAGGGTGATCTTGCCGTTGAGCGCCTGGGTCATGGCCCGGATGTAGTCGAGATCGATATAGCCGGTCAGGGTCCAGCTGCTACCGCGGATATCCAGCTTGTTGGGACGGCTCTCCGTCTCTCCCTGGGGCTTGCTGCTGTAGAGTACCTGGCCCTGACTGTCGCTCAGGGAGAAGTAACGCCCCTCCCCGCTCACCTTCGCCAGCAGCGCCTTGAACTCGCTCATGTCGAGGTAATAGAGATAGGCGGAATCGGCACCACGGGGTACCAGGATGGAGATCACCGGCTTGCCGTCCAGTTGCTCCAGCGGGCTGACGGTGATCTGGTTGTTGGCGGCGGGGATCAGCTTGCGCAGAGCCTCGACCCTGGCCTTGTCGTCGATGACCCCGTTCACGTCGAACGCCATGTCACCGATCAGCTTGACGATGTTGTGAAAGCCGGTCTCCTGCAGCGCCTTCTTGACGCTGGTCACCCCGAGGTTGAGATTCGCCGCCAGCAGCACCTTCTGGTTGATGTCACCGGCCAGCTTCTCCTTGACCAGGGTGATCTGCTCGTTGATGTTCTGGGTCGCCTGGGTGCGGATGTAGCCACTGATGAAGTGATTGACGCTGAACCAGGCGGTGCCGATGGTGACCAGGATGGCGAGCAGCAGCAGAACGTTGATTTTGACTTTGAATGGCATGGGGTGGGTCCCTCCAAATAGAAAGGGCCGGAACATGACCGGCCCTTTCTGCCAATGCTTACTTCTTCTTGGCGTACTTCATTGAGTCCAGGGCAACCGCCAGAATGATGATGCCGCCCTTGATGATGAACTGCCAGTAGGGGCTGACCCCGATATAGGTCAAACCATAGTTGATCAGGGTAAAGATGAGTACCCCGGTGATGACACCGGCGACAGTCCCTACACCACCGGCAAAGGAGACACCGCCCACCACGCAGGCCGCGATGGCATCGAGTTCATACATGAAGCCGAGGTTGTTGGTGGCGCTGCCGATGCGGCCCGCTTCCAGCATGCCACCGAAGGCGTAGAAAACGCCGGCCAGGGCGTAGATCATCACCAGGTTGACGGCGACGTTGACGCCGGAGACCTTGGCAGCTTCCGGGTTGCCGCCGATGGCGAAGATGTTCTTGCCAAAGCGGGTCTTGTTCCACAGCACCCAGACGAAGACGCTGGCGATGGCCGCATAGAAGGTCAGGTACGAAAGCTTGAATCCTCCTATCCGGATAAAGCCCTGCGCGAAGCTGGAGAAGCGAGGGTCGAAGCCGGCCACCGGAGAGGCACCCACCGAATCAAAATAGAGGGAGTTGATGCCGTAGACGATGATCATGGTGCCCAGAGTGGTAATAAAGGGCGTCACGTTCAGGTAGGCCACGATCAAGCCGTTGACCAGACCGATCAGCGCACCCACCGCACACACCAGCAGGATCACCGCCGGAATGGGTACTTCACCCAGGCTGGGGAACACCTTGTTGACGTTGGTCAGGGCCTGCAGCATGGTGGCCGCGATCAGCGCCGCCAGACCGACCTGACGACCGGCCGACAGGTCCGTCCCCTGGGTGATGATGATCCCCGCCACCCCTAGGGCGATGATGACCCGCACCGAGGACTGAGTCAGGATGTTGCTGAGGTTGGTGAGGCTGAGGAAGGATGGCTCCTGGATCACGATAACCATGAGCAGCACCAGCAGCACCAGGTAGATGGCGTTTTCCTTGAGCGCCTGCATCAGATTGAAATTTTTAGCCGACTCCATAAATGTCTTCCTGTCTCTAGAGGTACAGAGATGCCAGGCGCAGTATCTCGCTCTGGTCAGTTTCTTTGGTATTGACGATCCCGGCGACCCGGCCATTGCTCATGACCATGATGCGGTCGGTGATCCCCAGCAGCTCGGGCATTTCAGACGAGATGATGATGATCCCTTTGTCCTTCTTCGCCAGCTCCAGGATGAGCTGGTAGATCTCGAACTTGGCCCCGACGTCTATGCCCCGGGTCGGTTCATCCAGCATCAGGATCTCCGGCTGGGTCAGCAGCCAGCGGCCTATGATCACCTTCTGCTGGTTGCCCCCGGAGAGGGAGCCAATCTGTGTCTGCTGGGTCGGTGTCTTGACGCGCATGGAGTCGATGACCCACTGGGTATCGCTCTTCATCTTGTTGTCGCTGAGCAGCCCCATGGATCCCTTGTAGTTGTCCATGTTGGCGATCAGGGAGTTGAAGGCGATGTCGAGACGGGAGTAGATCCCGGTGGAGCGGCGCTCTTCCGTCACCAGGGCGAAGCCGTTCTGGATCGCCTCATGGGCGTTGCGATTGGCGACTTCCTTGCCGTGCAGCTTGATGACACCGTCGCTGTGATCGCGGATACCGAACAGGGTCTCGACGATGTCGGTGCGCTTGGCCCCCACCAGACCGGCGATGCCGAGGATCTCCCCCTTGTGCAGGTTGAAGCTCACGTCCTTGATGGAAGGCTGATTCTTGGCCGTCAGGCGCTCGACTTCGAGGATCACCTCTTTCGGCTGGTTGGTTTTCTCCGGGAAGCGCTGGGTCAACTCACGACCGACCATCATGCCGATGATCTGATCCATGGTCATACCCTCGAGCGGCTGAGTCGCCACCCACTGGCCATCCCGCAATATGGTGATCTCGTCACAGAGCTGGAAGATCTCCTCCATCTTGTGGGAGATGTAGACGATGCCGCACCCCTTGTCCTTCAACTTGTTGATGATCTTGAAGAGGTGGTTGACCTCTTTCTCGGTCAGGGAGGAGGTGGGTTCGTCCATGATGACGATCTTGGCGTCATAGGAGAATGCCTTGGCGATCTCGATCATCTGCATCTGGGAGACGGAGAGGGTGCCGACCTTGACCCTTGGGTCTATGTCGATGTCCAGTTCGTCGAAGATGCGCTTGGTGTCGTCATACATTTTGCCGTGGTCGATGAACCAGCCCTTGGTGGGGTAGCGACCGAGCCACATGTTGTCCATCACGGTGCGTTGCAATACCAGGTTCAGCTCCTGGTGCACCATGGATACGCCATTCTCCAGCGCCTCTTTGGAAGAGGTGAAGTTGATCTCCTCGCCCTTGAAGAAGATCTTGCCCTGATCCTTCTCGTAGATGCCGAACAGGCACTTGAGCAGCGTGGACTTCCCTGCGCCATTCTCGCCCATCAACGCATGCACAGAATGAGGACGGACCCGTAAATTGACATTATCGAGTGCCTTGACGCCAGGAAAGCTCTTACTGACGTCAATCATCTCCAACAGCCATTCTGATTGTTGCCGTGTTGTCATATCAGCCATCACATCTGGTTGAAAAAAGGGCAAGGGGATCTCCCTTGCCCTGAGGGGAGGAATTACTCGAATTGGGACAGGTTGTCTTTGTCTACGCCCACGTAGGCAACGCGCACGACCTTGTTGTCGATCTTCCAGTTGGTGCCTTCACCGGCCGGCTTGCCTTCCGCCAGATTCTTGGTCAGCTCGAAGGTCGCCTTGGCCTGGTTGGCCGCATCGTTCAGCACTGTACCCGCCATGGCACCGCTCTTGACCATGGCCAGGGCTTCCGGCAGGGCATCGACGCCGAACACCGGAATGGCAGTCTTGCCCTGGGCTTTCAGGGATTCAACAGCACCCATTGCCATGCCGTCGTTGTTGGCGATGACCACTTCGATCTTGTTGGCGTTGGGGCCGGAGATCCAGGCGTCCATCTTGTCTTTCGCCATGGCGGTATCCCACATACCGGTATCCATGTGCAGCTGTTCGGTTTTGACGCCGCCGTCATTCAGGGTCTTGACGACGTAGGTGGTACGGGCTTCCGCATCCGGGTGGCCCGGCTCACCCTTGAGCAGCACGAACTGGATGACGCCATCCTTGTTCAGATCCCACTCCGGGTGTGCCTTCCAGTGCTTGGAGATCAGCTGGCCCTGGATGATCCCTGACTCCTTGGAGTCGGTACCCACGTAGTAGGCCTTGTCATAGCTGGCCAGATCGGCCGCGCTCGGTTCCTTGTTGTAGAACACCACGGGGATCTCGTCGGCACGGGCTTTCTCGATCACGACAGGGGCCGCAGCCGGGTCAACCAGGTTGATGGCCAGCGCCTTCACGCCCTTGGCCAGCAGCACGTCGATCTGGTCGTTCTGCTTGGACTGGTCATTCTGGGAGTCATTCATCAGCAGCTCCACACCGGGATTGGCTACCGCTTCCTTCTCGATGGCCTTGCGCACTACCGCCATGAAGTTGTCGTCATACTTGTAGACGGTGACACCGATACGGGTATCGGCCTGGGCTTGTGCTCCCGCCATCAGTCCCATCAGCAAGGTGGCAACTGTCGTGAGTTTTTTCATTGTTATGCTCCGATCTCTAATATCTGTTTTTGTAGGGAATGCTGTACACCGTTTGAACTGGCGCCAGCCTAATGTAATCAGTTTGTTGTGTGACGGTCTGTGATCATGGCAACAAAATGAAAACGTTTACACTCTGTTACATAGAAGCAATATTGTTAAAAATTAAATAGTTATGTAAGTTAAGGCCTCCTTCGAAGCCTCACCATCCAAGACTAGTCCATCTAGCGAAAAATGCAGTTCCAGCTGTAACTTCCAGGCAACAACCAGAATTCAGGCCGCACGCTCTGGCTCCAGGAGTCATCGCCCCCTACACCCATGTGGAAACCATCCAGACAGAGGTGTACTCCCCCCTGGGCCACCAGATCGGTCTGATGACGGGCCTGGGCAAGCTGTTGCTGGCTGTAGTGGCTGACGCTGAAGTGGAACTTGCCCTCGATGCTCACCTCTGCGAGCCGCAGCTGACGGGTATCGCAACGCAATCCGTTGTCGGTCGGGAACACATAGGGGGTGTGCAGGGCCGCAATCGGCAGCTGCCAGCGATGGAGGTCGGCGGCAAGCAGCCTGTCCGGGTAGTTCTCGTGGGGACCGCGCCCCAGCCAGCTCACTTCGTCGACCTCGCCGGCCAGCCAGAGCCTGGCGCCGATGCGGGGCAGCGACGGCATGTCGGCGGCGATCTCCACCTCGATGTGCAGCGCCATGACGCCATCGGCATCAAAGCTGTGGTGCCAGCGGGTCAGTATCTTCAGCTCGTCGGCCACGAAGTAGCCATGAAGCACCGTGATGAGACCCTGAGCCGGGCTTGCCTCTAGGCCGAGGCAGCGGTGCTGCAGATCATTGAGCCCGGCCTCCTGCCAGCGGGCAATCCAGGCATTGGGATCCGCGTGATCCGCCTCGCTGGTGCCGATGTCGTTGTCAAGCGGCGCCCGGTAGAAGTGATCGGCGATGACGTCACGCAGCTGTTCACGGCCCTGCTTCTGCCAGCTGCTGATACGGCCGCTGGCCTTGTCCAGCCGCCACTCGCTGCCTGCAACACGCACCAGCCAGTGGTCAGGCTGCTCGCTCAAGGGGGCGGGAGCCCGGGTAACGGGCATGGCCAGAGGAGTCGGCAGCATGCATTGCTGGCGCGCCACCTCGTGACCCGCCCCGGCCCAGGCCGTGGCGGTGGGTTGCACTATGGCCAGATCCAGCCAGGCGAGGGCGCCCGCGGCAAAGCCGGGCAGCCGCTCCAGCAGGGTCAGCGTTGCCCGTTCCTGAGGCGCGAGCGCGAGCGGGCACTCGCCCTGGCTCAGCACCACTCCGTCCTCCAGCAACTGCCAGCGCAGCACTTCGTTGTCCGTGGGGCGGAACAGGTATTCGCTATGGACCTCCACCGTCAGCGGCTTCTGGCCTACCAAGGACAGCACGAAGGGTTGCTGGGCCCGCTTCGCCTCGAACAAGGCGGGATGGGGCGTGCGATCGGGGAACAGCAGGCCGTTGCAGCAGAACTGGCGATCGTTGGGAAGATCGCCGAAATCACCACCATAGGCCCAGAAATGACGGCCATCATCGGCCTTCTTGTCTAGTCCCTGATCCACCCAATCCCACACGAAACCGCCTTGCAGACGGGGATGATCGCGAAACGCCTGCCAGTAGTGCGCGTAACCCCCCAGGCTGTTGCCCATGGCGTGGGCATATTCGCAGAGGATCAGCGGTCGGGTCTCTTCCGGCAGACCTATCCACTTGGCCAGCGCCCACTTGGGCACAGCCGGGAAAGGCTGATCCTGATGGGTGCGGGCATACATGGGGCAGATGATGTCGGTGGCCGGGGTATCGGCTCCACCCCCTTCGTACTGGACCGCGCGACTCGGATCGGCCCGTTTGACCCACTGGTACATTGCGTCATGGGCCGGACCATAGCCGGATTCGTTGCCCAGCGACCAGATGATGATGCTGGGGTGATTGAAGTCACGCGCCACCATGCGGGTGACCCGCTCGAGGAAGGCGTTGCTCCAGGCGGGATCCTGTGCCAGCCGCCCCATGGGGGTCATGCCGTGGGTCTCCAGGTTCGCCTCGTCCACCACATAGAGGCCGAGCCGGTCACACAGTCGGTAGAACTCGGGATGATTAGGGTAGTGGGAGCAGCGCACCGCGTTGAAGTTGTGCTGCTTCATCAACCGCAGATCCTGCTCCATGACGGCCGGGGTCACCACATGGCCCAGGGCGGGATCGTGTTCGTGGCGATTGGCGCCGCGAATGAGCAGCGGTTGGCCGTTGACCCTCAGCAAGCAGCCCTTGATCTCCACCGCCCGAAAACCCACGTCATGGGCCTCGCTCTCGATGGGCTCGTCCTGCTCGTCCAGCAGGGTCAGGGTTAGTCGATACAGATGCGGCGTCTCGGCGCTCCACTTGTGGGGAGCCGCGACCTCCAGCCACAGCTCGGCTCTGTCTGTGTAGGCACCCTTCTCGTCGATGGGGCCGGTACCGAGGGGCTGACGCAGGCGGGCAACCGGCTGCTCACCGAAATAGAGGTTCGCCTCCACCGCCAGCCCGGCGCCTTCATTGACCTGCAGCGCCACCTTGAGACGGGCATCCCGGTAGCAGGCGTCCAGCACCGGGGTCAGCCGCACGTCCAGCAGCCGGCGCTCGGGTTTGTGCAACAGGCTGACGGAGCGGAAGATGCCGCTCATGCGCCACATGTCCTGATCCTCCAGATAGGAGCCATCGGACCAGCGCAGCACCAGCACGGCCAGCCGGTTGGTGCCTGCCTGCAGGAAGTCGCCGAGATCGAATTCGGCGGGCAGTCTGCTGTCCTGGGAGTAACCGACCCAGCGGCCGTTGCAGAACAGATGGAAGGCGCTGTCCACCCCGTCGAAGATGATGCGGGTCTGACCGCTGGCCAGCCAGTCGGCGGACAGTTCAAACTCGCGGGAATAGCAACCGGTGGGATTCTCTGCCGGCACCCGGGGCGGATCGCAGGGGAAGGGGTACTTGATGTTGGTATAGATGGGGCGATCAAACCCCTGCAGTTGCCAGTTGCCAGGTACCCTGATGAGGGTCGAGTCGGGCAGATCCTCGTTCAGCCACTCCTCGGGCACCAGCTCGGGGGCCCCGAAGAAGGAGAAACGCCAGTCGCCGTCGAGCAGCATGCGGGACGGCGAAGGGAGCCCGGCACGGGCATCGGCCTCGCTGCGCCAGCTGAACAAGGGGGTATGGGCAGGCAGACGATTCACCGAGGTAATCGCCTGGGTCTGCCAGTCCTGACGGGCCACTATCTCCCTGAGCATTCTTCTCTCTCCCTGCATGAACGCCGATAACGCATGCAGTGTAGGGGAGTTTTGCCCGATGATCGGCGATCCCGCTCACACAGATGTAAACGATTACACATGTTTTGTTAAGTAAAACAGAGTAAAAATTAGCTAAATGAGGGTAAAAGATCGCTCCGTAGGATAGTCAGGCTGAAACAGGATGATCCGGACGGGGGAACCGTGGAAAAAGAGAGATATTGAGTTTCGAATGGCGACTTTTAGGGCAAGTCATCAGAGGCGGCTACTCAACTGCCTCCAATCCACCGTCAGAAGGCGGCAAGAAACATCGCCTTCAGAGTCTGGGGAATGCCATCGGAAGGCGGTTGAGCAGAGACAGGCGGGCGCCATCAAGCGGCAGTTGAACAGGGGCGTGGGCGTCTATCGGTGCCTCAGTCCCCACTCCACCGCCATGACAGAGGCAGAGGCAGAGGCAGAGGCAGAGGCAGAGGCAGAGGCAGAGGCAGAGGGCACACCCGATGGGTACGACCGAGTGGCGGTTGATTAGAGACTGGGGCGCTTAGCAGCAGCATGAGCCAGTAGACATGCCCCAACCGCCGTCACGCCACCGCCATGACGGCGGCAAGGAGACGCAACGATCAGAGCCTGACGGGCGCCACCGAGTGGCGGTTGATAAGGGTCGGGGTGTAGATCCGGCTCTGCACCGTCTCGCTCTCCCCTGCGGCGAGTTGCAACGCCAGCTTGGCGGCTTGGGCGGCCATCAGTTCGATGGGATAACGCATGGTGGAGAGCTTGGGCCTCAGGTATCTGGCATAGATGATGTCATCGAAGCCCACCACCGAGACCTCTTCAGGCACCTTGAGACCATTGTCTGCCAGTACCGAGATGGCGCCTGCCGCCATGGCATCGTTGTAGGCCACCACCGCCGTGATGGGCAACCCCTTGGCCAGCAGGTTGAGCATGGCGCGCTCCCCGCCCTCTTCATTGGGCATGCCGCTCTCCACCAGCTCGGGATCGGCGCTTAAACCCGCCTCGGCCAGGGCATCCTGATAACCCTGATGGCGCAGCAGGGCATCCTCGATGGCGTGATCCGAACTGAGGAAGGCGATGTGGCGATGCCCCAGTTCCAGCAGATGGCGGGTCGCGGTGGCGGCCCCCTGCCGGTTGTTGAGGGCGATGCAGCGGCCCCTCAGACCCGGAATGTCGCGGTTGATCAGCACCATGCCAGGGGCCCGCAGGGCATAGTCGATGAGCTCCTCGTCGCTGAGCGCCTTGCTGTGCACCACCAGCGCCTCGCAGCGCTTGCCGATCAGCAGATCGATGGCTTCCCGCTCCTGCTGGGCGCGGTGAAAACCATTTCCCATCAGCAGGTGCAGCCCCTGTTCCACCGCCACCCCGGCGACCCCCTTGACCAGAGCCCCGAAGAAGGGATCTGCCACGTCACCGACCACCACGCCCATGGTGTCGCAGGTCTGGCTGACCAGGGCCCGGGCGTTGGCGTTGGGGGTGTAGCCCAGTTCGGCCATGGCCTTCTGCACCACCTCGCGGGAGGCGGCACTGGCCTTGGGTGAGTTGTTCATCACCCGTGAAACCGTTGCCACCGATACGTTGGCCAAACGGGCGACATCCTTGATGGTGCTCATGCTGTTTTCACTTATTTCACGGTTCGATATGGCGCCATTATACCGAGCAATGTCACTGATAACAGGGGGGAAAACCATGTCGATGCATTTATCGCCACACAAGGATATGTAAACGTTTCCATCTATTTGTTAACCGGTTCACAGTTTACCCGTCAGCCCCTCGGCTAGACTCCTGCTCAGGCTTTCCTTGCGTGAGGCGCGAACGGTGGAGAAGAAGATGAGAGTACTGGTGACCGGCGGTTGCGGCTATATCGGCAGCCACACTTGTCTGGCCTTGCAGGCGGCAGGCATGGAACCCGTGGTGGTGGACAACCTCTGCAACAGCAAGGCCGCCGTGCTGACACGGGTTGCCGCCATCAGCGGGCAGCTGCCCCGCTTCTATCAGGGGGACATCCGTGACCCGGCCCTGCTGGACAGCATCTTCGCCGAGCAGCAGATCGACGCCGTGATCCACTTCGCCGCCCTGAAAGCGGTCGGCGAATCGACCCGGATCCCCCTCGAATATTATGAGAACAACCTGAGTGGCACCCTGGTGCTGCTGCAGGCGATGAAGCGGGCCGGGGTTCACAACCTGGTGTTCAGCTCCTCGGCCACCGTCTACGGCGACCCGGCCAGCACCCCCATCCGGGAAGATTTCCCCCGCAGCGCCACCAACCCCTACGGCCGCTCCAAGCTGATCATCGAGGAGATCCTCGAGGATCTGCAGGCCGCCGAGCCCCACTGGAGCATGACCCTGCTGCGCTACTTCAACCCGGTCGGCGCCCACGAGTCCGGCACCCTGGGGGAAGATCCCCAGGGCATCCCCAACAATCTGATGCCCTATATCACCCAGGTGGCCATCGGCCGTCGCGACTGCCTCTCGGTCTTTGGAAACGATTACAACACTCCGGACGGCACCGGGGTACGTGACTACATCCATGTGATGGATCTCGCCGAGGGGCACGTCAAGGCGCTGCACCACTGCGCGGGGCGAGGCGGCGTCCACCCCTACAACCTGGGCACGGGCCAGGGCCAGAGCGTGCTGCAGATGGTGGCCGCGTTCTCAGCCGCCTGCGGCAAGCCACTGCCTTATCGCATAGAGCCCAGGCGCCCGGGCGACATCGCCGAATGCTGGGCTGATCCCGCCAAGGCACAGCGCGAACTGGGCTGGCACGCCAGCCGGGATCTCGCCGCCATGTGCGCCGACAGCTGGCGCTGGCAGTCCGCCAACCCGAACGGTTACGAGGAGTAGGCCTGCCGGCCTGCCCGTTACGATTTTCTCAACTCATTGACTGGAGTGATGATGTTCAACCCTGTTGATCACCCCCACCGCCGTTTCAACCCGCTGACCGGCCAGTATGTGCTGGTCTCCCCCCACAGGGCCAAGCGCCCCTGGCAGGGTCAGGTCGAAAAAATAAGCCCGGCGCCGAGCCAGTCCCACGATCCGGACTGCTTCCTCTGCGCCGGCAACAAGCGCGTCACCGGCGACCAGAACCCCGACTATCGGGACACCTTCGTCTTCACCAACGACTTCGCCGCCCTGATGCAGGACACCCCGGCCGCCGGCGGCGAGCAGGATCCCCTGCTCAAGCTGGAGGCGGCCCGCGGCACCAGCCGGGTCATCTGCTTCTCGCCGGATCACGGCAAGACCCTGCCCGAGCTGGCGCTGCCCGCCATCGAGGCGGTGATCCGCACCTGGATGAGCCAGGTCGCCGAGCTGTCACAGCTGTGGGACTGGGTGCAAGTGTTCGAGAACAAGGGCGCCGTCATGGGCTGCTCCAATCCCCACCCCCATGGCCAGCTGTGGGGCAGCGACTTCCTGCCCAACGAGATAGCCCGCGAAGAGCAGCACCAGCGCGACTGGCTGGCCGAGCACGGCCGCCCGCTGCTGCTGGACTATGTGGAGCGCGAGCTGCAAGACCGCTCCCGCATCGTGGTGGAGACGGCACACTGGCTGGCAGTGGTGCCCTTCTGGGCGGCCTGGCCGTTCGAAACCCTGCTGCTGCCCAAGGCCCATGTGCCCTCAATGCTGGATCTCACCCGGGAGCAGCAAGAAGACCTGGCGGTGGCGCTCAAGGAGCTCACCAGCCGCTACGACAACCTGTTCGAGTGCAGCTTCCCCTACTCCATGGGCTGGCACTTCGCGCCGCCGAACTCGGACTGCCCCGAGGCCTGGCAGTTGCACGCCCACTTCTACCCGCCCCTGCTGCGCTCCGCCACCGTGCGCAAATTCATGGTGGGCTTCGAGATGCTGGCCGAAACCCAGCGGGACCTGACGCCGGAACAAGCCGCCGAGCGCCTGCGTTCCCTCTCCCCCGTTCATTACAAAGCCAATGAGGTGACCCCATGACCCCCAGCCAACGCGTCAGCGCCGTGTTTGCCGAGCAGTTTGAGCAACAACCCGACCTGCTGGTGCGCGCCCCCGGCCGCGTCAACCTCATCGGCGAGCACACCGACTACAACGACGGCTTCGTGCTGCCCTGTGCCATCGACTACGAGACCTGCGTCGCCATCGGCCTGCGCAGCGACAACCTGGTGCACGTGATCGCCGCCGACTACGGCAACCAGCGGGATCTGTTCAGCCTGGACAAGCCCATCACCCATCACCCGGACCAGCGCTGGAGCGACTACATCCGCGGCGTGGTGAAACACCTTCAGGCCCGTGGCCATGCCCTGCGCGGCCTCAACCTGGTGGTCTCGGGCAACGTGCCCCAGGGCACCGGCCTCTCCTCCTCCGCCTCCCTGGAGGTGGCCATCGGCCAGGCCTTCAAGGAAGCCCAGGGGCTTGCCATCAGCCAGGCCGAGATCGCCCTCAACGGCCAGCAGGCGGAGAACCAGTTCGTCGGCTGCAACTGCGGCATCATGGATCAGATGATCTCCGCCAGCGGCGAGCGGGATCATGCCCTGCTGCTGGACTGCCGCACCCTGGAGACCCGCCTCATCCCCATGCCCGCGGATCTGGCGGTGCTGATCGTCAACTCCAACGTGCGCCGCGGCCTGGTGGACAGCGAATACAACACCCGCCGCCAGCAGTGCGAGACCGCCGCCTGTCACTACGGGGTCAAGGCGCTGCGCGACCTGGATCTGGCCGCGCTGGAGGCGGGCAAGGCCGGACTGGACGAGGCCTGCTACCGCCGTGCCCGCCACGTGGTGGGGGAGAATGCCCGTACCCTGGCCGCCGCTGACGCCCTGGCAAGCGGCGATCTGGTTCGCCTCGGCGAACTGATGGGGCAGTCCCACGCCGCCATGCGCGACGACTTCGAGATCACGGTGCCCGCCATCGACGGCCTGGTGGAGATCATCAAGGCCCAGATCGGCAGCGAAGGCGGTGTGCGGATGACCGGCGGCGGCTTCGGCGGCTGCGTGGTGGCTCTGCTGCGCCCGGAGCGGGTGGCCGAGGTGATCGCCGTGGTCGAGGCCCAGTACCCGGCCAGGTTTGGCCTCAAGGCGGACTGCTATGTCTGCCGCGCCAGCGCCGGGGCGGGCAGGCTCTAACGGGAAGCACATGAGTGACAGGTCACCGATCATCGAAACGGGCAAACCATGAAAACATTCGAACTGGAAAACGAGGAGGGGCTGCGCCTGCGCGGCCTCGAATTTGGCGCCACCCTCACCTCCCTCAGCCTGCCGGTAGCTGGCCAGCGCCGTGAAGTGCTGCTGGGCTGCGCCGACGAGGCTTATGCCGCCCAGCAGGTGTGGCTGGGGGCAGTAGCGGGTCGCTTTGCCAACCGCATCGGCGGCGCCGAGCTGGTGCGAGGGGACGAACGCTGGTCTCTCGACGCCAATCAGCCCCCCCACTGCCTGCACGGCGGGCGCGACGGATTCCATCGCCAGCCCTGGCAGATCAAGGAGCAGGAGGCGGACAGGATCAGGCTGGCGCTGCTATCAAGAGCGGGAGATCAGGGCTTCCCCGGCAACCTGCGAGTGACCCTGGAGTACCGGCTGGAGCAGCAGGATCTGGTGGTCGACTTCAAGGCCAGCACGGACGCGCCGACCCCGGTCAGCCTCACCAGCCACGCCTACTTCAACCTCGATGGCCACCAGGGCGGCAGCGATGTACGCTCCGATATTCGTCACCATGTCATCAGCATCAATGCCGATCGCTATCTGCCCACCGACCAGAGTGGGTTGCCGCTCGCCATCGCGCCGGTGGAGGGTCCCTTCGATCTGCGCACCCCGCGCCCCATCGGCCAGGATTGGCTGAGCCATCCCCAGCAGCAACAGGTCAAGGGCTTTGACCACGCCTTTGTGCTGAACGGCCCCGAACAGGCGTGGGCGGCACGGGTGGTGTCCGGGGATGAACAACTGGTGATGGAGGTCCACACCAACCAGCCCTCCTTGCAGTTCTACACCGGCAACTGGCTGGCCAGCACGCCGGACCGCAGCGGCCGGCCATACCGGGATTACGACGGTTTCTGCCTGGAGGCCCAGCAACTGCCGGACAGCCCGAACCGGCCCGAGCTCGGCGACCCCTGGCTGCTGCCGGGCCAGCTGTATCACCATCAGACCCGTTACCGTCTGATCCCCGCAGACTAAGACCCCCTCCCATCCCCCCTTCAAAAAGGGAGGTGCGATGATGCTCCTCCCCTTATGAAGGGGAGGAGTGGGGCTCTTCACCTCCGCTTGCTAACGACAGTCCACCGAGCCAACTCAGGAGCCTTGATAAACATGGATGATCACTACCTCGCCGCGCCGGATCGCTACCAGCGCCAAGCTTACAGAGCCGCCGGTCGCCACGGCCTGCGCCTGCCCGGCATCGGCCTCGGGCTCTGGCACAACTTTGGTGCCGGGAGCGATCCCGCCAGGGTGAAGGCCATGGTGCATCAGGCGTTCGATCTGGGGATCACCCACTTCGATCTCGCCAACAACTACGGGCCACCGCCAGGCTCCGCCGAAACCACCTTCGGCGGCGTGCTCAAGGGCAGTCTGGCCCCCTACAGAGACGAGCTGATCATCGCCAGCAAGGCGGGCTACGTGATGTGGGACGGCCCCTACGGCGACGGCGGCAGCGCCAAATACCTGTTTGCCAGCCTGCACCAGAGCCTGCGCCGGCTCGGGCTCGACTATGTGGACATCTTCTATCACCACAGACCGGATCCCCGCACCCCGCTGGAGGAGACCTGTCAGGCGCTGGCGCTCATGGTACGCCAGGGCAAGGCGCTCTATGTCGGCCTCTCCAACTACCCGGCCGAGCTTGCCGCCAGGGCGGCGACCCGGCTGGCCGAACTCGGCACCCCCTGCCTGGTCAATCAGCTCAAGTACTCCCTGTTTCAGCGCGACATCGAGGGCGAGACCCTGCCGGTCTGCCGAGAACAGGGGATGGGGGTGGTCGCCTTCTCGCCCCTGGCGGGGGGGTTGCTCAGCGATCGCTATCTGGAAGGGATCCCGGCGGATTCCCGCGCCGCCAGCGCCAGCCCCTTCCTCCAGCCCGACCAGATCACCGCAGACAAGCTGGCCCGCATTCGCGCCCTGCACGCCCTGGCGCAGCAGAGGGGGCAGCCCCTGTCACAGCTGGCATTGCAGTGGGTGCTGCGCGATCCCGTGGTGAGCTGCGCCCTGATCGGTGCCAGCAGCCCGCAGCAGATAGTGAGCGCGGTCGAGGCCCTGGCCCTGCCGCCACTGGACGAGGCGCTGCAGCAGCAGATCCTGGCGGTGCTGGCATGACGAATTGACCCCGCCACGGGCGGCTGACTGGCCGTGGCGGCCATGTCAGAAAGTGACGGGGCGGTGACAACGTCCGAGGTAGTGCTACTAAAGCCGCTGCGCCCTGACCCTGCACCATGCGGAAAGTACCGGCCGCCAGACAAGGGCCGGAAACCGCACAGGAGTCCCCAATATTCTCTGGTTGCCCGCGTGATTTTCCGCCATCATTGGCCGCCCCGACCCTGATCGGGGCTGATTTTATCCGGACCCATCAACCAAGAGATCTGTACCATGACCGAATCCTACGCCCTGTTTGTGGCCTTCGTGCTGGGCATAGTGGAAGGCCTGACCGAGTTTCTGCCCGTTTCCTCCACCGGCCACATGATCATCGTCGGCCACCTGCTCGGTTTCGAAGGCCCCAAGGCCGCCACCTTCGAGGTGGTGATCCAGCTGGGCTCCATCCTGGCTGTGGTCGTCATGTTCTGGCGCCGGCTGTTCGGCCTCATCGGCATCCATTTTGGTCAGAAACCGGCACCTGGGCATGCCACCCTCTCCCTGGTGCACATCATCCTCGGCATGCTGCCCGCCGTGCTCATCGGGCTGGCCATTCACAGCTGGATCAAGGCCCATCTGTTTGGCCCTGAAACCGTGATGTATGCCCTGGTGGCCGGCGGCATACTGCTCATCATCGCCGAGAAGTTCCGCCCAGCCGTCACCGCCGAGACCCTGGACGACATCAGCTACAAGCAGGCGTTCGGTATAGGTCTGTTCCAGTGCCTGGCGCTCTGGCCCGGTTTCTCCCGCTCCGGCGCCACCATCAGCGGCGGCATGCTGATGGGCATCAGCCGCCATGCGGCGGCCGAATTCTCCTTCATCATGGCGGTGCCCATGATGATGGCGGCCAGCGGACTGGACCTCTACAAGAGCCGCGACTTCCTCTCCATGGCCGACTTCCCCATGTTTGCGGTGGGCTTCGTCACCGCCTTCGCGGTCGCCATGGTCGCCATCAAGACCTTCCTGGCGCTGATCCGTCGCCTCGACTTCATCCCGTTCGCCATCTACCGCTTCGTGGTGGCCTTCGCCGTCTACCTGGTATTTGTGGCCTGATCCCGAGGGATTGCCTGATGAAAAAAGGGACCGTTAAGGTCCCTTTTTCTATTGCTGCCCACCTCAGTAGAGGCGATGGCTGATGCCGTTGAGCAGCCGCGACAATCCCTTGGTGAAGTGGACGGGCGCATCCTGCACCGTGTAGCAGAGGCAGCCGTCCGGGGTGTGCGGGCTGTGGGCGTGACTGGCGTCGCGCCAGATGAAGTCCCCCGCCTGATAGCAGATGTCCCCCTCCTGCATGTTGCCCGCCAGCAGCAGGGTCAGCTCATAGCCCTTGTGGGTATGCTCGGGGATGCGGCCACCGGCCTCGATATGGAGCAGGCTGGCGCGAGCCCCCATCTCGTCGAGCGGCAGGCTGTGCTGGCGAATGGCGCCCACATGGCGCCACTTGGGCGCATGGTGGCGGGCCAGCACCCGTGGCAGCCGGTAGGATTGGCCCGCGACCCGCAACTCGGGGGCCGGCCGCACCTGCTGCGCTAGCTCGGCCACGGTCGCCACGGGTTGTTGCAGTATCTCCGCCAGCATGGCGTCGAGTCCGGCCGGCAGCCCCTGGTCCGGCGCGGCCGGCGCCAGGAGCCGGTTCGCCAGCTCGGCCTCAAGGGTCTGTACCTGGGCGGCACACTCGGGGCAGAGCTCGCAATGGGCAGAGACACCGACGGCCAGCGGCAGGGGCAACTCGTCGGCGGCGAAGGCGCGCAACATGAGTTCGGTCGGATGGGTCTTAATCATGGCCTTGCTCCACTTGCTCTTTCAGTTTCTGTAATGCCAGCCGGAGGCGGGACTTGATGGTCCCGAGCGGGACGCCTAGCCTGTCGGCCAGCTCCTGCTGGGAAAACTCCTGCAGATAGATGCCGCGCACCACCTGTTGTTGCGGCTCCGGCAGAGTGGCGAGGTAATCTGCCATCTGGCGGGTCAGCACGGCGTCCTCCCCGCCGCTCAGGTGCTCCTCTTCCGCCCTGAACTCCAGCAGGGGCCACAGCTCCTCGGCGCAGAGATCCTCCTTGCTGGCGCGGCGGCGCCGCAGCATGTCGAAACTCTGGTTGCGCATGACGGTGTAGATCCAGGTGGTCGGCGCCCCCTTCTCGGGGTGATAGAGCCGCGCCTTCTGCCACACCAGCAGCATGGTCTCCTGCACCAGCTCGAGGGCGTTGGCCTCGCTGCCGAGGTGGCGCATCCCATAGCTGCGGATGCGCGGCGCGAAGTGGTGGAACAGGGTGGCGAAGGCGACCTTGTCGCCATGTTCGGCCACCCGAATGAGAAGAGACGTCAGATCGCCATCTGGGTTGTCCATGGGGGGCGATATCCTGCGTGGAGCCGATTGTGGTTGGCCAGTATATGCCATTGCGCCATCCCTTGAGTGTTGCTGTCATCACCATTACGACGGGCGGGGCAAAAGGATCACCGGGGACGGGAATTCAGTGGCTCGCGACCAGCAGGCCGCTCAGCAGGGAGAGGGCGGGCTGGTTATCCTTGGCCGCGACCAGCCACTGCTTCTGCTCCACCGGGATGGGCAGCACCTCCAGCCAGCGCTGGGCCACCCAGCTGGCGTCGTCCCAGTCGGGCTCGGGGTAGAGGGCAGCGTATTCCGGGTAGTCGTTGAACACATCCTGCAGCGCCTTGGCCAGGGTGTGCTGGTCGGCCTTGAGCCGGCCGCTCTGCCAGGGGGGCAGCGGCTCCACCTCGCCGACCCGCAGGCCGTCCGGCTCCTGCCACAGATCGACTATCCTGACCCGCTCCACCCCGAGCACTGTGATGCCGAGCAGGCCGTCCGGCAGCAGATCGAAATCGATGATCCGCACCCGGGTGGCGATGGGATACATGTTGCGCATGGCCTCGGGCTGGCGGGGGTCCAGCATGCAGAGCGCAAACTCCCGCTCCTGCACCTCGGCTATCATGCGCTGATACCTGGGCTCGAAGATGCGCAGCGGCATGATGCCACCGGGCAGCAGGTGGGCGGAGAGTGGAAACAGCACCAGTGTCATCGGGATCGTCCTCTAGCGACTTCCTCTAAGGATACGACCGCCGGACGGCGCGGGATCATTCAGACCAAATTGGAATAAATAACCCCTTAACAATCAGGGGAAAATAGCCTGGACAAGCCGCTTCGATATGCAGTAGAAATGGATAACCACCACTTATTCAAATCAATATTCTGCAATGTGGTGAAAAACGCAGTGAAATATCCGCCACCCCAAGGGGGTCGGGCCATTCCTATAGTTTTCTCGGCCCGATGCGGGTAAAATTCACGCCCTTATCCAGTCAGTCATTTTTCGACGCGCAACCTCGGTGGTCAGTTATGAAAGAGCATATTCATCATCTACTTGAACAAACGGTAGCCAATCTCAAGTCCGCGGGCGTGTTGCCGGCCGACCTGGAAGCCCGGGTGCAAGTAGACCGATGCAAGGAGAAGGCTCACGGCGACCTGGCCACCAACCTGGCCATGCTGCTGGCCAAACCGGCCCGCAAGAACCCCCGTGAGCTGGCCGCTGCCATCATAGAGCACCTGCCCGCCTCCGATCTGATCGCCAAGGTCGAGATCGCCGGTCCCGGTTTCATCAACTTCTTCTTCGACCCGAGCTGGCTGGCCGGTCAGGTGGAAGCCATGGTGACCAGTGCCAACGCCAACGTGAAGCTGCCGACCCCGCAAACCGTGGTGGTGGACTACTCCGCCCCGAACGTGGCCAAGGAGATGGCGGTGCACCACATCCGCAGCACAGTCCTCGGTGACGTCGCCGCCCGCGCCCTGGAGTTCCTCGGCCACAAGGTGGTGCGTGCCAACCACATCGGCGACTGGGGCACCCAGTTCGGCATGCTGATCGCCTACCTGGAGAAGATGGCCAACGAGCACGCCTCCGACATGGAGCTCAAGGACCTGGAAGCCTTCTACACCCAGGCCAAGCGTCACTACGACGAAGACGAAGCCTTCGCCGAGCGCGCGCGCAACTACGTGGTCAAGCTGCAGGGTGGCGATGAGTACTGCCGCACCATGTGGAAGAAGCTGGTCGACATGACCATGGAGCAGAATCAGCGCAACTACGACCGCCTGAACATCTCCCTGTCCAACAAGGACATAATGGGCGAGTCCATGTACAACGACATGCTGCCCCAGATAGTGGCCGACCTTAAGGCCCGTGGCCTGGCGGTCGAGAGCGAAGGCGCGACCGTGGTCTTCCTCGACGAGTTCAAGAACAAGGATGGCGAGCCCATGGGCGTCATCATCCAGAAGAGCGATGGCGGCTTCCTCTACACCACCACCGACATCGCCTGTGCCAAATACCGTTACGAGAGCCTGGGCGCCGACCGTGTCATGTACTTCATCGACTCCCGTCAGCACCAGCACCTGATGCAGGCCTGGACCATCACCCGCAAGGCGGGCTATGTGCCGGAATCCGTGCCCCTCGAGCACCACGCCTTCGGCATGATGCTGGGCAAGGACGGCCGCCCCTACAAGACCCGCTCCGGTGGCACCGTCAAGCTGGTCGATCTGCTAAACGAGGCCGAAGAGCGCGCCAGTGCCCTGCTGGAGAGCCGCAACAGCGATCTCAGCGCCGAAGACAAGGCCAAGGTGGTGCACGCCATCGCCATGGGCGCGGTCAAGTATGCGGATCTCTCCAAGAACCGCACCACAGACTACATCTTCGACTGGGACATGATGCTGTCGTTTGAAGGCAACACTGCCCCTTACCTGCAGTACGCCTACACCCGCATCCAGTCCATCTTCCGCAAGGCGAACATAGATGCCGAGGCCCTGACCGGCCACGTGACCCTGAACGAAGAGGCCGAAGAGGTGCTGGCCCAGAAGCTGATCCAGTTCTCCGATGCGGTCAACGGCGTGGCGGACAAGGGCATGCCGCACCTGCTGTGCACCTATCTGTATGAGCTGTCCGGTAACTTCATGACCTTCTACGAAGCCTGCCCGATCAACAAGGACGGCGTGGACGAAGCGACCCGCAACAGCCGCCTGCTGCTGTGCGCCGCCACCGCCAAGGTGCTCAAGCTGGGCCTGGGCGTGCTGGGCATCCATACCCTGGAGCGCATGTAATAGATGGCGACCCGGGATTACGTCGGCAACAGCCCGAGACGACGGGCCGGTGGTCGTAACATCAAGAAAGCGGCACCTCGCCGCTTTCCTGTTATCCCGGCACTGCTGGCCGGGGCCCTGGTCGTCGGCTTTGGCGCCTTCCTTTACCTGATCAACGGCAAGGGGGCGGATGCCCCCACCATAGAAGAGCAGGTGAAGGCCAACAAACCCAAGGCACAGGGCCACACCCTGCCCCAGGAGAAGTGGAGCTACATAGAGCGGCTGGAGAACAAGCAGGTGGACATCATAGAGCCGCCGCCCCAGCCGGGCGTGCTGCCGCCACCGCCTGCCGAGACCCTCACCCTGCAACCCGAGAAGCTGCCGCAGCCGGTACCGACCGAGATCCCCCAACCTGGGACCCCCCTAGGTCAGGTGAAGCCCTTCCAGCCGCAACCGGTGCAACCGACCAAGCCGGCCACCGGTGCCCCGGTCGCCAGCGCGCAAGAGCAGGTGATCGACCAGAAGGCCGAACGTGAGCGGATGGAGCGGGAGATCCGTGCCGAACTGGAGCGGGAACGTGCCGAAGCCGCCAAGGCCAAGGCGGCGACCCAGACGGCGGCAGCCGACGGCGGTCGCTACATGATGCAGTGTGCCGCTCTGCGCTCGCAGGATTCCGCCGAATCGCTCAAGGCGCGCATCGCCTTCGGCGCCGGCCTCTCCTCCAGCCTGCAGGTGGTCAATGGCGCCAATGGCACCGTCTACAAGGTGATGGTGGGCCCCTTCAGCGGCAAGGCGGCCGTCGATGCGGCCAACCGCAAGCTGCAGAGCTCAGGCATCAGCGGCTGCATTCCCAAGAAAGGCTAGCCACAGAGCCAATCAAGAAGGGCCGGGGGACAACCCCGGCCCTTCTCCTTTCGACTCCCCTCTCCCTCGCCGACATGGCCTCCCCCTTTATCCCGACAACAGGCAGGCTTGAAAAGCCGGTTTGCCATCCCCATCTTTCTTGCCATGCACAGTCCGGCCGTCATTCGGCTCAAGCGAGGTAAGTAAAGTGACTACCATAGTTTCCGTCCGCCGCAACGGCCAGGTCGTGATCGGCGGTGATGGCCAGGTCTCCCTCGGCAACACCGTCATGAAGGGCAACGCCCGCAAGGTTCATCGTCTCTACAACGGCAAGGTGCTGGCAGGTTTTGCCGGCGGCACCGCCGACGCCTTCACCCTGCTCGAGCGCTTCGAAGCCAAACTGCAGGCCCATCAGGGCAACCTGGAACGCGCCGCCGTGGCGCTGGCCAAGGACTGGCGCACCGATCGCGCCCTGCGCCGCCTCGAGGCCCTGCTGGCCGTGGCCGACGAGCACAAATCCTTCATCATCACCGGCAACGGTGACGTGGTGCAGCCGGAGCATGACCTGATCGCCATCGGCAGCGGCGGCAACTTCGCCCAGTCCGCCGCCATCGCCCTGCTGGAAAACACCGATCTGGATGCCAGGACCATAGTCGAGAAGTCCCTCAAGATTGCGGGCGACATCTGCGTCTTCACCAACGGCAACCACACCATCGAAGTGCTGGACTACAGCGCCAAGTAAGGGCGCCCGTCAGCCAACTCATTCTCCAAGGGGTGGGCCCTGCCCGCCCCGGATACAGGAACTCCATCATGTCCGAGATGACCCCGAGAGAAATCGTCCACGAGCTGGACAGACACATCATCGGTCAGGCCGATGCCAAGCGTGCGGTGGCCGTGGCCCTGCGCAACCGCTGGCGCCGGATGCAGCTCAGCGAAGAGATGCGCCATGAAGTGACCCCGAAAAACATCCTGATGATAGGCCCGACCGGGGTCGGCAAGACCGAGATCGCCCGTCGTCTGGCCAAGCTCGCCAACGCCCCCTTCATCAAGGTGGAAGCGACCAAGTTCACCGAAGTGGGCTATGTGGGCAAGGAAGTGGACAGCATCATCCGCGATCTCACCGATGTCGCCATCAAGCTGGTGCGCGAGACCGAGATGGAGAAGATGAAATACCGCGCCGAGGAAGCCGCCGAGGAGCGCATCCTAGACGCCCTGCTGCCGAACCCGCGCAACAGTTGGGGCGAGGAGGAGAAGGCCGACAACTCCAACACCCGCCAGATCTTCCGCAAGAAACTGCGGGAAGGTCAGCTGGATGACAAGGAGATAGAGCTGGATCTGGCCGCCACCCCCATGGGCGTCGACATCATGACCCCGCCGGGCATGGAAGAGATGGCCAACCAGCTGCAGGGGCTGTTCCAGAACCTGGGCCAGCAGCAGAAGAAGAAGCGCAAGATCAAGGTCAAAGAGGCCATGAAGGCGCTGATCGAAGAGGAAGCGGCCCGTCTGGTCAACCCGGAAGAGCTGAAGCAGAAGGCCATTGCCGCGGTCGAGAACAACGGCATCGTCTTCCTCGACGAGATCGACAAGATCTGCAAGCGCGGCGAGAGCTCGGGCCCCGATGTCTCCCGTGAAGGGGTACAGCGCGACCTGCTGCCGCTGGTCGAGGGTTGCACCGTCAACACCAAGCACGGCATGGTCAAGACAGATCACATACTGTTCGTCGCCTCCGGCGCCTTCCAGGTGGCCCGTCCGTCGGATCTCATCCCCGAGCTGCAAGGTCGCCTGCCGATCCGGGTCGAGCTGACCGCACTGACTACCCATGATTTCGAGCGGATCCTGACCGAGCCGAACGCCTCCCTGACCGATCAGTACCAGGCGCTGATGGCCACCGAAGGGGTCAAGATCGAGTTCACCCAGGACGGCATCCGCCGTCTGGCCGAGGCGGCCTGGCAGGTCAACGAGCGCACCGAGAACATAGGTGCCCGCCGTCTGCACACCGTGATGGAGCGGCTGATGGAAGACATCTCCTACGACGCCTCCGAGAAGTCCGGCGAGACCTTCGTCATCGACACCGACTACGTCAACGCCCACCTCGGAGCTCTCATTGAGGACGAGGATCTGAGCCGCTATATTCTGTAAGCGCGCCCCTCCCGATAAAAAAACGCCTCCCTTCGCGGAGGCGTTTTTTATGCGTCCCGTTCAGGCACTGACCGGCACCCCCTCCCGGCGGCGCCCCACCAGCCAGAACGCCAGGCCAATCAGCAGCGCGCTCAGGGCGAAGAGAGCCCGGGTGCCGAACACCAGCTCGCTGGCCAGGGTCAGGCCCTGCTCGCCCACCAGGGCGGCGAACAGGCCGCCGAGCCCGGCCACCCCGGTCAGCTGACCCAGATTGCGCGACAGGGTCAGCAGACCGGCCACGGCGCCCCGGGTCTGCTCACTCGCCCCACCCACCACGGCACTGTTGTTGGCGGTCTGGAACAGGGCATAACCGGCGGTCAGCAGCAGTATGGGCAGCAGATAGCCGAGCGGGCCGAACTGCCCCGCCGCCCCGGCCAGACCGAAGGCCGCAGCCCCCATGACTGCCAGCCCCAGCCGGACCACCTGCCGTGCCCCCAGCCTGTCCACCAGCCAGCCGGCGGGCATACCCGTCAGGGCCGCCAGCAGGGGCCCGCCCGATATCATCAGGCCGACAGTTCCGAGACCGAGGCCGAAGACTCCCCTCAGATAGAAGGGACCTATGAGCAGGGTCAGCACCATGACGCTGGCCACCAGGGCGCTGGCGAGAAGGCCGTTGCTAAGCCCCGGAGCCCCCAGCAACGCCAGCGGCAGCAGGGGCACAGGGGCGCGGCGCTCGCGGCGAACGAACGAGCCCGTGACCAGCAGGGCCCCCGCCCCCCACCAGAGGGCCAGGGCGCCCCCCAGGGTCAGCGCCAGGCCGTAGCAGAGCAGGGCCGCCACCAGCAGTGACAGGCTCGTGAGGCTTATCCCCTCTTCCTGTGGCGAGCAGTCGTCCCGGGGCAGACCGAGCCGGGCACAGCCCAGTGCCAGCAGGCTGAGGGGCACCAGCAACAGGAAGGGGGCCTGCCAACCAAAGCTGGCCGTCAGCAGGCCGCCAAAGGAGGGGCCGAGCGCCGTGCCGCAGGCCGACAGGGTACCGAGCAGCCCCATGCCCCAGCCCCGCCGCGCCGGCGGCACCAGCTGGCTCACCATGGCCAGCGCCAGGGATAGCATGCAGGCCGCAGCGATCCCCTGCAGGGCACGGGCCGCGATCAGCCAGCCTATGGTCGGCGCCAGGGCGCACAGCAATGAGGCCAGCGCAAAGAGCCCAAGCCCCAGGAGCAGCAGGCGACGCCGACCGAACCTGTCCCCCAGTCGACCGGCCACCACAGTCAGGCAGGTGATCCCCAGCAGATAGGCCACCAGCACCCACTGCAGACTGGCAAAAGGCACCGCAAAAGCCTGCCCCAGGGCAGGCAGTACCATGTTGGCCAGGCTCCCCCCCAGCATGGGCAGCAGGGTGGCGAGGCCGAGCGCCAGCAGGCCGAGGCGGCGGGTGGCAGGGGTCGGGAGAGAATTGAGTGATGACATGCCATGAGCTCCGGCAGAGGATGATGTCCACAAGGCTAGCGGGGGGCATGAGCAGGCGGAAGACGCACGACTTGCAACTTATAGCTGCACAAGACGCCATATAAAGAGAGGAATTCTTGCGTATGATGAAGCCAACCGACCGTCATGGGTCCATCACCCGGGATCCCGGCTCGGCGAGGGCTATGCCATGAATACCCCCGACTTCAATCTGCTGCTGACCCTGGATGCCCTGCTGGATGAGGGCAGCGTGGCCGGTGCCGCCAGACGACTCTCCCTGAGCCCCTCCGCCATGAGCCGGGCCCTGGCCAGGCTGCGGGAGACCACGGGGGATCCGCTGCTGGTGCGGGCGGGTCGGGGTCTGGTGCCCACGCCGCGGGCCCTGGCCCTGCGCGCTCAGGTCAGCCAGCTGGTGCAGGATGCGCACGCCGTGCTGCGCCCCCAGCAGGAGGTGGATCCTGCGAGCCTGGAACGCACCTTTCGTCTGAGGTCCAGCGACGGCTTCGTGGAGGCGGTCGGTCCTGCCCTGCTGGCCCGGCTCGCCACCGAGGCCCCCGGGGTCAGGCTGCACTTTCTGGCCAAACCCGACAAGGAGAGCGGCCCCCTGCGCCGCGGCGAACTGGATTTCGAAACCGGCGTCATAGGTGCTGAGACTGCGCCCGAGCTACGTACCCAGGCGTTGTTTCAGGACCACTTCGTCGCCGTGGTGCGGCTGGGCCACCCCCTCTGCGAGGGCACTCTGACCGCCGCCCGTTATGCCGCCGCCCGCCACATACTGGTGTCACGGCGCGGGCTGGAGCAAGGCCCTATCGACGAGGCCCTGGCGCACCTCGGGCTGGCACGCGCGGCGGCGACCCTGGTCCCCGGCTTTGCCACGGCCCTGGCCCTGGTGCGGGACAGCGACCTGGTGGCGACCGTGCCCGAGCGACACTGCGCCGCCCTGCACGCCGATCTGGTGACCCTGCCCCTGCCCTTTCCGCTGCCGGGGATCCGGGTCGCCCTGATCTGGCACCCCAGCCAGGACGCCGACCCGGCTCACCGCTGGCTGCGCACCCTCATTCGCGAGACCTGCGCCCAGGCCCCCTATGGAGGGGAGACCCGGGCCACCTGATCCCGACTCCCCGGCGAGAGAACCCGGCTTCCTGCCGCCCCTTGTTCAAAAAAAGATCGGCCAGCCCCTTCCCCCGAATTTATACGATCGTATAATTCAGATCAAAATCTGTTCAGAAGGAGTCTTGCCAGATGCACCCCACTCGCCAAAAACTGCTCGATACCGGCCTTGCCATCGCGACCGACAAGGGGTTGCGCGGCCTCACGGTACGGGAGCTGGCAGCGGCGGCCGAGGTCAATCTCGGCACCTTCGTCTATCACTTCGGCAACCGTGACGCCTTTATCGACGAGCTGGTGGAGCTCTGGTACGCCCCCCTCTATGACGAGCTCAAGACGGTGGCGGCCAAAGGCACCTATCCCTGTGCCCTCGCGACCTTCGAGGCGACCATGGAGGCGTTGATCGGACTGGTGGCGCGCCAGCGCGGCTTTATCAACCACCTGTTTGGCGATGCGCTGGCGGGCGAAGGGGCAGCCCAGCGCTTTCTGCTCAGTCTGCCGCGCCGCCATCCCCTGCTGCTGATCGAACAGGTGCGCACAGCGCAGGCGGAAGGGTCGCTGGTGGCGGGCCACCCGCTGCAGCTGATGATCTTCATCATGGGTTCGGTCGGCCTGCCGCTGGTGATCGCCGGCAGCGGTCGCCAGCTCGGTTGGCTGCCCCCGGAGGCGGCCCCCTTTCTGTCCCAGATAGACAACCCCGAGGCTGCCCGGCAACGCCTGGCATGGGCCCTGCGCGGCCTGCGCCGCACCGAAGGAGATCCCGCATGAAACAACGCATCGCACTCCTGGCCGTGCTGCTGACCCTGCTCGGCGGCTACCTCTGGTGGCAGGGCCGCCCGGCCGACGGCACCATCCTCTACGGCAACGTCGACATCCGCGATGTGAACCTGGCGTTCAGGGTCGGCGGCAGAGTCAGCGAGGTGCTGGTCGATGAGGGGGACGTCATCGAGGCGGGTCAGCTGCTGGCCCGTCTCGATCCCGTGCCCCTCGCCCACGAGCGCGACAGCGCCCGTGCCAACCTGGCCGCAATCGCAGCGGCCAACACCTTGATCCACAAGGGGTATCGCAGCGAAGAGCGCGATCGGGCACGGGCCGAGCTGGCCGCCGCCGAGGCGGCGGCGCTCGAGGCAGAGCAGCAGTGGCGTCGCCAGAGTGCGCTGGCGGCGACCGGTGCCATCTCTCGCGGTCAGCTCGATAGCGCTCGTTCCCAGCGGGATCAGACCCAGGCCCAGGTGCGCGCCACCCGCGAGCAGCTCGGTCAGCTCGAGACCGGCTACCGCCCGGAAGAGATAGCCCAGTCCGATGCCCAGCTACAGGGGGCCAAAGCGGCGCTGGCCAGTGCCGAGCTCGCACTCGCCGATGCGGTGCTGACAGCCCCGAGCGACGGCATCCTCCTCACCCGCGCCATCGAGATCGGCAGCATGGTGCAGCCGGGGGCCACCGCCTTCAACCTCTCCCTGACCGCACCGGTCTGGGTGCGCGCCTATGTGGAGGAGCCCTGGCTCGGCCACTTCCCAAGCGGCGCCCGCGTGACCCTGACCACGGACTCGCGGCCGGACAAGCCCTATCAGGGCGTGGTGGGCTTTGTCTCCCCCACCGCCGAGTTCACCCCCAAATCCGTGGAGACGCCGGATCTTCGCACTCACCTGGTCTACCGGCTGCGCATAGTGGTGCAGGATCCTGACTCTGCCCTGCGCCAGGGGATGCCGGTCACCGTCAGGCTGCAGCCATGAATGCCGCCATCCAGCTCACCGGGCTCACCAAGCGCTTCGGCGAGCGGGTCGCCCTCAACGCCATCTCGGCCACCATTCCGACCGGCGGCATCACCGGCCTGGTAGGGCCGGACGGGGCTGGCAAGAGCACACTGTTGCGCCTGCTGGCCGGCCTGCTGGTGCCGGAGGCCGGGGAAATCCGGGTGCTCGGGCTGGATCCGGTGCGCGAGGGAGATGCCTTGCGTCAGCGCCTCGGCTACATGCCCCAGCAGTTCGGGCTCTACGAGGATCTCAGCGTGCAGGAGAACCTCAGCCTCTATGCTGACTTGCGCGGTGTGCTGGAGCCCGAACGCACTCCCACCCTGGCGCGACTGCTCGCCTTCACCGATCTCGCCCGCTTCACCGCGCGGCCAGCGGGCAAGCTGTCGGGGGGGATGAAACAGAAGCTGGGGCTGGCCTGCGCCCTGCTCGGCACCCCGGACGTGCTGCTGCTCGACGAGCCCGGGGTCGGGGTCGATCCCATCTCCCGCCGCGCCCTCTGGCAGATGGTGCGCGAGCTGGCCGAGGGAGGCATGACGGTGCTCTGGAGCACCGCCTACCTCGATGAGGCCGAGCTGTGCGATCACGTGCTGCTGATGGCGGACGGCGAGGTGCGCACCAGCGGCACCCCGGCCGACCTGATGGGCGCCATGGCGAGCCGCTGCTGGCTGCTGGAAGCAGGAGAGCTGGACGGCCGGGAGCGGCGGGCCCTGTTGCGCCGTGCCCTGGCCCACCCGGCGGTGATGGACGGCGCCGTGGCGGGGGAGCGGGTGCGCCTGCTGCTGCGCCCGGGCCAGATGCCGCCGCCCCTGGCGGAGCTGGGCCTCTTGGAAGGCGGCTTAGTGCCGACCCCTGCCCGGCTGGAAGATGCCTTTATCGATCTGCTCGGCGGCGGCCCGGGTGGGGAGTCCAGCCTGGCGCAGCTGATGCGCGAGGCCAGCCTGCCCGAGGGGGTCTCCCCGGAGGCGGTGATCGAGGCGCGCCGCCTCACCAAGCGGTTCGGCGACTTCACCGCCACCGACGACGTCAGCTTCGCGGTGCGCCGGGGGGAGATCTTCGGTCTGCTCGGCCCCAACGGCGCGGGCAAGTCCACCACCTTCAAGATGGAGTGCGGCCTGCTGCGCCCGAGCAGCGGGCAGGCGCTGGTGACCGGCATCGATCTGGCCCGCAGCCCCTCGGCGGCGCGTCAGCACCTCGGCTACATGGCCCAGAAGTTCTCCCTCTACAAGCAGCTCACCGTGGCCCAGAACCTGTCGTTCTTCGCCGGCATCTACGGCCTGTTCGGTCGCCAGCAGCAGACGCGCATCGACGCCATGGTGGAGGCGTTCGCCCTCGGCCCCTGGCTCGGCCTGCAGACGGAATCCCTGCCCCTTGGCCTGCGCCAGCGCCTATCGCTGGCCTGCGCCCTGCTCCACGAGCCGCCGCTGCTGTTTCTCGACGAGCCCACCTCAGGGGTCGATCCCGTCACCCGGCGGGAATTCTGGTCCCACATCAATGCCCTGGCCGATCACGGCGTCACAGTGCTGGTCACCACCCACTTCATGGACGAGGCGGAGTATTGCGATCGCATCGCCCTCATCTACCGCGGTCGCCTGCTGGCCCTGGGCACCCCGGACGAGCTCAAGGGGTTGGCCGCCAAGGACACAAGCACTGCCTTGCCAACCATGGAAGAGGCCTTTATCACGCTAGTCGAGCAGGCCAGCGAGGAGGACGCATGAGCATCAACCGCCGCCGTCTGCTGGCCCTGTGCCACAAGGAGTCCCTGCAAATCGTGCGCGACCCCAGCAGCATCCTCATCGCCTTCATCATGCCCGTGGTGCTGCTGGTGGTGATGGGCTACGCCATCAACCTGGACGTGGACCACCTGCGACTCGGCATCTGGCGCACCGATAGCGGCGCCCCGGCGGTGCGGCTGGAGCAGGCCCTTCGCGGCTCCACGGCGCTGGAAATCCACGGCGGCCCGAGCAAGGCGGCACTGCTCGCCAGCCTGGAGCGCGGCGAGATCCGCGGCCTGCTGGTGATCGATGACGGCTTCTCCGCCACCCTGGCCAGTCAGGGGGATGGCACGCCGAAAGCCCTGCTGCTCACCGACGGCTCCGAACCCAACACGGCGAACTTCGTCACCAACTACGTGCAGGGGATCTGGCAGGGGTGGCTCGTCAGGGAGGGAGTCTCCCTGCCGGTGGCGGTGGAGAGCCGCGCCTGGTTCAACCCGGCCCTGGTGAGCCGCAACTTCCTGGTGCCCGGGTCCATCGCCGTGGTGATGACCATCATAGGTGCCCTGCTCACCTCCCTGGTGGTGGCCCGGGAGTGGGAGCGCGGCACCATGGAGGCGCTGCTCGCCACCCCGGTGACCAAGGCAGAGCTGCTGCTCTCCAAGCTGCTGCCCTACTACGGGCTCGGCATCGCCGCCATGCTCATCTGCCTGCTCTTCTCGGTGGCCGTGATGGGGGTGCCCTGGCGCGGCTCGCTGATCTCCCTGTTCGTGCTCACCACCCTGTTTCTCGGCAGCGCCCTCGGGCTCGGGCTGTTTCTCTCCACCGTGATGCGCAGCCAGTTCAACGCCGCCCAGGCCGCCCTGACGGCGGCGTTTCTACCGGCCATGATGCTCTCGGGCTTCGTGTTCGAAATCGCCAGCATGCCGCCCCTGCTGCGCGCCATCACCCACCTGATCCCGGCCCGCTACTTCGCGAGCTCTCTGCAGACCCTCTATCAGGCGGGCAACGTGCTCTCCATCCTGCTGGTCAACGCTGTCTGCCTGCTGCTGCTGGCCGCCTTCTGGCTGACCCTCACCGCCCGCAAGACGCGGCGCACCCTGGAGTAAACATGCTGATCCGACTCTGGTGGCTGATCCGAAAAGAGTTACAGGCCCTGCTTGGCAATACCCAGGGGCGCTTCCTGCTCATCATGCCGGTGCTGCTGCAAACGGCCCTCTTCCCCTTCGCCGCCACCCTGGAGGTGACCGGCAACACGCTCGCCATCTACGACCAGGATGGGGGGGCGCAGAGCCGGGAGCTCATCGAGCGCCTCACCCACATGCCCGCCTTCACCACCATCATTCCGGTGAAGGGCGAGGCGGGGATGACAGAGGCCATCACCGGGCAGCAGGCGCTGATCGGCCTCATCATCCCGCAGGATTTCTCCCGCCGGCTGGCCAGGGGCGAACAGGCCAGGCTGCAACTCATCATCGACGGACGCCGATCCAACGGGGGTCAGGTGGCGGCGGGCTACATCAATGAGGTGATCGCCCGCTGGCAGAGCGAGGGCAAGGCGCAGCCCGAACTGGCGGTGCGCCACCTCTACAACCCCAACATCGAGTTCAGCTGGCACATATTGCCCTCCCTGGTGGCCATCATCACCACGGTCGGCTGCCTCATCGTCACCGCCCTGTCGGTGGCACGGGAGCGAGAAGAGGGCACCTTCGATCAACTGCTGGTGTCCCCCCTCACTGCGAGCTGGATCATGGCGGGCAAGGCGGTACCCGGCATCCTGGTGGCGGTGGGCCAGGGCACCATAGTCGCGCTGGCGGCCCGCTTCCTCTATCAGGTGCCGTTTGGCGGCAGCACCACGCTGCTGATGGCGGGCATGGTTTGCTACGGCCTGGCGCTGGCGGGGATAGGGCTCTTCGTCTCGTCGCTCTGTTCGACCCAGCAGCAGGCGTTTCTCGGGGTCTTCTCCTTCATGGTGCCGGCGGTGATCCTCTCCGGTTATGTCTCCCCCATCGAGAACATGCCGCAGCTGTTCCAGTGGCTGGCGGCCGTGGATCCCCTCAGCCACTTCATCCTGCTGCTCAAGGGGGTCTTCCTCAAGGATCTCGGCTGGTCGGCGGCCTGGCCCCTGCTCTGGCCCCTGCTCGCCATCGCTGGCGTCACCCTCTCCCTGGCGCTGGCCATGTTCCGCCGCCATATCGCCTGATGACCCGGCCCCTGCCAGGGCCGCACCGGACACGGAAACCGTCAACTGGCATACCCATTTATGAATAGGTTTGAATTTCCTCTAATTACCCCTGAGGAGATATATAAATAGACACTTGATTTACATCAATTGCCCACCGCCCCTAACTGGATAGCCTAACGTCAGATTGATGTTTTATTACTCCAAAATTGAGGCAACCATGAGCAAAGTCAGACTGGTCGTTGTGGGCAACGGCATGGTGGGGCACCGCTTCATCGAAGAGTTGATCGAGCGGGCCGACCCAGGCCGCTACGAGATCACCGTCTTCGGTGCAGAACCCCGTCCCGCCTACGATCGCGTCCATCTCTCCTCCTACTTCTCCCATCACACCAGCGAAGATCTCTCCCTCGTCAAACCCGGCTTCTACGACAAGCACGGCATCCGCCTGCTGCTCGGCGAAGCGGTGAAAAAAATCGACAGAACGACCCGCGAAGTGCACTCCAACAAGGGCACTGTGGTCGGTTACGACAAGCTGGTGCTGGCCACCGGTTCCTACCCCTGGGTGCCCCCCATCCAGGGCAGTCAGCACCACGAGTGCTTCGTCTATCGCACCATCGAGGATCTGAAAGCCATCCGCAGCGCCGCCAAGAGCGGCAAGAGCGGGGTGGTGATCGGGGGCGGTCTGCTTGGCCTCGAAGCCGCCGGCGCCCTCAAGGCACTGGGTCTCGAGACCCACGTGGTGGAGTTTGCCCCTGTGCTGATGGCCGAGCAGCTCGACGGTCAGGGCGGCCAGCTGCTGCGCCGCAAGATTGAATCCATGGGCGTGCAGGTGCACACCAGCAAGAGCACCAGCGAGATCCTGATGCACGGCGGTCGTGATGCCCAGCACCGCCTCGCCTTCGCCGACGGCAGCACGCTTGAAGTGGACGTGGTGGTCTTCTCCACCGGGATCCGCCCGCAGGATACCCTGGGCCGTTACTGTGAACTGGCCATCGCCGACCGTGGCGGCGTGCTGATCGACGATCACTGCCTCACCTCCGACCCCGACATCTATGCCATCGGCGAGTGCGCCGCCTGGCAGGGCCGCTTCTTCGGGCTGGTGGCACCGGGCTACAAGATGGCCCAGATCACCGTCGACCACCTGCTCGGCGGCGACAGCCGCTTCGAAGGGGCGGACATGAGCGCCAAGCTCAAGCTGCTCGGCGTCTCCGTCGGTTCCATCGGCGATGCCCATGGCCGCACCCCGGGCAGCCACAGCTATGTGTTCCAGGATGACCAGGCCGGCGTCTACAAGAAGATCGTGGTGAGCGAAGACAACAGCCGATTGCTCGGCGCCGTGCTGGTGGGTGACGTGGATGACTACGGCAACCTGCTGCAGCTGATGCTCAACGCCCTGCCGCTGCCGAGCCACCCGGACACCCTGATCCTGCCCGCCTATGCCGGTGCCAAGCCGACGCTGGGGGTGGATGCCCTGCCTTCAACCGCCCAGATCTGCTCCTGCTTCGACGTCTCCAAGGGCGACATCGCCCAGGCGGTGGCCGAGGGTCACACCACGCTGGCCGCCATCAAGGCCCACACCAAGGCCGGTACCGGCTGTGGTGGCTGCGTGCCGCTCATCAGCCAGGTGCTCAACGCCGAGCTGGTGAAGCAGGGCATCGAGGTCAACAACCACCTCTGCGCCCACTTCCCCCACTCCCGTCAGGAGCTGTTCCACCTGGTCAAGGTGGAGGGGATCAAGAGCTTCGACGAGCTGCTGGCCAAGCACGGTCACGGCCATGGCTGCGAGGTGTGCAAACCGACCGTCGGCTCCATTCTCGCCTCCTGCTGGAACGACTATGTGCTGAGCCCGCTCAATACCCAGTTGCAGGACACCAACGACATCTTCCTCGGCAACATGCAAAAGGACGGCAGCTACTCCGTCATCCCGCGCATGGCCGGCGGTGAAGTGACCCCGGAAGGGCTGCTGGCGGTGGCCGAAGTGGCCCGCGACTACAAGCTCTACACCAAGATCACCGGCGCCCAGCGCATCGGCCTGTTCGGGGCCCAGAAGGATGATCTGCCCGCCATCTGGCGCAAGTTGCTGGCCGCGGGCTTCGAGACAGGTCAGGCCTACGCCAAGGCACTGCGCATGGCCAAGACCTGCGTCGGCAGCACCTGGTGCCGCTTCGGCGTGCAGGACAGCGTCGGCCTCGGGGTCTTCCTCGAAAACCGCTACAAGGGCATTCGCACCCCCCACAAGATGAAGTTCGGCGTCTCCGGCTGTACCCGCGAATGTGCGGAAGCCCAGGGCAAGGACGTCGGCATCATCGCCACCGACGCGGGCTGGAACCTCTATGTGGGCGGCAACGGCGGCATGAAGCCACGCCACGCCGATCTGCTGGCGTCTGACCTCGACCGCGAGACCCTGATCAAGCTGATCGACCGCTTTATGATGTTCTACGTCACCAGCGCCGACAAACTGCAGCGCACTTCGGTCTGGCTCGGCAACCTGGAAGGGGGTGTCGACTACCTGCGCGAAGTGATAGTCCACGACAAGCTGGGGCTGGCCGAGACGCTGGAGCGCGATATCCAGACCCTCATCGACAGCTACGAATGCGAATGGTCGCGCACCCTCAACGAAGAGGAAGCGCTCAAGCGTTTCAGCCACTTCATCAACAGCGACAAGCGCGACCCGGACGTCCAGTTCGTCGCCGAGCGCGACCAGCACCGACCGGCAACTCCGGCCGAGCGCATCCCCGTCTACCAGATCGAGGTGGAGACCAAATGATGAAACTTGCCTGCCAACTCAACGACATCCTGCCGGGAACCGGCGTCTGCGCACTCATTGAAGGTCGCCAGAATATGCCTGTTTCGCTCGGTGTGGAGGTTCAATCATGAAATTCGCCTGCCAACTCAACGACATCCTGCCGGGAACCGGAGTCTGCGCACTCATTGAAGGTCGCCAGATCGCTCTGTTCCGCCCGAGCGCGGCCGCCGAGGTGTTCGCCATCGACAACCGGGATCCCTTCTTCGCCGCCAACGTGCTGTCGCGCGGCATCATAGGTGAACACGAGGGTGAGCTCTGGGTCGCCAGCCCGCTCAAGAAGCAGCACTTCCGTCTGCGCGACGGCCACTGCCTCGAGAACGCCGCCATGTCGGTGCAAAGCTATCCCGTTGAAGTACGCGACCAGCAGGTCTGGGTTGCCGTCTGATGCCGACAAACCCCAGATCCATGTCGGTACAGGGCTACGTCCCTGTCAAAGTACGTGATCCGCAGATCTGGGTCATCGGCTAACACCATGCATATCAGGGCTGCCCGCGGGCGGCCCTCTTGAAGGAAACAAAGATGTATACCGACAGCATCAACAAGTGCGCCGCCAACGCGGCCCGCATCAACCGCTTCGAGCGCAGCGACAAGCTCGGCTTCTGGCTCAGCTCCGCCATGGCGGGGGCCTATGTGGGCCTCGGCATCATCCTCATCTTCACCCTGGGCAATCTGGTGGATGCCAGCGTGCGTCCGCTGGTGATGGGGGCCACCTTCGGCATCGCCCTCACCTTAGTTGTCATCGCCGGCTCGGAGCTGTTCACCGGCCACACCATGTTCCTCACCTTCGGGGTGAAGACCGGCAAGATCGCCATGGCCGACCTGCTGCGCATCCTGCCGCAGACCTGGGCCGGCAACCTGCTCGGCTCCATCGCGGTGGCGCTGATCTACTCCTATGGCGGCAGCCTGCTGCCGGACGCGGGCAGCCTGGCGCACAAGGTGGCGCTGGCCAAGACCCAGGCACCGGCGTTGACCCTGTTCATGAAGGGCGTGCTGTGCAACTGGCTGGTCTGCCTCGCCATCTGGATGGCGCTGCGCACCGAGGGTGCCGCCAAGTTCATCGCCATCTGGTGGTGCCTGCTGGCCTTCATCGCCTCCGGCTACGAGCACTCGGTCGCCAACATGACCCTGTTCGCCCTCTCCTGGTTCGGCGCCCATTCCGAGGCCTACACCCTGGGCGGCATAGGCCACAACCTGCTGTGGGTGACCCTGGGCAACACCGTCTCCGGCGCCCTCTTCATGGGCCTCGGCTACTGGTATGCCACCCCCAAGGCTGAGCGCCCGGTCGCGGTGAGCGACGCCACCACCACCATCAGCCAGACCCAAACCGCCTGATCAGGAGGCCCCATGGACTACTTGCCCATCTTTTGCCGACTCGACAACAAACCCGTGCTGCTGGTCGGCGGCGGCGAGGTAGCGGAGCGCAAGGCGCGCCTGCTGCTGGATGCCGGTGCCCACCTCACAGTGGTCGCGCCCGAGCTCGACCCCGAGCTGGCGGAACTGGCTGCCAACGGCAGCATCGAGTGGCTGGCCGGTGAATTCGCGCCGGCGCAACTGACGGGCAAGTGGCTGGTGGTGGCCGCCACCGATCGGCGCGAGGTGAATGCGCTGGTTTACCAGAGCGCGAATCAGGCGCGGATCTTTGCCAACGTGGTGGATGACCCGAAACGCTCCAGCTTCATCATGCCGTCGATCATCGACCGCTCGCCGCTGATGGTAGCCATCTCCTCCGGCGGCAAGGCACCGGTGCTGGCCCGCTTGCTGCGGGAAAAACTCGAGGCCCTGCTGCCACAACATCTGGGGGCCGTGGCGACCTTCGCTGGCAGCCTGCGGGAGCGGGTCAAGACCCGCTTCGCCAGCATGGGCGAGCGGCGCCGCTTCTGGGAACGGCTGCTCGGGGCAGACCGGCTCGGGCAGGCGTTGGCGCGGGGGGATGGCGCCTCTGCCCACCAGCTGGCCGACAGCCTGTTTGCCGATGAAAGCCAGACCGGAGGCGAAGTGGTGCTGGTGGGAGCAGGCCCCGGCGACCCGGGCCTGCTCACCCTGCACGCTCTGCGCCAGATGCAGCAAGCGGACGTGGTGGTCTATGACCGGCTGGTCTCGGACGAAGTGATGGCACTGGTGCGCCGGGATGCCAAACGCATCTTCGTCGGCAAGCAGGCGGGCAATCACTGCGTGCCGCAGGAGGGGATCAACCAGCTCTTGCTGGACGAGGCGAAGAAGGGGCAGCGGGTGGTACGGCTGAAGGGGGGTGACCCCTTCATCTTCGGCCGTGGCGGCGAGGAGCTGGAGACGCTGGTCGGCAGCGGCATCGGCTTTCAGGTGGTGCCGGGGATCACGGCGGCCAGCGGCTGCGCCGCCTACGCCGGCATTCCCCTGACCCACCGCGATCACGCCCAGAGCGTGCGCTTCGTCACCGCCCACGGCAAAGGGGGCGCCCGGGATCTCGACTGGCCGCTGCTGGCCAGAGACAAACAGACCCTGGTGTTCTATATGGGGCTTTCGTCTTGCGCCGTGATCCGCGAGCAGCTGCTGACCCACGGCAAGGGGGGCGACACCCCGGTGGCGCTGATCGAGCGCGGCACCCAGCCGAGCCAGCGGGTCATCCGCGGCACCCTGGACCAGTTGCCGGAGCTGGCCATCGGCGTCGAGAGCCCGGCCCTCATCATGGTGGGTTCAGTGGTGACGCTGGCGGACAAGCTCGCCTGGTTCGGCCAGGGCAATGACGCAGCGCGGATCGCGGCATCGGCCTGAGACTAGGCCCAACGCCAGTATTGAAAGCGCCACCTTGGGGTGGCGTTTCTTTATCCTGCATTTACTGTCATAACCTCTTGTTTTGAATTTGGTATCCTATGGAGCAAGGCCATCCGGCCAACAGAATTCAGGAATCTTGTTGCATGTCTCTCCCCCCCAAGAACAGCGCCAAACAGCGTGAACACGACAGAGCCCGCATCCTCACCCTGCTGCTGGCCGATGATGCCCTCACCGACAGCCTGCTCGATCCTCAAGGGGTGCAGGACGCCGCACTGCGAGATCAGACCAGCGAGCTGACGCGCCTGGTCAACAGCCTGCCGGCCGCCGACGTCGCCGATGCCCTGGAGTCCCTGCCCCCGGATGAGCGCCACGTGCTCTGGCAGCAGGTGGACCCGGAGCGCCATGGCCAGATCCTGGTCGAGGCGTCGGAGACGGTGTGGGACAGCCTGATCAGCGGCATGAGTGACAAGGCGCTACTGCAGGCCCTGCGCAGCCTCGACATCGACGATCAGATCTACCTAGGCCAATACCTGCCTCGCAACCTGATGGGTCGGCTGCTCACCTCCATGGCCCCCGACCAGCGCGACCGGGTGCGGGAGGTGATCCGCTACGGCAAGCACACGGTCGGCGCCATGATGGACTTCGAGCTGATCACGGTGCGCGCCGAGGTAAGCCTGGCGACGGTGCAGCGCTATCTGCGCCAGCTCGGCAAGATCCCCGCCAACACCGACAAGCTGTTCGTCACCGACAGGCGCAACCGGCTGCAGGGGGAACTGCCGCTCACCACAGTGCTGCTGCACAAGCCGGAGACCAGGGTGGAAGACGTGATGGAGAAGGACCCCGTCACCTTCGATCCGGAAGACAACGATGAAGCCGCCGCTCGTACCTTCGAACGGGACGATCTCGTCTCTGCCGCCGTGGTGGATGGCAAGGGCAAGCTGATGGGGCGGCTCACCGTCGCCGAAGTGGTGGACCTGGTCTATGAGGAGAGCGACACCGATCTGCGTCGCATGGGGGGGATCAGCGAGGAAGAAGACGTGTTCGCCCCTGTCGCCAAGGCGGTCAAGACCCGCTGGGCCTGGCTGGCGCTGAACCTCTGCACCGCTTTCGTGGCCTCCCGGGTCATAGGCCTGTTCGAGCACAGCATCTCGCAACTGGTGGCGCTGGCGGCCCTGATGCCCATCGTCGCAGGGATAGGCGGCAACACGGGCAACCAGACCATCACCATGATAGTGCGGGCCTTGGCGCTGCAGCACATCCAGCCGGGCAACGTCTCCTTCCTGCTGTGGCGGGAGCTGGGCGTGGCGCTGATCAACGGTCTGGTGTGGGGCGGCACCATGGGGGTCGCGACCTACTTCCTCTATCACGATGCGGCACTGGGCGCCGTGATGACGCTCGCCATGGTGCTGAACCTGCTGGTGGCGGCCCTGATGGGGGTCATCATCCCCATGACCATGAGTCGGCTGGGGCGGGATCCGGCGGTGGGGGCCAGTGTGATGATCACCGCCATCACCGACACCGGCGGCTTCTTCATCTTCCTCGGTCTGGCGACCCTGTTCCTGCTCTAACCCCTGATGGCAGCCACCAGGGTGCCCGGCCCTGGTGGCCTCAGACCCCGGTAGCCCCGGATGGCAGGCCTTTGCCCCACGTAGGAATCCGGGGGCGTCGCCGCGACAAAAACGGGGATTCCCGCCTCTGGGCAAGGAATAGTCGTTGAAATGCCAACCCCACTCCTTATACTGGATCCACCTGTTTCCAGCGGTGGATCTGACACAATGGAATACAACACTTCAGAACTGTGCGACATCTATCAGGACATGGTGGATGTACTCGAACCCATGCTCTGCTCCTTCGGCGGCCGTGCCTCTTTCGGCGGCGTCATCACCACGGTCAAGTGCTTCGAATCGAACGGCCTCATCCGTGAAGTCGTCAAAGAGAACGGCGTCGGCCGCGTGCTGCTGATCGACGGCGGCGGCTCCATGCGCCGGGCCCTGATCGACAGCGAGATCGCCACCACGGCGGCGGAAAACGAGTGGGAAGGCATCGTCTGCTACGGCTGCGTGCGCGAGGTCGACATCCTGGAAGATCTCGACATCGGCATCCAGGCCCTGGCCGCCATCCCGGTCGGTGCCGATCATAAGGATGTGGGAGAGACGGATCTGCCGGTCAACTTTGGCGGTGTCACCTTCCTGCCGGACGATCACCTCTACGCCGACACCACAGGGGTGATCCTCTCACCCGATGCGCTCGATATCGAATAAGCAGACACAGACTGAAGATGGGAGCCTAGGCTCCCATTTTTTATGGCTGCAACTTGCTGAAAAACAGACAAAAAAAGAGGGCCAGTAAACAACTGGCCCCTTAACTGGAAGCAATGTGAGCAATGTCGTGCCTTCACAAGAAGTCCATCACGTTGGAACGAATGAAGTCTTTCCCGGAAAACAAGGTAACAATAATCATTCTCATTTAACTGTGCAAGCCTTATTTGTAAAAAGTGCAAAAAAAATGACCACCGCGCGGGTGGTCATTCTCGTCAGGCTTGTCGTGTGGCCGTTTTCAGACTGGCCAGGCCGGCCTCCCCCACCAGCTTGCGGCTGAGGTAGCGCAGCAGCACGCCGTAGAGTGGTACAAACAATCCCAGGCTTATCAGCAGCTTGAATACGTAATCCACGGTCGCGATCTCGACCCAGTGCTCGGCCATGAAGGGATCCGTGCTGCGCCAGAAGGCGATGCTGAAGAAGGCGATGGTATCCACCAGGTTGCCAAACAGGGTCGAGGCGGCCGGTGCCACCCACCAGGCTTTCAGCAGGCGCAGGCGGTTGAACACCACCACATCCATGAACTGGCCCACCAGATAGGCCATAAAGCTGGCCAGGGCGATGCGCGCCACGAAGAGGTTGAACTCCGCCAGATTGCCCATGCCCTGATAACTGCCTTCGAAGAAGAGCACGGAGAGCACATAGGAAACGGCCAGGGCCGGCAGCATCACGGTCTGGATGATCTTGCGGGCCAGTCCGGCACCGAAGATCCGCACCGTCAGATCGGTGGCCAGGAAGATGAACGGGAAGCTGAAGGCACCCCAGGTGGTGTGGAAGCCGAAGATGGTGATCGGCAGCTGCACCAGGTAGTTGCTGCTGGCGATGATCAGAATGTGGAACAACGAGAGACGCACCAGCGCCGTCTGGTGCTGAGCAGGGGTCAGATTCATGTTGTGACCTTTTTGGTTAATGGGGTTAGGGAACCCATACCGCCACCATGGCGATAATTGAGGGGCGAGATTATACGCCCCGACGCGGATAGTTCAATCCTTATGCGATGAGACGGCTGAGTGCTGATGGCCGAGCCAGAGCACCACCTCCCTGTCGTCCGGGTGTGTCGCCTCCAGCCAGCAGCCGCTGTGCTGCTCATACTCCAGCCGCAACCGGCTGCCTTCGAACTCCAGCAGCCAGCTGTGGCGATCCGCCCCCCACTCCCGCTCGAGCGGTATAAGCTCCCACCCCTCGACCAGCGCCTCGGCAAGAGCCGGGAAACTGTCCCAGTCAAGGCCTGGGCAGGCCAGCAACACCACCCCGGCCTCCCGATCCGTCTGCATGACACGCCAGTTCATTCTTCACCCCTCAACTGCTGCAAGAGAGCTCGCCACCGCAATACCACTGGGGCACCGGGGTCGCCAGATCCTCGTATTCCGGCTGCTCGTCATAGGGGCGCTGCAGGGCGGCAAACAGCCGCTCGAACGGCGCCATGTTCCCCGTCTCGGCGGCGTCTATCACCTGCTGGGCCAGGGCATTGCGCAGCACGTACTTGGGATTGACGGCATCCATCCGCACCTTGCGCGCCCCATCCTGACTCCCTTCACGGACCAGCCGCTGTCGATAGGCTTCGAGCCACTCCTGCCAGGCGGCCGGGTCCGGCAGCAGCGCCAGCAGGCTGGTGGGCCACTCCCCCTGGGTGGTCAGCTCACCCAGGCGACGCAGGAAGAGGTGATAGTCCACCCGATGCGCCGCCAGCAACTGGAATAGCTGGCGGAACAGGGCAGGATCTTCATCCTCCCAGGTCTCCAGGCCGAGCCGGGCGCGCATCAGTTCGGAGTAGTGCAACATCAGCTGATGCTCGTACTGGGCCAGGGCCGCCGCCAGGGCCTCGCCATCCACCTGATCCGCCAGCGCCTGGGCTAGCTTCTGCAAGTTCCAGTAACCCACCGCCGGCTGCTGATCCAGGGCGTAGCGACCACCCGGATCCGAGTGGTTGCAGACAAAGTCCGGCACATAGGCATCGATGAAACCGTAGGGGCCGTAATCCAGGGTCAGCCCGAGCAGGGACATGTTGTCTGTGTTCATCACCCCGTGACAGAAGCCCGCCGCCTGCCACTTGGCGATGAGGCGCGCGGTGCGCCGCACCACCTCGGCGAACAGCTCGGCACCGCTTTCCAGTTCGGGGAAGTGGTGACGCAGCAGATAATTGATGAGAGCCGGGATCTTCTCCCCCTGGCCGCTCCAGGCGAAGTACTCGAAGTGGCCGAAGCGCAGGTGGCTGGGCGCTGTGCGCAGCACTGTCGCCCCGCTCTCGACCTGCTCCCGGTAGACGGGTTCGTCACTGCCCACCAGCACCAGGGCCCGGGTGGTCGGAATGCCGAGGGCATGGAGCGCCTCGGAGGCGAGGTATTCGCGGATGCTGGAGCGCAGCACGGCACGGCCGTCGCCGAAGCGGGAAAACGGCGTCTTGCCCGCCCCCTTCAGGTGCAGATCCCAGCGCTGACCATCCGGCGCCAGCTGCTCCCCCAGCAGCAGGGCGCGGCCATCCCCCAGGCGCGGGCTGTAGCCACCGAACTGGTGCCCCGCATAGACCTGGGCCACCGGCTGCATACCCGGCAACGGCTGCCCCAACCCGCAGCAGGCGAGCCAGTCAGCCTCACCGATCCCGTCCAGCCCCAGGTCCCGCAGCAGCCCCTGATTGAGGTGCAGCAACCTGGGTTCACGCAGAGGCTGAGGGGCCACGGGCTCGCAGGCCCAGGGCAGTTCGGTGGCGAAAGTGTTGATCAGCTTCATGGTGGTGTGGTTCGTCCCTGCGTATGCTCGTGTCACTCTTTATACCGCCGTCTGCCCGCTCAGGCTAACAGGCGATCGCGCTATTTCATTTCACGGAGAAAACAATGCAAAAATGGATATATGCCCTGCCCCTGCTGGCACTGGCCTGGGGACATCAGGCCAAGGCCGCCGACATCGAAGCGGGCAAGGCCAAGGCGACTGTCTGCGCCGCCTGTCATGGGGTGGATGGCAAGGCGAGTGTCCCCGTCTATCCCCATCTGGCCGGACAGAACGCTGCCTATCTGCTGAAACAGATGAAAGCCTTCAAGGAGGGTAGCCGCACAGAGCCATTGATGGCACCCTTCATGGCGATGCTGACCGAGGCGGATATGGAGAATCTGGCGGCCTATTATGCCAGCCTGAAGTAGCCTGGCGGCGCCCTATCCCCGATGCGGTCGATCACGCTTCGTTAATCGACCCTAGCGGCGGCAGTAGTCGATGATAAGGTCCATAAAGGCCTCGCCGAAGCGCTCCAGCTTGCGGTGACCGACACCGATGACCGTCAGCATCTCGTCATCGGCATAGCCACTGACCCCATCTCCACCAGGGTCGACCCTACCGGCGGCAATACTCGATGATAAGGTCCATAAAGGCCTCTCCGAAGCGCTCCAGCTTGCGGTGACCGACACCGTTGATGGCCAGCATCTCGTCCTCGGTCATCGGCATCAGCTGGGCCATTTCCACCAGGGTCGCGTCGTTGAACACCACGTAGGGCGGCACCTCTTCATCCTCGGCAATCTGCTTGCGCAGAGCCCGCAGCTCCTTGAACAGCCGCTTGTCGTAGTTGGCATTGTCGAGCAGGCCGCTGCGCTTCTCCTTGCGGCTGGAGATGGGCTGCAAGCGCGGCACCGCCAGGGCCAGCGTCGTCTCGCCGCGCAGCACGGGGCGGGCCGCCTCGGTCAGCTGCAACACCAGATTGCGAGTGATGTTCTGGGTCAGCAGCCCCTTGTGGATCAGCTGGCGGATCACGCTCATCCAGTATTCGTGGCTCTGATCCTTGCCGATGCCGTAGGTCGACAGCTTGTCGTGACCGTGATCCTTGATGCGCTGGTTGAGCGAGCCCCTGAGCACCTCCACCACATAACCCACCCCGAAGGCCTGACCCACCCGCCAGACGCAGGAGAGCGCCTTCTGGGCATCCTCGGTGCCGTCATAACTCTTGGGGGGATCCAGGCAGATGTCGCAGTTGCCACACGGCTTGTCGTTGTACTCGCCGAAGTAGTTGAGCAACACCTGACGGCGGCAGGTCTGCGCCTCGGCGAAGGCCGCCATCACGTTGAGCTTGTACTGCTCCACCTGCAACTGCTGGGGATTCTCTATGTTGTCGAGCAGGCGCCGCACCCGGCCAATGTCGGCGGGATCATATAGCAGCAGCGCCTCAGCCGGGGTGCCGTCACGGCCGGCCCGGCCGGTCTCCTGATAGTAGGATTCGATGTTCTTCGGAATGTCGTAGTGCACCACGAAGCGCACGTTCGGCTTGTCGATCCCCATGCCGAACGCCACCGTCGCCACCACTATCTCGACATCGTCCTTGAGGAAGGCATCCTGGGTGCGCAGCCGCTGATCCAGCGGCAGGCCCGCATGATAGGGCGATGCCTTGCAGCCATGGCGGGAGAGCCGCTCTGCGACTTCCTCCACCCGGTTGCGGCTGGAGCAATAGACGATGCCGCAGTTGCCCTTCTGGCTCTGCACGTAGCGCAGCAGCTGCTCGGCCCCCTTGAACTTCTCCACCAGGCTGTAGCGGATGTTGGGTCTGTCGAAGCTGGCGGTGTGGATGAAGGGATCGTGCAATTCGAGGCGATGCAGCATGTCGCTGCGGGTCGCCTCGTCGGCAGTGGCGGTGAGCGCCACCACAGGCACTTGGGGGAACCACTGCTTGAGCCGTCCCAGCGCCGCGTATTCGGGGCGAAAATCGTGGCCCCACTGGGAGACGCAGTGGGCCTCGTCGATGGCGAACAGCCCGAGGGGCAGCTCTGCCAGCCGATCCAGAAACTCGTGCTGCAGCAGCCGTTCGGGGGAGACATAGACCAGCTTGATCTCGCCACGGCGCATGGCGGCAAAGTTCTGGACCATCTCCTCCCGGCTCAGGGCGGAGTTGATATAGACCGCCGCCACGCCGTTGGCCCGCAGGCTGTCCACCTGATCCTTCATCAGCGAAATGAGGGGCGAGACCACCACTCCGAGCCCGGGGCGGAGCAGCGCCGGGATCTGGTAACAGAGGGACTTGCCGCCACCGGTGGGCTTGAGCACCAGGGCATCGCGCCCCGCCACTATCTGCTCGATGATCTCGAGCTGGCCCGGCCGAAATTGCTGGTAGCCGAAGACCGCCTGCAGCAGGGCAAGGGGGGTATCGGGCAAGGTGTCGGCAATGGCGGTCATGGGCTCTCCTTTGGGGTCGCCATTCTAAAGCAGCCGCCGCCCACAATAAACCTGCCATTGCGACTGTTAAGGAAGTGTTGCAGACTGGCTGGAGTTTTTACTCGGCTTTGATGACAGGGATCGGTATCAGAGAATGAAACAGATGTTGAAGAAGATGGCGCTCAGTGGCATTGCCAATCTGTTCGCCGAGAAGATGCCGTTCAACAAGCTCATCGGCATGCAGGTGACCCACTATGACTTCGAGAAAGTGGAGCTGCGCATCAAGATGGATGACAAGCTGATCGGCAACCCCTTCCATAACATCTTGCACGGCGGCGTCACCGCCAGCCTGCTGGATGTGGCCGGTGGCATGATAGTCGCCGCTTCCTGCATCGACGAGCTGGAGGACTTTTCCCCCAGCTACCTCAAGGAACGCTTTTCCCGCCTCGGCACCATAGACCTGCGAATCGACTATCTGCGACCCGGCCGCGGCAACGAGTTCATCGCCACCGCCCACATTATCCGCGCCGGTAGCAAGGTCGCCGTCGCCCGTATGGAACTGCACAACGAAGAAGGGACCCACATCGCCTTTGGCACCGGCACCTACCTGGTCGGCTAATGGCCTTTATTGCATAAAAAGTGCGCATCTAAGCTGATTTTAATCATTAGAATTGTTACCCCCTCCACCGGCCAGGGTCCATACTGAAAGTCGGGATTGTGTGCAGAGGGAGGATTGCAGACGATGAGCGCGATGCTGGCTACCAAACCATCCAGAGCCTTGTTGACACAGCTTGAGTCTATGCGCGAAGAAGTGCAGACACCCGAGTGCCATCACTGGTTGGAACAGGAGCTGGAGGGGTATTCTCTCTGTTCACCCCTGCCTTGGTATCGCATCATTGCCTGTCGGCAACGCGGTCACTTCCTGAATCTGAAGACGGGGAAATATCTGACTTGCCACATCGGCAGCCAAACGCTAAGCCAACGCGACCTGGCCCAAGTTCAGTTCATCTATGCCCGTGAACCCGCCGCCCACTATCTACTGCGTCATGATCCCGGTATCGAACCCTGGCCAGAGCAACTGCTGGAAGCGTATAGAGAGCAGTTGATCCCCGGCCATCTCTGCCTGCAGGCCTGGCATGAGCCCGTGTCTTCGCTGCGTTCACAACTGATGGAGGGAATAGCACATTTCATTAGTGAGTACCCCAAGCATGCGGCTCTGCAAACTCAGCACGGCTTCAAGGCATTGCGGCATCAACACTGGCATATCTGATCATGCGCCCCGGGCGCAAGGAGGGCACCATCGACAAGACCCACAACGAGATTGCCACAATCTAGAGTGCCGGAGTCAGGATCAGACTCCACCTGTAGGGCCACCGAGCGGTGGCCCTTTTAATGGGCGGCATTCCGCACCGGGCAACCTCCTCTGCATACCGACCATGCGTCTGCCTATCACGGCCAAGGCAAATAGCCCAATGCGAAAGACAACCCATTGAACCCCATGCGACTCACCAACACAGAGCTGCATTGTGAGCCACGGCAAGGTGGACCTTTGAGGTCTTGGTCACGCAGGGCCTCGATGATCTGAGGGCCGATGAACTGGCGATCGGGAGATAATCTGGGCGCAAGGCACATCGCACCATAGGTGCACCCCGATGAGGTGAACATTGAATTTGCCTGCCAGCTCAGGCCAGGCCAGGCAGCCGATTGCAATGGCTGGCGCCTTGGTGCCATGCCGTATGTCGCGACGGCAGAGGAAGCAGTGGGAAGCACAGGTAGTCAGCCCCGCAACGTTTGACATGCCAACACCATGTTCCTGCTTCACTATGTCATCACTATGTCATCGCGTCGTACTGCATCGTGCTTTGCACCGCCTCTGGCGCGAGCAGTACGGTCACCACCTGTCGTGCTGCCAGCCGCAAGTCACCTTCACCGAGGATCGCAGACACAAAGAAGAGGGGCCCGCTTGTGTCGGGCCCCTCGGTTGAACGCAACGATGCTACACCGTTACGGTCCAGTGCACAGATAGTTGTTGTTGTACTGGTCCAGTGTCGTGGCGAGGTTGTTTGCCTCGGCCGCGAATTGGCCCTTCTTCGGATAATCCCCCATCCCGGTGAAGTTCACCGCGTAGCTGGGCGGCGGTCCATCAAGAATGGCTTGGCCTGCAACCATCGCTGTGACGGCATTCGGACACTGACCCGCCCCGGCTTGCACGTTCAGCTTCGCAGCCAGCAGTTGCGCTGCCATGTTGAACGCCGGATCACTCGACTTCTGCTTGCCGCTCCCGACATCCTGCTTGCTCAGGATACGCACGGCCTCCTGGCAGGTATCCACGAACAGGTTGCCGATATAGACCCCGCCACCGACAAAGGAGGCCAGCGTCTGATCAAGCACGGGTTCCTGTTTGCCATTGGATTTGGCGCAGGACGCCCAGTTCCGCCAGAAACCGATGGTCAATGCACGGCCACCTGGGGGCGGTGTGTTGTCGATATTGAACACCTTCGTTTCACCCGGCCCCACCTCGAAGTCGCCACAGAGAATACTGTTGTCGATATTCGGGTTGATGACTACGCCATCCGGTGGCATGAACGCATTCGGAACAAAGGTTCCGAAGCTGCTGAGCCACCCCGGCAGCATGATCTCGCAGATCTGATAGGTCTGGCCTGGGATGAGCTCCTGCGTAAACACCAGGGTGCCGCCGTTCCCGGCATTGGCCGACATCGACTCCAGGGTCTCGCCGACGGAGAAGGTGGTAGCCCCCTGCCGCAGCACGAAGGTAAACGAGTAGCTGCCCAAGTCGGGGAGGCCATTCATGGTCTTGAGGACTTGTGCCCTGCCGCGTTCACGGTTCAGGAACGAACAGGAGAAGACCTTGCCTGCATCCTCCGGGTAGTCGACCACGAAGTCGCAGACCTTGTCCTGAATCGGCGAATCCGGGTTGGCCGAAACCAGATCCCAACCCGCCTTGGCCGTCTCGACCACGGTATAGGTACCCTCGCTAGTGAGGAGCAGATCGAGGCCAGCGGTCTGGAACATCGAAGGGCCCGCACCCGCACCGACATCTTGCATACTCAACAGCCCGCCATCCGGACCATACAACTTGAAGGTCCAGTAGTAGTCGTCATCCGAGTTTTCGAGTACCGGCTCAGTGGTCTTCTGCACCTGCGCCTTGGCCGGTTCGGTTGTTGGCACATTCTGGAAGTCGACAGTTGCCGAACAATGGGTCGCGATGCCGTCTTCGAGCTGGAGATCCACCGTCCTGGGGTTCGGATACTCGGCTGGGTCGCGCGGGTCAGCCAGACCGACAGGGACGCCAGTGTCACTGCCTGCGGCGAAGAACACGCTGCTCACCTCTTCGACATAATAGGTGTCGGGAACCAGGCCCCACGCCGTGACGGATTGCGTCGTCGCGCCTCCCCCCGTGAAGGTAATGACCTTGGTCTTGCTGAACGATCCATCATTGGCTCGGGTAATGTGGAATGTCACCTCGAGTTTTTCACCCGCATCAAGGAAGTTGGGGATGCTCTTCTCAATCATGAGCTTGGCCATGACCGATGAGGCGATCGGGATCTGCAGTTCGTTGGTGCTGGCAGCAAATCCGTCCGAGGCGGTCAGGTAGGCGGTGTCTCTCAACATGCCCGTCGTGACGCGTTTGGGATCGTCGAGATAAACCATCTTGTCAAAGGTGATGGAACCACTGTCTGTCTGGCCAGTCGTCTGCCACCCTACCTCGCCGTCCGTCTGCGTGTCCGCAATGTAGCCATCCAGGAAGTCGCCGAATGACGGGACTCCGACCGCATACATCAGACCCATGCCGTCGATCTCCTCCACGTCCTTGATGGTCGTCGAAGCATTGGTGACCTCACCCTGCTGGATCTGGGCGTTCGCGACCGCCGTCGTGGTGCCCGGGACCGGGATGCCAGTTGCCTTGTCCGTATAGGTCCCTGATACCTCGTTGTGCAGCCAGTCGCCAACCTTGCCCGCCGTCGCTGCGTCGAATTCGACCGTGAATTCGGCAACCATGCCATTGAAACCGGCAGCGAGGTCGAATGGACCCTCGTTATAGGTATCGAGCAGGGTACCGGTGTTGTCCGAACCCTTGTACAGCTTGTCGGTCAACTCGACGGTGATCGTACGCGCGGCTGGATTCTTCGCATTCAACACTATGTTGACCGCAACCTTGCCACCGATGACTTCCGCCTTGGTCCAGGTGACCGTGATCTGGACGGGAAGGGACGTCGGCGCATCACTGCGGCAGACGTTGCCAAAGTCCAGCGAGTCTTCGGTCCCCTTGGAGATATTCCAGGTCTGCTCCGCGCCCTGGTGGGCCGTCATCGTCTTGGAAATCTCCTGCGGCTCGATCTCCTTCACCGGGATGGAGACGTCGCGTGCACCAGCCCCTCCAGTGCCGAGATCTTCGGCCAGGAGATTGGCGTGCAGCGATGAACCCGGGAACAGGTGCGATCCCAGGGCCAACCGGCCGTAATAGTCATAGACACAGGTGGTATTTTTCGCCTGTGTGACCGTGATCAGTCGGTAAATGGAAATGTCTGTGCCGCCGATGCCGGGGTTCTTGGGGGTTTGCGGCGTCGACTGTGCTGCCGCACAGGACGCACTCGATTTGCCCACATTCAGTACCGGGGCCGAAATAATGTCATATCCGGGTTTGCCTGCATCCTCGTTGTCCAGTACCACACCAAGGGTGTACATCTGGCTGGCAGGGGCGGAATTACCGGCCTGCAGCGTGATGCGATAAGGAACGAGGTCGAGTTCGTTCCACGTCTTGCCCAGGTTGCCAGTGGTGTAGTCCGCGTCGGGGCAGATAAAGGGGCCGCCATCGGGGAAGGTGAAATTCGCATCTTTGCGACATCCCTCCAAGGTAGTCTGCACCCCAACGGGGTCGGCGGCCTGCGCCGGCGCCGTGCCGAGCAGCCCGAGCGCGAGCACGGCCCCCAGCGTCGTCTTCCATCGTTTGCTGACGAACATGTCGATGTCTCCTTGACGTTGTCCTTGTGTGGCCGGGAAGTGTCGTTCGACACGAGCACCCACGACTGCCGGTCGTCATGACGAGAGCGATAGAGCAAGTCGTATGCCAGTGGACATGGTGTTTAAAAACAAAGAGTTACGAATTCTTGCCATCAGGCATGTCACAGCAGTGAAACACACGGTACCGCGCTACCCGTCGAAATTGACCACAAGTCTTTGATAATTGAACCAAACGAGCATGGGAGATGCTGTATCGCGATTGATACTCGTGGCGGCGATGTCTGAGGTGCCATCGCCCTGCTGCGATGCCTGCCTCCAAGCCAATCTGTGTCGTCGCGACGGTGTGAAGGCTCGACATCGTGTCCAGCAGACCGTCAGTGCGACGCGCCATGTGCACGGCGAGCCGAGGAGCCACCACAGGGGGATTGCCGTTTGAAGGGGATCCGTCGATGAACGTCTGGTGCTGGCAAAGGCGGTGGAGGAGCAGGGTGCCCGGCTCAAGGGGGAGTGAACCGGATGTGCGTGACCGTCCCGGGAAGCATGCCTTTGCATGAGGGATGATGGACCAGACAAGGAAGGACAATGACGAGGAGATGCAGGGGAGATGCCTCATGGCCCTGGGCATTCCAAAAGCGAAAAGGCCGCTCGATGAGCGGCCTTTTCCAATGTGGTCGGTGTGAGAGGATTCGAACCTCCGACCCCTTCGTCCCGAACGAAGTGCGCTACCAAGCTGCGCTACACACCGATGTCTGCGGGGCGAGAATTTACCGAAAGCCCCGACATGACACAAGCCTTTTTTTGCATCTGCCGTAAAAAAAGGGCTTTACGCTCAATAATCCAGCGTTTCATGGCGATCAGGGGCACCGGGCTCATCCCGGTACTCGGTTACGCCTTTGGCGGCAGCTGAAACTCGGCTGGTCCCAGCAGACGCCGACTCCAATCGGCAACGACCCCGTGCTCCAGCCAGTGGGCCGCATGCTGGCGCCAGTTGGGAGAGAGCGCCGGGTTGTCCAGCAGCAGTTGCAGGTCCCCTTCGTGGCGGGCCTGGTTGAACAGGATGTCGGCGGTGCGCTTCACCGTCAGCTCGGGATAGGGCCTGTCCATCAGCAGCAGTTCATCCACCGGGGCCACGTGCCCCTCCTCCAGCACCCGCAGCAACCAGCCGCAGCGGCCGTTGAGTTGCATCACCAGGGAGAGGTGCGGGTAGCCAAAGCGTTGATTGAGCTTGAAGCAGGGGGATCTCGGCTGACTGATCTGGACCAGGGCAGCGCCGAGGCGATAGACATCGCCGATACAGGCCTGCGCCTCGGTCAATCCGAGGCCGGAGAGGTTTTCGCCAAAGGCCGCCGGCTGCCAGGAGGCTCGGGGGGCAGGCAGGCCCAGCGCGGTTTGCCAAGTCTTCCACCAGGGGTAGTGATCCGCGGGATAATAGTGCAGGGCGCGGTCCGGGCCGCCGTGATGGCGTTTGTCGCTCTGCTCATCGCCTTCCAGGCCCGAGAAGCTGCACCACAGGGGATGGCCTGTCTCATGCTTGTCGATGGCACTGACGAGTCCGGGGGCGAGTTCGGCATTCATCTCGGCGCTCTGGCCGATAAAGAGGGAGATCCGCATTCCATGCTCCTGACGGATGAGAGAATGCGGATCTTAGGGGCTGTTGAGCCGTCAGCGCAAGCCGCGTGACCGCCTCAACAGCCCCGGGGTCAGGCGACGGCCTGCATCTGGGTGGTCATGGCAATCTCGGCACGGCGGCGTTTCTCCGCCCTCGCCATCAGGTACCAACTGCCGAAGGTGAACAGCGACACCGACAGCAGGATCAGGCTCGCCACCGCGTTGATCTCGGGTTTCACCCCGAGGCGCACCGCCGAGAACACCTCCATCGGCAGGGTAGTGGAACCTGGGCCGGAGACGAAGCTCGCCAGCACCAGATCATCCAGCGACAGGGCGAACGACATCATGCCCCCCGCCGCCAGCGACGGGGCTATCATCGGGATGGTGATGAGGAAGAACACCTTCCACGGCTTGGCGCCAAGATCCATGGCCGCCTCCTCGATGGAGAGATCCAGTTCCCGCAGCCTGGCCGACACCACGATCGCCACATAGGCGGTACAGAAGGTGGTGTGGGCAATCCAGATGGTCAGCATGCCCCGCTCGGCGGGCCAGCCCACCAGCTGGGCCATGGCCACGAACAGCAGCAGCAGCGACAGACCCGTGATCACCTCTGGCATCACCAGGGGTGCCGTCACCATGCCGCCAAACAGGGTGCGGCCCCGGAAGTGGGGGATCCGGGTCAGCACGAAGGCGGCCACAGTCCCCAGCGCCACCGCGGCGATGGCGGTGTAGAAGGCGATCTCCAGGGAGCGGAACACGGAGCCAATCAACTGTTTGTTGTCGAGCAGACCGAAATACCACTTGAGCGACCAGCCTCCCCACACAGTCACCAGCTTGGAGGCGTTGAAGGAGTAGATGACCATGATGATCATGGGCAGGTAGATGAACAGCAGCCCCAGCCAGAGCATCAGCTTGGCAAAACCAAAGCGCCTCATACTTTCCCCTCCAGCTCTTTGGCCTGGTTGCGGTTGAACAGGATGATCGGAATGATCAGCACCGCCAGCATCACCACCGCCAGGGCGGACGCCACCGGCCAGTCGCGGTTGTTGAAGAACTCCTGCCACAGCACCTTGCCGATCATCAGGGTCTCAGGGCCGCCCAGCATCTCGGGGATGACGAACTCGCCCACCACGGGAATGAAGACCAGCATGCAACCGGCGATGATGCCGTTCTTGGAGAGCGGCACCGTGATCTGCCAGAACCGGGTCAGGTTGCGAGCGCCGAGATCGGAGGCCGCCTCCAGCAGGCTCTGGTCATGTTTGACCAGATTGGCATAGAGCGGCAGCACCATGAACGGCAGGTAGGAGTAAACGATGCCGATGTAGACCGCCAGGTTGGTGTTGAGGATCTGCAAGGGCTCGTCTATTACCCCAATCCCCAGCAAGAAGCTGTTGAGCAGGCCGTTGTTGCTGAGGATGCCCATCCAGGCGTAGACCCGGATCAGAATGGCGGTCCAGGTCGGCATCATGATGAGCAACAGCAGAACGGTCTGGGTCTCCTTGTTGGCCCGTGCGATGGAGTAGGCCATGGGATAACCGATCAGCAGGCACAGAAGCGTGCTGATGAAGGCCATCTTGAGGGAACCCAGATAGGCCGCGATATAGAGCTCATCCTCCTGCAGCAGCAGGTAGTTGCCCATGTGGAGCAAGATGGTGAGCTGACTGTCTGCCCAGGTCACCACGTCGGTGTAGGGCGGGATCGCCACATCCGCTTCGGCGAAGCTGATCTTCACCACGATGACGAAGGGCAGCAGGAAGAACAGGAATAGCCAGAAGAAGGGGATGCCGATCACCAGCTGGCGTCCCCCCATCTGCTTGAGTCGTCTCAATGCCTTCATGATTGCAGCACCACGCCGCTGTCATCTTCCCAATACAGGAACACCTGGTCATCCCAGGTTGGCCGCTTGCCGTGGCGTTCGGCATTGGCGATGAAAGCCTGAACGATTTTGCCCGAGGGCAGCTGGATGTGATAAACCGAGTGGCCGCCCAGATAGGCAATGTCATAGACCTCACCCTTGGTCCAGTTGAAGTCCGGATGTTCGATCTCCTCCGGCTTGTGCAGGCTCATCAGCAATTTTTCCGGCCGCAGGGCGTAGGTCACCTTCTTGTTCTCGGCACGGGAGCTGATGCCATGGCCCACGTAGATGGGCTGCTCCAGATCCGCGCAGGCGATGGTGGCGTGGTCCTGCTCATCTTCCACCAGCAGGCCGTCAAACAGGTTGACGTTGCCGATGAACTCGCACACCAGCCGGCTGGCCGGGGTTTCGTAGATGTCCATCGGGCTGCCGATCTGCTCGATGCAGCCGAGGTGCATGATGGCGATCCGTTCCGCCATGGTCATGGCCTCTTCCTGATCGTGGGTCACCATGACGCAGGTTACGCCGACTCGCTCGATGATCTCCACCAGCTCCAGTTGCATCTTGGAGCGCAGCTTCTTGTCCAGCGCCCCCATGGGCTCATCCAGCAACAGCAGCTTGGGGCGCTTGGCAAGCGACCGGGCCAGGGCGACCCGCTGGCGTTGACCACCGGAGAGCTGGTGCGGTTTGCGGCGGGCATACTGGGTCATCTGCACCAGCTTGAGCATCTCCTCCACCCGGGCGTCGACCTCTGCCTTGGGCAGGCCATCCTGCTTGAGGCCGAAGGCGATGTTCTGCGCCACCGTCATGTGGGGAAACAGGGCGTAGGACTGGAACATCATGTTGATGGGACGTTCATAGGGCGGCATGTCGGTAATGTCGACCCCATCCAGGAACAGCCGCCCCTCGGTGGGGCGCTCGAACCCGGCCAGCATCCGCAGCAAGGTGGACTTGCCGGAACCTGAACCACCCAGCAGGGCGAAGATCTCGCCCTTGTGGATGTTGAGAGACACGTTGTCGACCGCCAGCGTTTCGTCGAACTGCTTGCTTACCCTGTCTATTTTGACCAGCACTTCTTTACGCTGCTGGCTGCCCTCGAGGGCTTTCTTGTAGGCACTGGAGGCTATCGCCATTACCAAACTCCCAAAGGTGATACCGGCCGGGGCCGATCCATCAATACAATCTGGCGCCCCGGGATGGGCGCCAAGGTTAGGTTCCGGACTTGATCTTGGTCCAACTCCGGGTGATCAGGCGCTGCACCGAGCGGGGATGTGCTTCCTGCACATACAGACGCTCCAGCACCGCCTGGGGGGGATAGACAGACTCGTCATCGCGCACGGCCTTGTCCATGAACTCTCCCGCCTTGATGTTCGGGTTCGCGTAGCCCACGTAGTCGCTCACCTTGGCGATCACTTGCGGCTCGAGAATGTAGTTGATCAGGGCGTGAGCCTCTTTGACGTTGGTGGCATCGGAGGGGATCGCCATCATGTCGAACCACAGATTGCCCCCCTCCTTGGGGATGCTGTAGGCAATCTTGATCCCCTTGCCCGCCTCGTCGGCCCGGGCCGCCGCCTGCAGTATGTCACCGGAGAACCCCGCCGCCACACAGATGTCGCCATTGGCGAGATCCCCTATGTACTTGGAGGAGTGGAAGTAAGTCACATAGGGGCGCACCTTGAGCAGTTGCTCTTCGGCGCGCTTGAGATCCGCAGGATCGTGGCTGTTGGGATTGAGGCCGAGGTAGTTCAGGGCAGCCGGGATCATCTCGTCCGCCGAGTCGAGGAAGGCCACCCCGCAGTGGGAGAGCTTCTTCATGTTTTCCGGCTCGAAGATGGTGGCCCAGGAGTCGATCTTGTCGACCCCCAGCACGGCCTTCACCTTCTCGACGTTGTAGCCGATGCCGTTGGTGCCCCACAGATAGGGCACGGCGTACTGATGGCCCGGATCCACCTTGTCGAGCTGCTTGAGCAGCAGGGGATCCAGGTTGTTCAGGTTGGGCAGCAGGGCGGGATCCAGCTTCTGGAAGGCCCCCGCCTGGATCTGCTTGGCCAGGAAATTGTTGGAAGGCACGACCAGATCGTAACCGGTTCGTCCGGTCAGCAGCTTGCCCTCCAGCGTCTCGTTGGAGTCAAACACGTCGTAGACGGTCTTGATCCCGGTCTTCTGCTGAAAGTCACTGAGGGTGGTCTCGCCGATATAATCGGACCAGTTGTAAAAATGAACCACAGGGGCTGCCTGGGTCAGATTTGCAAACCCCAGGGTCAGGGCCAGCGTTGCCATCTTGGTCATGTGCACTTATCAGTCCTCATTTGTGTGATGTTGCCAGTTGCGCATCCATACGCACCGTCCAACCTGTCGGGTGGTCACCACCCTCCCGGCCGAACTGCGGACCGGGAGGGGTACTCGTCACTTACTTGCCTGACTTGATCTTGGTCCAGCTGCGGGTCATCAGACGCTGCACCTTGGCCGGCAGATCCGGGAAGGTGTAGATCTTCGCCAGCGTCGCCTCGCTCGGGTAGATACCCGGATCGTTGCGGATCGCTTCGGACACCAGCGGCACGGAAGCCTTGTTCCCGCTCGGGTAACTGACCGCGTCGGAGATCTTGGCGATCACCTCGGGCTGCATCAGATAGTTCAGGAACACATGGGCCGATTCCACGTTCTTCGCATCGGCCGGAATAGCCAGCATGTCGAAGAAGCTGCCGGCCCCCTCTTTCGGGATCACATAGGTCAGATTGACACCGTTTTTGGCCTCGATCGCCCGGGACTTGGACTGCTGCAAGTCACCGGAGTAACCGACCGCCACGCACAGGTTGCCGTTGGCCAGATCCGAAATGTACTTGGAGGAGTGGAAATAGGCGGTATAGGGGCGGATGGAGAGGAACAGCTCCTCGGCCTTCTTCAACTCGTCCGGCTTCTGGCTATCCGGCTTGAAACCCAGGTATTGCAGGGCAGCCGGCAGCATTTCGGTCGGCGAGTCGAGGAAGGAGACACCGCACTCCTTCAACTTGGCCATGTTCTCCGGCTTGAACACCAGATCCCAGGAATCCACAGGCGCATCGGCACCCAGCACGGCTTTCACCTTCTCGACGTTGTAGGCGTAGCCAATGGTGCCCCACAGGTAAGGGATGGAGTACAGGTTGCCCGGGTCACTCGGTTCGAGCGCCTTGAGCAACGAGGTATCCAGGTTTTTCCAGTTGGAGAGTTTGGACTTGTCCAGCTTCTGGAAGACGCCAGCCTTGATCTGCTTGGCCAGGAAGGGGTTCGACGGAACCACGATGTCATAACCTGAACTGCCTGCCAGCAACTTGGCTTCCAGCACCTCGTTGCTGTCAAACACGTCATACACCACCTTGATGCCCGTCTCTTTCTGGAAGTCTTCCAGCGTGGTCGGGCCGATGTAATCGCTCCAGTTATAGACGTGCAGCACCTTCTCGTCGGCCATCGCCCCGGTACTCATCATGACCAGCGCCACGGAAGCAGCCATCATTCCCTTTTTAAAAGACATAGTCCTTGTCTCCTAAGCAAATTGTATGCGTAAGCCAATCTGCCCGGTTGCAGCCTATTCCCGCAGCTTTGCTGCCGTCAGATCCAGACTGAGCCTGGCCAGTTTGACCAATTCATCCACCTGTTCCTCGGTGATCACCAAGGGGGGCGATATGATCATGGTATCGCCGACAGCCCTCATCACCAAGCCATTGTTAAAACAGAACTCCCGACACGTCATCCCGGCGTGCAGTTCGGCCGGGAAACGGCGTTTCGTCTGTTTGTCCTGCACTATTTCCAACGCGGCGACCAGGCCTTTACCCCGGGTTTCTCCAACCAGCGGATGATCGGCAAGCTCGCTCCAGCGGCGCTGCAAATAGGGGCCGATACTATCATGGACGCGCTTAACTATGCTCTCACTTTGCATAAGCTGGATATTGGCGATGGCCACGGCGCAGGCCACCGGATGACCGGAGTAGGTGAAGCCGTGGTTGAACTCGCCCCCCTCTTCCACCAGCACCCTGGCGACCCTGTCCCCCACCATCACGGCCCCCATCGGCAGATAGCCCGAGGTGATGCCCTTGGCCAGACACATGAGATCAGGCTTGATGCCGAACCCTTCGCTGGCAAACCAGTGACCGGTGCGTCCAAAACCGCAGATCACCTCGTCGGCAATGAGCAGGATGCCGTACTGGTCACAGATGCGCTGGATCTCGGGCCAGTAGCTGTCGGGCGGAATGATGACGCCGCCAGCCCCCTGGATAGGCTCGCCGATGAAGGCAGCCACCTTGTCCACCCCCAGCGCCAGGATCTTCTCTTCCAGCTGGCGAGCACGGGCCAGGCCGAACTCGTGGGCACTCATGCCCTCCCCCTCACCGAAGTGATAGGGCTGATCGATGTGGACTATGCCGGGAATGGGCAGACCACCCTGGGCGTGCATGCCCTTCATGCCCCCCAGACTGGCGCCCGCCACCGTGGAGCCGTGATAGGCGTTGTGACGGCTGATGATCACCTGCTTGTCCGGCTGCCCCTTGCTGGCCCAGTAGTGGCGCACCATCCGCAGCACGGTGTCGTTGCACTCCGAGCCCGAGCCGGTGAAGAAGACATGGTTGAGATGGGGCGGCGTGATCTCGGCCAGCAGGGTCGCCAGTTCGGCGGCAGGGGGATGGCTGGTCTGAAAGAAGAGGTTGTAATAGGGCAGTTGCTGCATCTGTCTGGTGGCGGCATCCACCAGCTCCTGGCGGCCATAACCCAGGTTGACGCACCACAGGCCCGCCATCCCGTCCAGGATGCGGCGCCCGTCGGAGTCTTCCAGATAGACCCCCTCGGCCTTGGTGATGATGCGGCTGCCCTTCTTGTTCAGCGCCTGAAAGTCGGTAAACGGATGCAGGTGGTGGCTGGCATCCAGTTGCTGCCACTCGCGGGTGGTCTGCTTCATTGCTTGCTCCTCGGTTCCTTCGATTTAAGCGATGTTTGTTCGTCAATGTCGAGGGCGGCTGGCACTCTCCCGGTCACTGCTACTCACGGGCGGAATGCTGCGTTGCTTGCTCCTCGGTTCCTTCGATGTAAGCGATGTTTGTTCGTCAATTGCTGAGGGCGGCTGGCCCACGGGCACGGTGCGGCCGCGAGCGGGCGCCATCAGCCGCCCCTCACGAGCCAGTGCCATCTTGCTTTGAGAGTGACGGGAGGGACCTGCACCCCTCCCGAGACGGGTCAGACGTTCAGCAGCAGGAATTCCCGTTCCCAGCGGCTGATCACCCCGAAGTAGGTTTCGTACTCCTTGCGCTTGACAGCGACGAAGGCGCGGATGAAGCGCTCCCCCAGCATGTCCTTGATGGGCTCGCACTGCTCCAGATGGCTGAGCGACTCCTCCAGGGAACGGGGCAGGCTGTAGGGCAGGTCATAAGCACTTGCCTTCATTTCCTGCATGGGCTCCAGCTTCTCCAGCATGCCGAGGTAACCGCAGGCCAGAGTGGCGGCCAGTGCCAGATAGGGGTTGGCGTCGGCTCCGGCGAAGCGGTTCTCGACCCGGCGCGCGCTCGGCTCCGAGAAGGGCACCCGCAGGCCACAGGTGCGGTTTTCCACGCCCCACTGCACGTTGCGCGGCGCGCTCTCGCCGAAGGTGAGGCGGCGGTAGGAGTTGACGTTCGGCGCCAGCAGGGCGGTCACTGCCGGGGTGTACTTCTGCAGGCCGGCGATGAAGTGCATGAACAGGGCGGAGTTGCCCCCTTCGCTGGTGCCAAACAGGTTCCGCCCCTCGGCGTCTTCCAGGCTCTGGTGGATGTGCATGGCGGAGCCAGGCTCATCGCTCATGGGCTTGGCCATGAAGGTGGCATAGATGCCGTGACGGTGGGCCGCTTCCCGCATGGTGCGCTTGAACAGGAACACCTGATCGGCGAGATCGATGGCGTCACCGTGCAGGAAGTTGATCTCCATCTGGGCGGCGCCGGACTCGTGGATCAGGGTATCCACCTCCAGCTCCTGGGCCTCGCAGTAGTCGTACATGTCCTCGAAGATGGGATCGAATTCGTTGACCGCATCGATGCTGAACGACTGGCGAGCCGTCTCGGGGCGGCCGTTGCGGCCCACCGGCGGCACCAGCGGATAGTCGGGGTCTTCGTTGCGCTTGACCAGATAGAATTCGAGCTCGGGGGCCACTACCGGCTTCCAGCCCTGCTTCTCGTAAAATGACAAGACCCGGCGCAGCACGGAGCGCGGCGCTATGTCGATCAGCTTGCCATTGATGTCGAAACAGTCGTGGATCACCTGAGCCGTGGGCTCCAGTGCCCAGGGCACGAAACGAATGGTGTTGGGATCGGGATAGAGCTGCATGTCCCGCTCCAGCGGGTCGATCATGCTGTCATCATCCGGGTACTCGCCGGTCACCGTCTGGGTGAAGATGACCTCGGGCAGCCGCATGCCCCCTTCGCGCAGAAACTTGTTGGCTGGAATGATCTTGCCTCGGGCATTGCCGGTGAAATCCGGGAACAGGCACTCCACTTCCGTGATGCGATTGCTCTCCATCCAGCCCTTGATACTGTCCATGTTAAACCCCGACTCTACGGTTGTCATTGGCAAGGGTGTCTAATATAAGGAACACCCTTGTTAAGAAAATGTAATCGACCTCACCATAAAAGCCCGTGATAAAGGCCTTTGTCAAGCAGTGGTGTTTAAAAAACTATAAACAACGGCCGGTATAATGACCAATGCGGCACCAAATACTAAACACCCTGTGTCACGATCAGCCTACTGCAAGCCCGATGCCAAGGCTGGACAGAACCTGCTCGATACTCAGTCAGCCCCTGTCGGAGCGGGCCCATTTCTTTGCAAGGGCGCACAATCCTTATCCAATTCTCTTTGCATACCTGCATTTTTTTGGTACAAGGCCCGCCCTGATTTGCACTCTCCTGCATGGATTTGGTGCAAATCGGACTACAGGGGCTTGGTCTGCGGGCCGACAGCCCCCATAAATGGGAAAAATTGGGAAACTGACTGGTAGCAAACCCTATGTGTGATTTCATGACTGAAGACCAACTGGCCTTTTACAAGGGTCAGATCGAGCGACAAATCCTCGAGCTCGAAGAGCGTCTCAACTCCCAAGCCAGCCAGGCCATCGCCACCGATACCAACGAGATGGCCGATGAAATTGATCGTGCCAGCATCGAGGAGGCCCGCCGTCTGGAGCTGAACCGCATCGAGCACGACAAGCTGCATCTGCGCAAGCTGAAAGGGGCGTTGAAACGCATCAATGAAGGAGACTTTGGCTACTGCGAATCCTGCGGTGACGAGATCTCCCTCAAGCGGCTGCAGGCTCGTCCTGAGTCCCGCTTCTGCGTCGAGTGCCAGAGCACCAAGGAATTCAACGACACCCACGTGTTCCGCCGCGTCGCCTGATACGCCAGTGAACCGTCACCACCTTGTTGCACCGGGCTGCAGGCAAGGCCGTGCACAGGCAGCGGCGTCCGTCTAGACAGACGAGCATGCCGGGCCGCACATGAGCCTTGTTCGCGGCTTCACAGCAAGAGCGTGACAACTTCTGTTAGACTCCGGGCAAGTCCCGGACTCTACAGGAGATCAGAGCGTGAAATGGCTCATCAGGCTGTGTTTGTGCCTGCCGCTGCTGGCACAGGCACAGACGCTCACCGTCAAGGTCCCCAGCCGACCGATCAACGACCTCGACAGCGAATACCAGCTCAAGCTGCTGGAGCTGGCACTCGACCGTGCCGGACAGCCCTACAAGCTGAAGCGGGTCGACCTCAATCTCAATCAGTTCACCCTGCAGCAGGAGCTGCGCAAGGGCAAAACCATCAACGTGTTCTGGATGGGTACCTCCAGCACCCTCGAATCCGCCCTGATCCCCGTCCCCATTCCGCTGTTCCGTGGTCTGGAAGGACTGCGGCTGTCGTTCATTCACGGCGATGCCCAGGAGCAGTTCAACCAGGTCAACACCCTGGCGGATCTCCGGCAGCTGAAGGCGGCCCAGGGGGTCGGCTGGGCCGACAACAAGATCCTGGAGCAGGCGGGCATAGCAACCTATGCGGGACGCTACAGCAACCTGTTCCGTCTCATCAACGACGGCGACAAGCTCGACTTCTTTCCCCGCGGTCTGGTGGAGATCTTCGCGGAGCGCCGTGAGCTGGCGGCCCAGTACCCCAATCTCGCCATAGAGCAGCACCTGCTGATCCGCTACCCCTTCGCCGAGTTCTTCTTCGTCAGCCCAGAGTCTCCCAAGCTGGCCAAGGCGATCCAGACAGGACTGGAGCGGGCCTATGCCGACGGCAGCTTCATGAAGTTCTTCCACGAGAATCCCAGGATCCGCGAGGCCCTGGCCAGCGCGAATCTGGAGCAGCGGGTCACCATATCCCTGCCCAACCCGGACATGACCCCCTTGCTCAGGAGCATTCCAGCCCAATATTGGGATTATCCGCCCAGGCAGTAATGCCGTGATTCCAGAGCCCTATTTGCTGGGACTGCCCCCCAGGCAAGGGCAGTAACGCCGGGATTCCGGCGCACTGGCGCTGGGACTTGCCATCGCGACCAAGGGTGTTGGTCCCTGACCGCAGGCTCGCAGGGAATGAGCGGGCCAGTTCCAACCGCAGCACCAGGGAGGTGCCATGAAGCGACTCGACGACTGGTTCAGCGACTACGGCCAGAGCCACCAGCACCCGGTCAATGTGGCCATCCACAAGGTGGCCGTGCCTGGTATCTACCTCTGCACCCTGGCCCTGATCTGGTGCCTGCCGGCAGGCCCGTTGCCGCCGTACCTCAACTGGGCGGTGCTGGCGGCCATTCCGGTGCTGGCCTTCTATCTGCGGCTGTCGTTCCCCCTGTTCGTGGGGATGGCGACCCTGACCGCGCTGGGGCTGGTCCTCTGCCACAGCTGGCAAGGCCCCTTGCTGTGGCCCGCCCTGTGCGGCTTCGCGCTGCTCTGGGTAGCCCAGTTCGTCGGCCACCGGATAGAGGGGAAGCGCCCCTCCTTCCTCGCCGACCTGCAATTTCTGCTGGTAGGCCCCGCCTGGGTGCTGGCCAGCCTCTATCGTCGCTTGGGCATCCCCTACTGAGGGAAGCCAAAGGAGAAATCATGACACACCACTCCCCCCTTACCCGCGCCCTGCCTCTGCTGCTGGGCATGCTGTTTGCCGGTCCGGCGCTGGCCGACAAGGCCGATCCCGTCGGCGAGGTGAGTACCGCCTTCAAGCTGGTCGGCCCGAACCACAAGATCCTGGTGGAGGCGTTCGACGACCCGAAAATCGCCGGCGTCGCCTGCTATCTGGCCCGCCCCAAGACAGGGGGCGTCAAGGGCGGTCTCGGGCTGGCGGAAGATCCCTCCCACGCCTCATTATCGTGCCACCAGACAGGTCCCATCACCCTGCCCGCCAAGCTCAAAGCCGGGGAAGAGGTGTTCGACGTCAGCACCTCACTGGTGTTCAAGGAGCAGAAGGTGGTGCGTTTTTACGACGAGAAGCGCAATGCGCTTGTCTATCTGACTTACAGCACCAAGTTGGTGGATGGTTCGTACAAGAGCGCAGTGAGCGCCGTCCCCATCATGCCCTGGGGCTGAATCCCCACCATTTATCCCGTGATGACGGTCACTATTTGTTGTAATTTAACCACATCATTTTCTGCGGAGAGCGCACCATGAGAGTCGCCGTTTTCAGTACCAAGAGCTACGACAAGGAACACTTCAATCAGGCCAACAGCCAGTACGGCTTCGAGCTGGAGTTCTTCGACGTGCGGCTGGAGGCCAAGACAGCCCGCCTCGCCCATCACTTCCCCGTGGTCTGTCTGTTCGTCAATGACGATGCCGACCGGGAGGTGCTGACCGAGCTGGCCGCAAACGGCACCAAGGTCATCGCCCTGCGCTGCGCCGGTTACAACAACGTGGATCTGGTCGCCGCCAAGGAGCTGGGTCTGAAAGTGGTGCGGGTGCCCGCCTACTCCCCCGAAGCCGTCGCCGAACACGCCGTGGGCCTGATGATGACCCTCAACCGCCGCATCCATAAGGCCTACCAGCGCACCCGCGACGCCAACTTCTCCCTGGAGGGGCTGGTCGGCTTCAACATGCACGGCCGCACCGCCGGCATCATAGGCACCGGCAAGATCGGCATCGCCACCCTGCGCATCCTCAAGGGCTTCGGCATGCGCCTGCTGGTGAGCGACCCCTACCCGAGCCAGGCGGCCATCGATCTCGGGGCCGAGTACGTGGACATCGACACCCTGCTGCGCCAGTCCGACGTCATCAGCCTGCACTGCCCCCTGTTCAAGGAGAACTACCACCTGCTGAACAAGGAGGCCTTCGCCAAGATGAAGGACGGTGTGATGATCATCAACACCAGCCGGGGCGGCCTGCTCGACTCCAACGCCGCCATCGAGGCCCTCAAGACCTCCCGCATCGGCGCCCTGGGGCTGGATGTCTACGAGGAGGAGGAAGATCTCTTCTTCGAGGACAAGTCCAACGAGGTGATCACCGATGACGTCTTCCGCCGTCTCTCCGCCTGCCACAACGTGCTGTTCACCGGTCACCAGGCCTTCCTGACCCGGGAGGCGCTGCACGCCATCGCCGACACCACCCTCGGCAACATCCAGGCCATCGAGAGCCAGGGCCGCAGCGACAACGAGGTGGAATAAGCTTTCCGCGCAATAAACCGGGCGCCGGGTTGTGAGACCCGGCGCCATCGGGTAGGCTACCAGCCCTTTTTTACTCAGGAGCCTGGCCGCCATGTTTGTCGGATTTGATTACGGTACCTCCAACTGTGCCGTCGCCGTGATGGAACAGGGCAGCCCCAGGCTGCTGACCCTCTCCGGTTCCCACTACCTCCCCTCCACCCTGCACGCCCCGCACCGGGACGCCATCGCCGGCCTGCTGGCCGAACGGCTGGCCAGCACCCAGCAAGCGGAATACCTCAAGCTGCGCGGCCCCGTGGTGACCCGGGCCCAGGCGGTGCGTCGCCAGATGCGCGAAGAGGGGCTCATCGACGAACTCAGCTTCGGCGGGGCGGCGCTGGAGCGCTACCTGGAGGAGCCGGATGACGGTTACTACATCAAGTCGCCGAAATCCTTCCTCGGGGCCTACGGCCTCAAGGCGCCCCAGATTGCCCTGTTCGAGGACATCGTCTGTGCCATGATGCTGCACGTCCGCCACGAGGCGGAGCAGCAGACAGGTGCCCCCGTGCGCCAGGCGGTGATAGGTCGCCCGGTCAACTTCCAGGGGCTGGCCGGGGAGGAGAGCAACCGCCAGGCCATCGCCATCCTGGGTGAGGCTGCCCGCCTCGCCGGCTTCGAGCGGGTGGAGTTTCTCTACGAGCCGGTCGCCGCCGGCTTCGAGTTCGAGGCGCGCCTCACCGAGGATGCCGTGGTGCTGGTGGTGGACATAGGCGGCGGCACCACCGACTGCTCCATGCTGCGCATGGGCCCCAGCCACCGCGATCGGCTCGATCGCAGCGGCGATCTGCTCGGTCACAGCGGCCAGCGCATCGGCGGCAACGACTTCGACATCCGCCTGACGGTGGAGGGCATGATGCCGCTGCTCGGCATGCACGAGACCCTCAAGACCGGCAAGCCCCTGCCCCACCCGCTGTTCTGGGACGCGGCCGCCATCAACGACGTCAGCGCCCAGAGCCGCTTCTACAGCCTGGATACCGCCCGCCAGCTGCAGGATCTGCAGCTCGACAGCCAGCCCGGCAGCAAGCTCTCACGGCTCGCCAGCCTGCGGGCCCACAAGCTGAGCCACCAGCTGGTGTGGCGCGCCGAGCAGGGCAAGATCGCCCTGTCCGACCATGAGCTCAATCACCAGACCCTGAACGAGCTGGAGAAGGGGTTGGAGGCTGAACTCACTCGCCCTCAGCTGGCCAGTGCCTCGGCCCCCCTGCTGGAGAAGATTGGCGAGCTGATGGACGAGGCGATCGCCGCCGCCGGCGTGTCGCCGGACCGGGTCTTCGTCACCGGTGGCAGCGCCCGCTCCCCCCTCATCAAGGCCTTCATTCGCCAGAAGCTGCCCGCAGTGCCTCTGGAGGGAGGGGATGACTTCGGTTCTGTGGCCTCGGGGCTCGCCCGTTACGCCGAGCGGTTGTTCGCCGGCTGAGACGGTCAGGGGAGCCATGGGTAAACAGGCTCAGCCGGGGCAGGTGTTGCCATTTACCGACACCCCCCTCTCCCTGAGGGCGACAGAAGCGGTCGGGCCGGCCCCCCCGTGCCCTGCCTCCCGGGCCATGGCACGGGTATGCTTGTCACTCCCCCCCACCGGAGCCCCTTTCATGCCCAGATTTCTGCTACTGCTGCTCGCCCTGCTCCTGCTCAGCGCCTGCAGCAGTACTCCCCGCTTCGCCTCGCAAGATCTGCAGCACCACCACTGGGTGCTCGACAAGCTGGATGGCCAGGCCATCCCCAGCAGCCGCATCAATCCCCCCGACATAGAGATAGGGGAACACCTCACCGTCAATGGCATCGCCGGCTGCAACCGCTACTTCGGCCAGGGCCACCTCGAGGATGACAGACTCTGGGTCACCAGCCTGGGCAACACCGAGATGGCCTGTCTGGCGCCGCTCGATGCCGTGGAGCAGGCGGTGCTGACCACCCTGACCGAGGGTGCCACCCTGAGCGGCACGCCACAGACCCTGATCCTGACCGGAAAACAGCACCGTTTGGAATACAGACTGCGAGACTGGGTGTACTAGGGCTCACAAAACCACTCGCCGACAGGAACAACTGACCCAGCTGTGGCACAATATGAGGCAATGTTCGCAATGGAGGCTGCCTCAGCCATGTCGATGGATCGCCTGTTTGGCAAGATCAAACAACTGCCCACAATCCCGCAACTGCTGCACGAGCTGATGCAGAGTTTCAACGATGAGAATGCCCGCATCGACGAGATCGCGGCCAAGATCGCCATGGACCAGGTGATCAGCGTCAAGGTGCTGCGGATGGCCAACTCCGCCGCCCTGCGCCGGGGCAACGAGGTGACCTCCATCGAGCAGGCGGTGATCCGTCTCGGCTTCAACCGCTTGCGCTCCGTGGTGGTCGCCTCCGGCATCATCAGCAGCTTCAAGGCCCCCCCTGGCTTTGACAAGCACCGCTTCTGGACCCAGACCTTCCAGGTCGCCACCATAGCCCGCACCCTGGCCCAGCAGACCAAGGCGGTGGATCCGGAGAGCGCCTTCACCTGCGCCCTCATTCACAACATCGGCGAGCTACTGATCCAGAGCACCTTGCCGGAGGAGGCCGGGCTCATCAACCTGGCCATCGAGAAGGGGAGCAGCCGGGTCGAGGCCCAGCGGGAGATGCTGGGGTACGACTATGCCCAGCTCGGCGCCGAGCTGGCGAAACGCTGGAACCTATCGGCCTCCTTCGTCGATGCCATCGCCCAGCAGCTGGATCCCCTCTCCCACGATCCCGTCAGCAAGGAGGCGGTGCTGATCCGGCTCGCCGTCTTCGTCTCCTTCGCCTGGCACGCCGGAGTACCGGCCCAGACCATCATAGCGCGCTTCCCCAAGCCGCTGGCCGACCAGCTCGGGCTGGATCCAGCCACCCTGGCGGATCAGCTGGAGCAACTTCACGAACAGGGCAATGCCCTCGCCGACCTCCTGACCCAGTAGCCTCTGGCCACCCTCTGATGCAGTAGATACCATGACCCATCCCTTCCTGTTTCATCCCCAGGTGGCACCCTGGTTCAAAGAGAGTGCCGATACCCTGTTGCTCACCCTGTTCAGCGAGCTGGACGCCCCCATCCGCGAGGTGTGGCTGCGTCACGAGCCGGACAACGAGGAGTACCTGGTGGCCATGCGCCCGGTCTCGACCCGGGACAGGCTGCAGGTCTGGCAGGTCGAGCTGCCGCTGGCCAGAGGGCAGGAGATCCACCTCTACTGCTTCAAGTGCCTCACAGACGAGGAGCAGTGGTGGCTGCACGGGGCGGGCGTCAGCGCCGCCATGCCGCCGCGGGAGCAGCATTTCCGCTTCAACAGCCATCACCAGCCGCCGACCTGGGTACAGGATCAGGTCTTCTACCAGATCTTCCCCGACCGCTTCTGCAACGGCGATCCCTCGCTGAGCGTCAAGCATCACGAGTACGAATACCGCGGCAAGGCGGTCATCAGCAAGGCCTGGGGGGAACCGGTCAGCCGCCACGAGGAAGGCCACGGCGCCTGCGAGTTCTACGGCGGGGATCTGGCGGGGATAGACGCCAAGCTGCACTACCTGCAATCCCTGGGGGTGACGGCGCTTTACCTCAACCCCATCTTCGATTCGCCGAGCAACCACAAGTACGACACCCAGGACTACTACAGTGTCGACCCGCACCTCGGCACCAATGCCCAGTTTGCCGAGCTGACCCGCAACCTGCACCAGCGCGGCATGAAGATCATCCTGGACGCCGTGGTCAACCACACCTCCACCGATCACCCCTGGTTCTGCCCGCCGCTGGGGGCCCAGAGCAACCCTGACTCCCCCTGGCGCAGCTTCTACACCTTCGACACCGAGGGGGACTACGTCAGCTGGAAGGGCATTCGCAGCCTGCCCAAGCTGGACTTCTCCAGCGAGCAGGTGCAAGACGCCGTGTATCGGGCAGACAACGCCATTCTGCGCTATTGGATGCGTGCCCCCTACCAGATCGATGGCTGGCGCTTCGACGTCATCCACATGCTGGGGGAACGGGGCTCGGCCATGGGCAACAGCGGCCATGTGCGCGCCATTCGCGGCGCGGTGAAGCAGGAGAACCCTGACGCCTACGTGCTCGGCGAACACTTCTTCGAGGCAAGCCAGTGGCTGCAGGGGGATCAGGAGGACGGCGCCATGAACTACTACGGCTTCGCCCACCCCATCCGCGCCTTCCTGGCGGGGCAGGACATCGCCTATCACCCCATCCGGATCAGCGCCGAGGAGCTGGACCGCTGGCTCAAGCTGGCCCGGGCTCATATCCCTTTCAAGAACCAGCTGGCCCAGTTCAACCTGCTGGACAGCCACGACACCGCCCGCTTCCTGCGCCTGCTGGGGGAGGACAAGCAGCGGATGCGGCTCGCCGCCACCCTGCTCATCACCTATATCGGTGTGCCCTCCATCTACTACGGCGACGAGGTGGGGCTCTCCGGCGGCAACGATCCGGACTGCCGTCGCTGCTTCCCCTGGGACACCACAGACTGGGATCACGTGCTGCACGATCACTACCGCCGCCTGATCCAGATCCGCAAGCAGCGCCCGGCCCTGCGCCGGGGGGACATCCAGACCCTCTACGCCGGCCCTCACAGCTATGTGTTTGCCCGCACCCTGCAAAGCGATCAGGTGGTGGTGGCCTGCAACCGCCACCCCACGGAGCCGCGCACCATCAGCCTGCCCCTGTGGCAGACCGCCAGCCCCGCCAGCCGCTTCACCGACGCCTTCAACGGCGACAAGTTCGAGGTGGTGCAAGGGGAGGTGCAGCTCACCATACCGGCCAACTCGGCCAGGGTGCTGCTGTCGAGCTGACAACAAAAACCGGAGCCCAAGGCTCCGGTTTTTCTTCATGTTGCTTCGGCAAACCCCGGCAACCTCAGTAGTTGATGCTGACGTAGGGGACTTCCGGCACATTCCACGCCTGCTTGAGGTAGACGGTCAGCACGAAGAAGAAGTTGGCCAGCAGGTTGGCGAAGCGATAGAGGATGGGGTCGAAGCGCACGCCGCTCTCTTCGAGGCGCACCAGCAGGCGCACCACCTTCTTGCTGCCGCAGCGGCACAGGTGCAGGGTGGGGATTGGCTGCGGCCCCTGGGGCAGCACGAAGCCGGTCACCCGGCCGCGGCTCGCCTCGTTGTAGTGATCGTAACGCCCCTTCAGCCAGTCCAGATCTTCCTCGAAGATCCCGAGCCTGCCACGCACCGAGCCGTTGAGGTTGTAGATGAGTCGTTGCAGGGTCGTCAGATCCGCCAGCACGGGCCGGGTATCCTCATCCGGCACCAGATGGGAGAGCACGGCCCCCACCTGACAGCAGAGCTCGTCGGTGGCGATCTCGTAGTCACACTGGAACTGGGTCTCGAAGATGAAGGGGTAGCAGAGCTCGCGCTTGTCTCTTGGCTTCTTGGGGTTCATGGCATCGTCTGGCTGGAGAAAAGGGCAGTTTGCCAGCCCGGGCCCGGGCTGGCAAACGCCACATCAGAGAGGTGACGAACCGGGATCAGGTGGTCGCCATCTGCTGGCCGAGCAGCCTCATGGCCTCCAGCATCCGCTGGTTGAAGCCCATGAAACCGGCGCCCTCGGCCGCCTCGCTCTGGCCTCGCGCCGCCAGCACCGCAGGGGTCAACGCCTGCTGCTGGGCAGGCGGCAACAGGGCATCGGCCTGCTGCTGCAACTGGCTCAGCTTCGGCAGATAGTCCGCCAGCGGCTTGAGGCCCTCCTGCAGCGAATGGGCCCCCTGATAGGTCTGGCTCAAGCGGGCCGACTGCTTGAGCTTGAGGGAGTAGGAGGCCAGCTGACTGTCGTCCAGTTGCAACCCGTCCAGCCTGTCGGCCAGGGTCTTGCCCTCCCCGCCTCCGAAGAACTGGCCAGCCAGCTCGTCCAGCCCCTTGACCAGTTTGCCGATGGCCTCCATCTCGCCACTGTCGAGATCCCCTTCCAGGGAGAAGTCGAAGCTCTGGCTCGACTTGAGGCTGAACTGGCTGCCGCTCCCGTCGTTACGGGACTTGAACTGCCAGCTGTCGCTGAACCTCAGCATCACCTTGTCCCCGTCCCGGGTCTCGATCTCGAGGAAGGCCTGCTGCCGGCTGGCCATCTTGGCCGCCCCGAGATCCGTGGTCGAGACCTCGCCGAAGAACTCTTGCTCGAAGGACTCCAGCCCCTCCTGGATCAGCTTGTAGCTCTGATCCATGCCGGTCTTGATGTCCTCGTTGTCCGCCCAGTCCCCGAGCTGCTTTCTGGCGTCGCCGAAGCCCATGTCCACGCCTTTGCGGGCCTGCTCCATCATCTTGGCCAGCTCCTCATCCGACTTGCCGTCGGCACGGGCCGCGCCCAGCCGTCCGGTGACAAACTGCAGCACGTTGTCCGCCACCGTCTCGTAATCGAACAAGGTCTCCGGGGTGATTGCCTCTGGCGGATCCAGCTTGAACTCCTGACTCTTGGGGGCCTGATAGTGCTGGCCGTTGATCTCCAGCGCGAATTGCAGCGCCTGCTGGATCAGCACCTGGGCCCACTTCGGGGGCTTGTTCAGGGAGACCTCATCCCCCTTGCCCGCCGTTTTCGACTCTGCCTGTTGAGGCGATTTGGGAGCAATGCCCACTCCCTTGGGTTGGGCTGCGCCCATGCCATCGATCTGCATCATCACTCTCCCGCCATACTGGTGGATCGGTTATCGGCCCGACTGGCCACTTCTTGACCACAAAAAACTTGGACAATCCGCGACGGCCTTTTAAAATCCCCACCCTTTGGTTGGCTGCGGCCTTCCCCCGGTTTCTGCCCGGCCCTGCCGGTGTGCATCTGAGGTATCTATGACCCAATCCCAGCGGACCCCCGCCGACTACCAGGCCCAGCTCGACGAAAAGCGCGATCGCCTCACCCAGCTGTTCGCCGACTTCAATCCGCCCGCGCTTGAGGTCCATGCCTCCCCCGCCGAGCACTACCGGATGCGTGCCGAGTTCCGCATCTGGCACGAGGGGGATGACCTCTTCCACTGCATGTATGCCCAGGCCACCAAGGAGATCATCCGGGTCGACAGCTTCCCCACCGCCAGCCTGCTCATCAACCGGCTGATGCCAGTGCTGCTGGCAGGGCTGCGCCCGCACCCCGTACTGCGCCGCAAGCTGTTCCAGATAGACTACCTCTCCACCCAGTCCGGCCAGCTGTGCGTCAGCCTGCTCTACCACCGCAAGCTGGAGGCGGAGTGGCAGCAAGCTGCCGAGGCCCTGCAGGCCGACCTGCGGGCCCAGGGGTTCGATCTGCAACTGATTGGCCGCGCCCACAAGCAGAAGATCTGCCTGGGGGAGGAGTTCGTCATCGAGCGGCTCAACGTGCAAGGTCGCGAGCTGGTCTACAAGCAGGTGGAGAACAGCTTCACCCAGCCCAATGCCGCCATCAACGAGCAGATGCTGGGCTGGGCGCTGGATGTGACCCGCGGCAGCGAGGGTGACCTGCTGGAGCTCTACTGCGGCAACGGCAACTTCTCCATCGCCCTGGCCCAGAACTTCCGCAAGGTGCTGGCCACCGAGATCGCCAAGCCGAGCGTGGATTCAGCCCAGTACAACATCGCCGCCAACGGGGTCGACAACCTGATCATCCTGCGCATGTCGGCGGAGGAGTTCACCATGGCGATGCGCGGCGAGCGGGAGTTCAACCGCCTCAAGGGGGTCGATCTCGGCGCTTACCAGTGCAACACCATCTTCGTCGACCCGCCCCGTGCCGGCCTTGACGACGCCACGGTCAAGCTGGTGCAGGAGTACGACAACATTCTCTACATCTCCTGCAACCCGGAGACCCTGCAGGCCAACATGGCGGTCCTCGGCGAGACCCACGAGATCGCCCGCTTCGCCCTGTTCGACCAGTTCCCCTGGACCCACCATATGGAGGCCGGGGTCTATCTGCGCCGCAAGGCAGGCTGATACCGCAGGGACGCCAATCCCCTTCGACAGGCAGAATGAGAACAGGGCCTCGGGCCCTGTTTGATTAGTTATCCCGGTGCAGAGCGCTGGCGCAGCCGTTATGCTGGCGACACGCGCATTCGCGCCATAGCCGGGGCCACGCCACCATGCCACGCGTTCTGTTTGTTGAAGATGATCCCGACATAGGCCAGCTCATCAGCAGCTGGCTCGGCCGCCACGATATCGAAGTGCTGCTGGAGACCCGGGGGGATCTGGCGCTCGCCAGGGTGGAGGCCGAACAGCCCGATCTGGTGCTGCTCGACATCATGCTGCCCGGGCAGGACGGCCTCTCCCTGTGCCGGGATCTGCGCCCGCGTTTTGCCGGTCCCATCGTCATGCTCACTTCGCTGGACAGCGACATGAACCAGATCCTCAGTCTGGAGCTGGGGGCCAACGACTACATCCTCAAGACCACGCCGCCCCCCGTGCTGCTGGCCCGGCTGCGGGTCCAGTTCCGCCAGCAGGGGCTGCGGGCATCCCAACCACTCGCTCCCAGCCCCCCGCCCCAGCGCCTGCAATTCGGCCGCCTGCGGATCGACGGGCCGGGTCGGGACGTGCGCCTCGATGGCGACAGCGTGCCCCTCTCTACCGCCGACTTCGATCTCTTGTGGGAGCTGGCCTGCCACGCCGGCCAGATCCTGGGACGGGAGGCGCTGTTTCGCAGCCTGCGGGGCCGCGATTACGACGGCCAGGACCGCAGCATGGACGTGGCCATCTCCCGCCTGCGCCGCCGGCTTGGGGATGACAGCAACAACCCGACCCGGATCAAGACGGTGCGCCAGAAGGGTTATCTGCTGGTGCCCCAGGCCTGGGAATAAACAGTTACCGAATGACTTTGATGCTCTCTGCTCCCTGCTCCCCTTGCGGGAGAAGGGTTGGGGATGAGGGGATAACAAAACAACGCCAAGACGCAACCCAGGCAAGAGGAGAACCTCCATGCGACGCCTGTTTATCCAGTTCTACCTGCTGCTGATCGGCTGCTTCGGCCTCGCCATCCTGCTCATCGGTCTGGTCTATCAGGTCAGTGCCGAGCGGGCGGGGGATCGCTATCTGGAGCGGATGATGCAAGGCTCCCTCGGCCTGCTCACCGGTGAGCTGGCCCGGCTGCCGCCGGCGCACTGGCCCGCCCGCATGGCGGAGCAGAGCCGCCAGCTCACCCTACCGCTGCGGATCGGGGCCCTCGCCAACCAGCCGCTGGCCAGGGAGGATCAGGCCTTTCTCGAGGCGGGCAACATCGTCATCGTCGAGGAAGATGACACCTTCCTGCAGCGCATCCCCGGCACCGATCAGGTGCTGATCGTCGGCCCCGTGCCCTACCTATCCTACCTGCACGAGCTGCACTGGGTGGATGTGGGCCTGCTGCTGCTCATCGGCCTCTCCCTCGGTCTCCCCATCCTGCTCTGGCTGCGTCCCCACTGGCGTGGCCTGCAGCAACTCGAACAGACAGCCCGGCGGGTCGGCGATGGGGATCTCTCCAGCCGCACCGGCCTGCCCCCAGGCAGCAGCCTGGGCCGGGTGGGCCGCACCTTCGATCAGATGGCCGAGCAGTTGCAGGCCATGCTGGCCAGCCGCAAGCAGCTGACCGACGCCATAGCACACGAGCTGCGCACCCCCCTGGTGCGGCTGCGCTACCGGCTCGCCATGCTGGCCGAGCCTCCCACCACCGAGGAGCAGCAGGGGCTGGAGCGGGATCTCGGCGCCCTGGACGCCCTCATCGAGGAGATGCTCACCTACGCCAGGCTGGATCGCCCTGAGCTGCCGCTGCAGTGCAGCGAGCTGGAACTGGCCAGTTGGGCCGGTAGCCGCCTCCCGGACTGGCAGGCGCTGCGGCCACAGACCCGGCTCGATTTCGTACGCCCGGCCATGGCCTTGCCCTGGCACGGCGACATCCGCCTGCTGGACAGAGCGCTGGAGAACCTCATCGGCAACGCCCTGCGCCACGCCACCAGCCGGGTGAGCCTCGCCATGAGTCGGCAGCAGGATCACTATCTGCTGGAGGTGGCCGACGACGGCCCCGGCATAGATCCGGCGCTGGCGCCCCAGATCTTCGAGCCCTTCGTGCGGCTGGATCAGAGCCGGGACAGACGCACCGGCGGCACCGGGCTCGGTCTCGCCATAGTGCGCAGCATCGCCCGCCACCACGGCGGCGAGGTACAGCTGCTCCCGAGCAGCAGCGGTGCCCGCTTCTGTCTCAGGCTGCCCGTACATTTGGATACAAACCGTCACCAGTCGCTCACTGAACCACAGGTCGAACAGCCCTAGGATGACGTCATGGAGAGCCGCTCCATGTCATCAAACCGAACGAGGAACTGGAATATGAAAAAGCTGATCCCCCTGAGCCTGGCCGCTGTCTTCGCCCTGACCTCCGGCTTCACCATGGCTGCCACCCCGACCAAGGCTGCCGCCCCCCACGCGACCCAGACCAAGGTGGTGAAAAAGCATCACAAGGCGACCCATGCCGCACCGGCCGTGAAAGTGGCCCCCAAGACCAAGTAACAGGCGCACAAGCTCCCAATGAAAAGGGGCCCCATCATGGGGCCCCTTTTGTCGTGCTCAGGCGGCTCAATCTTGCATGTAATCTGCCGGCAGAGCGATGCGTGCCACGCCGGAGGCCACCGCCGCCAACGCCACGGCGCGGGCCACGCGGGGCAGCAGACGGGCATCCATCGGCTTGGGAATGACGTACTCCTTGCTGAAGGTGAGCTCGCTCACCCCGGCGGCGGTCAGCACCTCGGCCGGGACCGGCTCCTTGACCAGGCCGCGAATGGCCTCCACCGCCGCTATCTTCATGGCGTCGTTGATGCGGCTGGCGCGCGCGTCCAGGGCGCCGCGGAAGATGAAGGGGAAGCAGATGACGTTGTTGATCTGGTTCGGATAGTCCGAGCGACCCGTGCCCATGATGAGATCGCTACGTACCGAGTGCGCCAGGGCCGGCTTGATCTCGGGATCCGGGTTGGAACAGGCGAAGATCACAGGGTTGGGGGCCATCAGCGCCACCGCCTCGGCAGGCAACACGTCCGGGCCGGAGACGCCGACGAACACGTCCGCCCCGTCGATGACATCCATCAGGGTGCGCAGCGGGGTCTCGTTGGCGAAGCGCTGCTTGTACTGATTGAGATCGGTGCGACCGGTGTGGATCACCCCCTGACGGTCCAGCATGAAGATGTTGTGTGGCGCGGCGCCACACTTGATCAGCAGGTCCATGCAGGCGGTGGCGGCGGCACCGGCGCCCATGCAGACGATGCGGCTCTGTTCGATGCGCTTGCCCTGCACTTCCAGCGCGTTGAGCAGACCGGCGGCGGTGACGATGGCGGTGCCGTGCTGATCATCGTGGAACACCGGGATGTCGCAGCGCTCGATCAGCGCCTGCTCTATCTCGAAGCACTCGGGAGCCTTGATGTCTTCCAGGTTGATGCCACCGAAGGTGTCGGCGATGGCGGCGACAGTGTCGATGAACTGCTGGCTGGTCTCGTGCTTCACCTCGATGTCGATGGCGTCGATGCCGGCGAAGCGCTTGAACAGCAGGGCCTTGCCCTCCATCACCGGCTTGGAGGCCAGCGGCCCCAGATTGCCCAGCCCCAGGATGGCGGTGCCGTTGGAGATGACGGCCACCAGGTTGCCCTTGCCGGTGTAGCGGTAGGCATCATCGGGATTGGCGGCGATCTCGCGCACCGGCTCGGCGACGCCCGGGCTGTAGGCCAGCGCCAGATCGCGGGCGGTCTCGGCGGGTTTGGTAAGGGCGATGGCTATCTTGCCGGGAATGGGTTGGGCGTGGTAATCGAGCGCTTGTTGACGAAGATCGTGACGCAGATCGGACATGGGGGACCCCGATACGGAAGTGAATGTGGTGATGCATTGGCTCGCCACAGGCGAGGGCTCGGGATCATAAAGAAAACCTTCGGGCTTTCACAGTAGAAAGTATTGCCGTTATCCGCCGACGAGCCAATCATCAGCACGTATCACCGACAATTAATACCCATTTAGTTATAGATATGGTTTCAATCCATCACGGGTATACCGGCCCTCTGCTCCGCCTGACGGGCGATGGCCTCCGTCATCCCCTGGAAGATGAAGAGGTGGAAGGGCAGCATGGCGAGCCAGTAGGCCAGCCCCCAGGCACCCTGAGGGTGCCAGTGGGCGGTCACCCGCAGCCGGGTCAGGCCGGACTCCTGGGGCTGGATGTTGAACTCCAGCCGCCCGACGCCAGGGGCCTTCATGTTGAACAGCAGATCCAGCCTGCGCCCCTCGTCCACCCCGAGGATCTGCCAGGAGTCCAGCATGTCCCCCTTCACGAAACGATCCGGATTGGTGCGGCCCCGGGTGAGTGCCGGGCCTCCGATCAGGTGATCCATCCATTCGCGCACCACCCACAGCTCGTTCATGTAGAAGTAGCGCTGCTCGCCCCCTAGCTGCTGTAGCACCTGCCACACCACCTCGGGGGAGGCGAGGCACTCGGCCTCACCGCTGGCGGTACGGTCGTAGAAACCGTACTCGGGATGGCGCCAGCGCAGGCCGAGCGGCGTCTCCTGGCCCTGCTGCTCGGCGCCGAGCTTCTGCTCCAGCGCCAGGCTCTCCGTCAGCGCTTCGTCGAAGCTGAGCAGGTGCTGGGGCAGCAAGGCCCGCAGCGGGCCGTCATCGGCCGGGATGTCGTGCTTGAGGCCACCCACCAGCGCCTTGGCAATGGGTTGGGGCACCGAGGTGGCAAACTGCAGCCACCAGGCGGAGAGCCGGGGGCTCAGGAAGGGGATGGGGATGATGGGGCAGCGTTTGCCGATGTGGGCGGCAAACTTCTGCAACTGCTGCTGGTAGCTGAGCAGCTCGGGGCCCGCCGCGTTGAAGATGCGGCCATCCACCCCGTCGGCCTCCACCAGTCCGCCCAGATAGTGCAACAGGTTGGAGAGGGCGATGGGGGGCGTGCGGGAGCGCACCCACTTCGGCGTCACCATCATCGGCAGGTTGAACACCAGATCCCGCATCACCTCGAACGCCGCCGAGCCCGGGCCTATGATGATGCCGGCCCGCAGCTCCACCGTGGGTACACCCGCCTCCCGAAACAGCTCGCCGCAGTGGCGGCGGGAGTTGAGGTGGCGGCTGTTGCAGGGGATCGGCTGTATGGCCCCCAGATAGATGATGCGGCGTACCCCGGCGGCGCGGGCGGCGGCGGCAAAGTTCTTCACCCCCTGCTGCTCCAACCGGTGAAAACCGGCGCCTGCCCCCATGGCGTGCACCAGATAGAAGACGGTGTCCACCCCGGCAAGGGCCGGCAGCAGGGTGATGGGCTTGAGGCTGTCGGCGAGACGGAACTCCACCCCCTCAGGCAGGCGGCAGGGGCGGCGCGCACCGGCTATCACCCTGTAGCCCAACCCTTGCAGGTGGGGTACCAGATAGGAACCTATGTAACCCGCCGCACCCATCACCAGACAGTTCCGCATTCCGACACTCCTTGCCATCCCCCATGGACTCGCACCCACCATAGGGCAAAGCGAGGCAATACAGAACGCCAACAAGCAAAAAAGGCGCCCGATGGGCGCCTTTTTCAGAATTCTTCAGAAGTAAGATTACTTCTTGGCAGTCAGACCACCGAAACGCTTGTTGAACTTGTCTACGCGGCCGCCGCTAGAAACTTCTTTCTGCTTGCCGGTATAGAACGGGTGGCACTCGGAGCACACGTCCAGGTTCAGATCTTTACCCAGGGTAGAGAAGGTGTTGATCACGTTACCGCAAGAGCACTTGGCGGTGATGGCTACGTAGTCAGGATGGATACCAGCTTTCATGGACAACCTCGATTATAGGCCGTGTCGCCATCCGATCTCTTGTCGGACACCACACGATTGTTGAACACAGTTTCAAAGGCTGCGAATAATATAGGAAATGCCTGAGTTCAGGCAAGTGGCTTCGCAGAAAAAATAGGCAACCTTTTGGTGGATTCATCGCAAACGCTTGATCTGGTTCGTGTCGCTGTCCCGGTGCCGTTGCGCCGGCACTTCGACTATCTCTCCCCTTTGCCCTTGCCTGCCCCCGGTTGCCGGGTAGAGATCCCGTTCGGTCCCCAGACCCTGGTCGGCCTGGTGGTGGATCACCCGACCGAGAGTCAGGTGCCCCGCAACAAGCTCAAGCCCATCAAGCGAGTGCTTGATAGCTCCCCCGTGCTGGGGCCGGATATCCTGGCGCTGATGGCCTGGAGTGCCAGCTACTACCAGCATCCGCTGGGTGAAGTGCTACCCCACGCCCTGCCGGTGCTGGTGCGCAAGGGAGAGCCCGCCGCGTATCGGGAGCTGGAGTTCTGGTTTGCCACCGAGGCGGGCATGGCGCTCGATCTCAACGAGCTCAAGCGGGCGGCCAAGCAGCAGCAGGCCCTCGCCCTGCTGCGCAAGGGGCCCCAGACGCCGTCGGCACTCAAGCAGGAGGAAATCCAGAGTGCGGCCCTCACCGCGCTGGAGAAGAAAGGACTGCTGGAGAAGCGCAGCCTGGAGCCGAGCCACGACGGCGACTGGGCCACCCATTTTGACGCGGGGGAAGGGCTGCGCCTCAACGGCGAGCAGGCCCTGGCGGTGGCCGCCGTCACCAGCCAGAGCGACAAGTTCGGCGCCTTCCTGCTGGACGGCATCACGGGCTCCGGCAAGACCGAGGTCTACCTGAGCATCCTCGAGCCCCTGCTCAAGGCGGGCAAGCAGGCCCTGGTGATGGTGCCGGAAATAGGCCTCACCCCCCAGACCATCAACCGCTTCCGCCGTCGCTTCAAGGTGCCGGTGGTGGCGATGAACTCCGCCATGAACGACAGGGAGCGGCTCGATGCCTGGCTCGCCTGCCGCGACGGCGGAGCCGCCATCCTGATCGGCACCCGCTCCGCGGTGTTCACCCCGTTCAAGAACCTCGGCATCATCATCATCGACGAGGAACACGACGGCTCCTTCAAGCAGCAGGACGGTTTTCGCTACCACGCCCGGGATCTCGCGGTGATGCGGGCCCATCGCGCCGGCATCCCCATACTGCTCGGCTCCGCCACCCCGTCGCTTGAGACCCTGCACAATGCCAAAACTGGCAAGTATCACCACCTCAGCCTGACGCGGCGTGCCGGCAACGCCCAGACCGCCCGCCAGGTGATCCTGGACATCAAGAGCGTGCGGCTGCAGGCCGGGCTCTCCCCCCAGCTGGAGCAGCTGATGGCGGAGCACCTGGCGGCGGGCAATCAGGTGATGCTGTTTCTCAACCGCCGTGGCTATGCACCCGCCCTCATCTGCCACCAATGCGGCTGGAGCGCTGCCTGCGAGCGCTGCGATGCCTGGTACACCTGGCATCAGGCCGGGCGACGGCTGCACTGCCACCACTGCGACAGCGTGCGCCCCTTGCCCCACCACTGCCCGGAATGCGGCTGCAACGAGCTGATTGGCTCGGGGGTGGGCACCGAGCAGCTGGAACAGCTGCTCACCACGGTTTTCCCTCAATACCCTGTGGTGCGCATCGATCGGGACAACACCCGCCGCAAGGGGGAGCTGGAGACCCATCTAGGCGACATCAAGGCGGGCAAGTACAAGATCCTGATCGGCACCCAGATGCTGGCCAAGGGGCATCACTTCCCGGACGTAACCCTGGTGGGTCTGCTGGATGTGGATGGCGCCCTGTTTTCCGCCGATTTTCGCGCCGCCGAGAAGCTGGCCCAGCTCTACACCCAGGTGGCGGGCCGGGCCGGGCGCGCCAGCAAGCCCGGGCTGGTGGTGTTGCAGAGCCATCACCCCGAGCACGCCCTGCTGCAGGATCTGACCCAGAACGGTTACGGCCACTTCGCCGACACCGCGCTCAAGGAGCGCCGTCTGCTGGGGCTGCCGCCATTCAGCTACCAGGGACTGTTCCGGGCCGAGGCCAACGGCCGTGACGAGGTGCAGCTGTTCCTCACCCGCCTCGCCGAGACACTGCGCAGCGCCCGTTATCCCCAGGTCCAGGTGCTGGGGCCCATCAGCGGCTTCATGGAGCGCAAGGCGGGCAAGTTTCGCATGCAGCTGCTGGTGCAGGGCCCGAACCGGGCACCCCTGGCACAACTGCTGGATTGGGCGGTGAAGGAGCTGGACGGCTGGCCGGAGACCAAGCGGGTGCGCTGGAGCCTGGACATCGACCCCACGGAGTTGAATTAAACCGTCTCCCTCACCAGCCGCCAGCCGCGTTTTTCTTATCGCGCGTCTGATTACGCCACCTTGCGGCTAATCAAACCTAGGGTCTTTCCCCCTTCACCCTCGCGGCAGAAGGGTTGGGGATGAGGGGGGAACCAGAACACAACGAGGGGGCCAAGGCCCCCTCGTTGTGTTTATCTCATGACTGTTCCGGCTTATTCGGCGGCCTGGGAGACCCCGGTCAGCCGCACCTCGACCCGGCGATCCGGAGCCAGACAGGCGATCATCTGCGCCTTGGCACCATCCGGGCAACTGCCCCCCGTCACCGGGGAAGATTCACCACGCCCCTCGGCGCGCACCTTGTCGGCAAACAGTCCCTTGGCGATGAGATAGTCCGCCACGCTGCGGGCACGCTGCTCGGACAGGGACTGGTTGTACGCATCGGAGCCGATGCGGTCGGTGTGGCCGATCACGGTCGCCACCCCATCCTTCGGATTGGCGGCCAGAATCTGGGCAAACAGGTTATCCAGTGCCTGGCTGGCCTCGGGCTTCAGGGTCGCCTTGTTGAATTCGAACAGCACATCCGAATCCAGACTGAACTGTTTCTCCACCAGCACAGGGGCCGGGGCGGGCTCGGGGGCCGGTGCGGGCACCACCGGTTCGTCGCCGATCTGGCCGAAGCGGTAGAGCATGCCGACAGACAGCAGGCCGTTGTCCAGCTCTATGCCGGATTCATCCAGCGAGTCCTTGCCGAGCGGCGTGGTGTACTGGTATTCGAGGCGGGCAGCCCAATCCTTGTCGATGGCATATTCGATGCCCAATGCCCCCACAAAGGCGGCACCGTGATACTTGCCCCCGCCCGATGCCGAGAGGTTGCTGGTGCCATCGTTGGCCCAGGCACTGATGGAGCTGTCGGTCCAGGCATAGGCGCCCCCCAGCCGACCGTAGATATCCAGGGCCTCGGTCGCCGGGAAGCCGATCTTCATGGTGGCCTGGATCATCTGGGCCTTGGCCTCCCCATCCAGTCCAGCCTCGACCCCGTTACTGCTGAAGCGCTGATCGACCTGATACTTGCCGAGCCAGTCATAGCCGAGCTCGACGGCCACGTTGCGGTTTACCTGATAGCCGGCGAAGGCCCCCAGACCGAGATCGCTGTGATCCTGGCCAGGATCAAAGGCATCGAGCAGCTCCTTGACCTGATCGTCGTAATCCACCCCGTAAAAATTGGACCAGCCAGCCTTGCCACCGACATACCAGGTATTGTCTTGGGCGGCGGCCTGCACCGTCCCCGTTGCCATCAACGCGCCGATCAGGACGGCGAGCATAGATCTGTTCATGGATGAGCCCCTGCAATGAATTGTTATGACGCGGATGCGCCTCTCTTCCCTGACGGGGCCCCGAACCCAAGCCCCATACTCAGATTATCCCATCTGTCACTAGCCTCAAATGACAAAACTCTCGGGAGTGTGAGCTCGCTTGCATTCTGAGGCCCGGGCAGTCTTTTTCCTGATATTCAAGGGAATAGATCCCATTCGCCGAGTGCAGTCTCGTCCTTCGCTTATGGTTGTATTGCCTCTGTCCAGTCACAATCAAATCCGTTTGACCCCCAAAGATCAATTGGATAACATCGAAATATTAACAATGCTGTCAGTATTAGCATATTTCGATGAAGGACTTTTAATGGAATACGTCCATAAAAAATATTTACCAATAAATTTATAATGGCTTCGCTGTGCTTCGTGCGCGCCAAAAACAGCAGAGCAAATATGACTAATCCGGTGATGAAGCCGTATTTCAACATGAATCGATGACAGGTCTATGGTACAGCATGAACTATCTTGAACGGTTGGCTCCTATCTTATTTTTATTGATGTGGAGCAGTGGTGCCATCTTCGTCAAGATGGGATTGGAAAACGCATCGGTGTGGTCCTTTTTAACCCTTAGGGCAACAGGTGCATTTCTACTGATGGGAGTGATCTATCTCTGTTTTAAAATAAACAGCAAAACAAAATTAACCCCAAGCATACTTGCCAGAGTGGTGGTGACAGGTCTCCTCTTGCAAGTCTTTTATCAGGCCTTCTATTTCTTGTCTATTCGTTATGAACTCTCGCCGGGCCTGGTCTCCATTGTCCTGGGCTTGCAACCCATTATGACTATCTTGTTCGGTGGTGATAAAGCATCACCCTATAAACTACTGATTCTTCTTATCGGCTTCTCAGGCTTGGGACTTGCAATCTTTGGTGCCAAGGATGTCAGTCAGGTTACTCCCTTGGGGGTTAGCTTTGCGATCCTCTCGGTAATGGCGATCAGCATAGGCTCTCTCTTCCAGAAGACGATCCCCATGACGCCATTGGAGTCAGGCATGCTTCAGAATGGTTGTGCCTCCATCGTCTTCGTGGCCACTTCTCTCATCATTGGATGGCATGTGAATTGGAGCCCAAACTTCGTCTTCTCCTTGTCATGGATGATAGTGGTCGTTTCTACCGGGGCTGTATTATTGTTGTTCTATATGATCCAGAGAAACTCGGCGAGCAAGGTCAGCGTCCTCTTCTATCTGGTGCCAATATTAACTATGTTTTTTGACTTCATTATTTTCGATACTGAAATTACGACGACAACTATTATGGGGGCACTAATAGTCATCGCCTCTATAAAATTATTCAGCCTACCAAGTCGACGCGCATCTGAAAAAATGCTCTCGTGAAAATATCAAAGAGGGAAGTTGACACTTCCCTCTTTGAATCATTTCATCCGTTCATCACCACTCGCCAGGAACAGGCGATAGGCGGGATCCTCGCTCACCTCCTTCCAGCCGTAGCCAATCTCGTGCAGATAGTCGTGGAAGGCGGCCACGTCTTCGTCCGGCAGTTCGAAGGCGCACAGCACCCGGCCATAGTCGGCGCCGTGGTTGCGGTAGTGGAACAGGCTGATGTTCCAGCGACAGCCCAGGGTCTCGAGGAAGCGCATCAGGGCGCCCGGCTGCTCCGGGAACTTGAAGCTGTAGAGACGCTCACCGAGGGGCCGGGCCGGGCGGCCGCCAATCATGTAGCGCACGTGGTTCTTGGCCAGCTCGCTCTCGGTCATGTTGACCACGGGGTAACCGTTGCCACCGAGTTGGTCGATGATCTGGCCCAGCTCCTCGTCGCCGCCGGTGAGGCGTACCGAGACGAACAAGGAGGCCTGCACCGCATCCGCGTAGCGGTAGTTGAACTCGGTCACCATGCGGGGCCCAAGCTGGCGACAGAAGTCGAGGAAGGCCCCCTTGCGCTCGGGTATGGTCACCGCCAGCATGCCCTCGCGCTTCTCGCCGATCTCGCAGCGCTCCGACACGTAGCGAAGGCTGTGGAAGTTGACGTTGGCGCCGGACAGGATGGCAGCCATCCGTCCCCCCTTCACCTGCTCCCGTTCGCTATAGGCCTTGAGGCCAGCCAGGGACAGGGCACCGGAGGGCTCGGCGATGGCGCGGCAGTCGTCGAAGATGTCTTTCAGCGCCGCGCAGATCTGGTCGTTGGAGACGGTCACCACCTCGTCCAGATACTGGTTGCACAGGCGGAAGGTCTCCTCGCCGATGCGCTTGACCGCCACCCCGTCGGCAAACAGGGAGACCCGCTCCAGGTTGACCGGCTCGCCGGCCTCCATGGCGGCCTTGAGGCAGGCGGACCCCTCGGCCTCCACCCCGATCACCTTGACGTCCGGCAGCAGTTGCTTGATGTAGACCGCCACCCCGGCGGCCAGACCGCCGCCACCCACAGGTACGAAGACGTGGGTGAGGTGGGTATCCTGCTCCAGCAGCTCCTTGCCGATGGTGCCCTGACCCGCGATCACCTCGACATCGTCGAACGGCGGGATCAGGGTGTAGCCCTCCAGTTCGGCGAGGCGGCGGCTCTCGCCGTAGGCCTCGTCGAAGCTGTTGCCAAACAGCATGACGTTACCGCCCAGCCGTCGCACCGCGTCGATCTTGATGTCCGGCGTAGTCTTGGGCATCACTATGATCGCCTTGATGCCGAGCTTGGCCGCCGACAGCGCAACACCCTGGGCATGGTTGCCGGCCGAGGCCGCCACCACGCCATGGGACTTCTGCTCGGCGCTCAGGGTGGCGATCTTGTGATAGGCACCCCGCAGCTTGAAGGAGTGCACCGGCTGCAGATCTTCCCGCTTGAGCGCCACATGGTTGCCGAGTCGCTCGGATAATTTTTTAAGGGTCTGCAAGGGCGTCACCCGCGCCGCCTCGTAGACGGGTGAGAGCAGCACCTTGCGTAGATAATCCGCCGCAGAGACCATGGCTTACTCCTCCAGCTTGCTTAAATCGCGCACCGCGCCCTTGTCGGCACTGGTAGCGAGCATGGCGTAGGCACGCAGGGCGTAGGAGACCTGACGCTGGCGATTGAGCGGCTTCCAGCCACGGGCCTCGACGGCGGCGCGGCGAGCGGCCAGCACGCTGTCAGCCACTTCCAGCACCATGCTGCGGGCCGGAATGTCGATGTTGATGATGTCCCCATCCTCCACCAGCCCTATGGTGCCGCCGGACGCCGCCTCGGGGGAGACGTGCCCGATGGAGAGACCGGAGGTGCCGCCGGAGAAGCGACCGTCTGTGATCAGGGCGCACGCCTTGCCGAGGCCCATGGACTTGAGATAGGTGGTGGGGTAGAGCATCTCCTGCATGCCGGGGCCGCCCTTGGGGCCTTCGTAGCGGATCACCACCACTTCACCCGCTTTTACAGTGCCGTCCAGAATGCCGGCGACCGCAGTGTCCTGGCTCTCGAACACCCGGGCCGGGCCGCGGAAGCAGAGGTTCTCGTCATCCACCCCGGCGGTCTTGACGATGGCACCGTTGAGGGCCAGGTTGCCGGAGAGCACCGCCAGCCCCCCTTCCAGGCTGTAGGCGTTGTCCAGGGAGCGGATGCAGCCTTCTGCCCGGTCCAGATCCAGCTCCGGCCAGCGGCAGTTCTGGCTGAATGCCTTGGTGGTGCGAATACCGGCCGGGCCGGCGCGGTAGAAGTCGTGCACCGCCTTGTCGTCACAGCGGCTGACGTCATAGGCCTCCAGCAACTCGCTCAGGGAGGTGCCAAGCACGTTGCGGGTATCGCCGTGCACCAGGCCGGCTCTTTCCAGCTGACCCAGGATGGCGACCACGCCGCCAGCGCGGTGCACGTCTTCCATGTGGTACTTCTGGGTGGACGGGGCCACCTTGCACAGCTGGGGCACCTTGCGGGACATGCGGTCGATATCGGCCATGGTGAAGTCCACCCCAGCCTCCTGGGCCGCCGCCAGCAGGTGCAGCACCGTATTGGTAGAGCCACCCATGGCGATATCCAGGGCCATGGCGTTCTCAAACGCCGCCTTGGTGGCGATGTTGCGCGGCAGCGCGCTCTCGTCATCCTGCTGGTAGTAGCGATTGGCCAAAGCGACGATGCGCTGACCTGCCAGCTTGAACAGCTGCTCCCGATCGGCGTGGGTCGCCAGCATGGAGCCGTTGCCCGGCTGGGAGAGGCCGAGCGCCTCGGTCAGACAGTTCATGGAGTTGGCGGTGAACATGCCGGAGCAGGAGCCGCAGGTGGGGCAGGCGCTGCGCTCTATCTGATCGCTCTGGGCATCGGAGACCTTGGGGTCGGCGCCCTGGATCATGGCGTCCACCAGATCCAGCTTGATGATCTGATCGGAGAGCTTGGTCTTGCCCGCCTCCATGGGGCCACCGGAGACGAAGATCACCGGAATGTTGATGCGCAGGGCGGCCATCAGCATCCCCGGGGTGATCTTGTCGCAGTTGGAGATGCAGACCATGGCGTCGGCGCAGTGGGCGTTGACCATGTACTCCACCGAGTCGGCGATCAGTTCCCGGGACGGCAGGGAATAGAGCATGCCGCCGTGGCCCATGGCGATGCCGTCATCGACCGCTATGGTGTTGAACTCCTTGGCGACGCCGCCGGCGGCCTCGATCTCCCGGGCCACCAGCTGACCCAGATCCTTGAGGTGGACGTGGCCCGGTACGAACTGGGTGAAGGAGTTGACCACGGCAATGATGGGCTTGCCGAAATCCTGATCTGTCATGCCGGTGGCACGCCAGAGGGCGCGGGCCCCGGCCATGTTACGTCCGTGGGTGGTGGTGGCGGATCTCAACTTCGGCATTGTCTCTACTCCCTGAATGCCCCTGGGGCGCATTGTCTTTCAACATGAATGTGTGATTCGCGGATCGGGAATCGATCCTGGTGAAGGCGCTGCGAGGGAGCCTTCACCGGAAGCGACTCGGGGAGGCGTGACGCCTCCCCTCTCTTATCAGTCGTTGACCGGCGTCAGCCAGCCCCACTTGTCCTCGGTCTTGCCGTTGAACAGGCCAAAGAAGGCGTTCTGCAGCTGCTCGGTCACAGGGCCACGGCTGCCAGCGCCCACCTTCATCCGATCCACAGAGCGCACCGGGGTCACTTCGGCGGCGGTGCCCGTCATGAAGATCTCGTCCGCCACGTAGAGCGCCTCGCGGGGCAGCGCCTGCTCGCGCACCTCATACCCCAAGTCACGCGCCAGCGTCATGATGGTGTCGCGGGTGATGCCGGGCAGGATGGCGGCGGTAGCGGGCGGGGTGAACAGCACGCCGTTCTTCACCAGGAACAGGTTCTCCCCCGCCCCTTCGCTCAGATAACCGTTCACGTCCAGCGCCAGCCCCTCGGCGAAGCCGTTGCGCTTGGCCTCGCGACTGATCAGCTGGGACGACAGGTAGTTGCCGCCCGCCTTGGCGCCGGTAGGTATGGTGTTGGGAGCAAGCCGGCTCCAGGAGGTGACGCACACATCCACCCCGTTTTTCAGCCCCTCCTCCCCGAGGTAGGCGCCCCAGGGCAGGGCCGCGACCATGAGGTCTGCCTTGGCATCCAGCGGCGGATGCAGCCCCAGCCCCACGTTGCCGACAAAGGCCAGCGGGCGCAGGTAGCCGCTCTTGAGGCCGTTCTCGCGCACCACGGTGCGGCAGGCTTCATTCACCTCGGCCTCGCTGTAGGGCACGTCCATCCAGTAGATCTTGGCGGAGTCGAACAGGCGGCGGGTGTGCTCCTGCAGGCGGAAGATGCAGGTCCCCTTGGGGGTGTCGTAGGCGCGCACCCCCTCGAACACCGAGGAGCCGTAGTGCAGGGCGTGGCTCATGACGTGGACCTGGGCATCTTGCCAGGGCACCAGGCTGCCGTTGAACCAGATGTATTGGGGGTGAGTGGCGGATTGGGAAGGCTGTGACATTGGCTTGGCTCCTTAAGCGCTGATCCGGGGTTGCTGTTCCAGTGCATCGACCCGGGAGACATCCACCAGCTTGACCAGCTGGCTCCACAACTGCTGGATGGGACGCTCCGACTCGACAGTAACCGTGATCCGCAGCTGTTGGCAATCCTGCTCCATGTTCAGAGCGCAGAGAGCGAAGCCACGGTGACGCACCACCCGCAGCACCCGCTCCATCACTTCGGGTCTGGGCTGGGCGTGAATATGCAGTGTGTGCTGCGCAAATCCGGGTTGGTGAAAGCTGTGCTGCTTCATGGGCGTTGCTCCATCATCTTGTGGTTGGCGACTCCCGGCGGAACCAGGGGCCAGACGTTTTCTTCCTCTGAAATGGCCACATGCAGCAGGTAGGCACTCTCGCTTGCCAGCAGGCGATCGAGCGCCGGTGCTATCTGCTCCTTGCATGTGATGGTTTCGCCAGGGATGCCGAAGGCGGCCGCCAGGGCGATGAAATCCGGGTTGTCGGAGAGTATGGTCTCGCTGTAGCGGCCGTCGAAGAACAGCTCCTGCCACTGGCGCACCATGCCGAGGCGCTGATTGTCCAGCAGCACCATCTTCACCTTGAGTTGGGCGCGGCGTATGGTGCCGAGCTCCTGCACGTTCATCATGAAGGAGCCGTCACCGCTCACCAGCACCACCTCGTCATCCGGGCGCGACATCTTGGCGCCGATGGCGGCGGGCAGGCCGAAGCCCATGGTGCCGAGACCGGCGCTGGAGAGGTGATTGCGCGGACTGGTGAAGCGCATGTGCTGGGCCACCCACATCTGGTGCTGACCCACGTCGCAGGCCACCACGCTGGTCTCGGGCAAGCGCTCGGAGAGCTGCTTGAGCAGGGCCGGGGCATAGATGGGCTGGCCGGGATGGTCGTAGCGAAACGCATATTCGCGGGCCATGGCGGCGCAGTGCTCACGCCAGGGATCGATCGCCAGCGCTATGGTTAGGGCGGGCAACACCCGCTTGAGATCAGTGGTGATCCCCACCTCGGCGGCGCGGCGCTTGCCGAACTCGGCGGCGTCCACGTCCAGATGGATGACTTTGGCGTGGGGGGCAAACTCGTCCAGTTTGCCGGTCACCCGATCATCGAAACGGGCGCCCACCACCAGCAGCAGATCACACTGCTGTACCGCGTAGTTCGCGGCCTTGGTGCCGTGCATGCCAAGCATGCCGAGGTAGACGGGGCTGTCGGGGTCGAGGGCACCTATCCCCTTGAGGGTGGTGACCGCCGGCATGCCGGTGGCGGCGGCAAAGTCCCGCAACTGCTGCTCAGCGTTGGCCATGCCCACACCACCGCCGACATAGAGCACGGGGCGCTCGGCGGCGGCCAGCAGGGTGCGGGCCAGGGTCAGCTCGGCCGGTTTGAGGGGTTCTGGCTCCTCCACCGCAAACAGCGGGCTCTGGGTTGGCACGGCGGCGAGCTGCACATCCTTGGGAAAGTCGATGAGCACAGGCCCCGGGCGCCCTTCGGTAGCGATGGCGAAGGCTTCCGCCAGCACCCGGCCCAGATCGGCGGGATCCGTCACCATGAAGGAGTGCTTGGTGCAGGAGAGAGACATACCGAGTACATCGACCTCCTGAAACGCATCGGTACCGACGGCGGCGCAGGCGACCTGACCGCTGATGGCGACCAGGGGCACGGAGTCGAGCAGCGCCTCCGCCAGGCCTGTCACCAGGTTGGTGGCCCCTGGGCCCGAGGTGGCGATGCAGACCCCCACCTGGCCGGAGGCGCGGGCATAACCCACGGCGGCCATGGCAGCCCCCTGCTCGTGACGGCAGAGCTGATGGGCCAGTCCACCGTCATACAGGGCGTCATAGACCGGCATGATGGCTCCGCCCGGGTAACCAAACACCTGGGTCACACCCTGTTTCTTGAGAGCCTGTACCAAAAACTGCGCGCCGTTCATGTGGAAATCCTGTCCTTTGGTCGAAAAAAAACCCCCGGGCCGTGAGGCTCGGGGGTCGCTTGTTTCGTTCTGTCCGGTGGTGGGTCTATCCCTTGTTCCGTGCAGCTAAACGAGCCCCGAGCGGTGAGATAATAATCACCACTAGGACCACAATAATGCTGACGAAACGGGAGGCCATGTTCATAGTTACAACCGGAAATCCTGTGAAATGGGGGCGGTTTGCACCGCGAATGGCTATTAGAACTAGCACGGTGATTTTTATTGGGCAAGCATTTTTTACCTGACAAGACTCTGATTTTGACTGATCTGCAAGCTGCTCTCTGGAACAAAAAACTAATAAAAAACGGTTAACCAGCACATACATCAAACCAAGGACGGGATTTATGTCATTAGCTGTGGTTTATAGCCGTGCCAGCCTGGGAATTGCGGCGCCGCAAGTCACGGTGGAAGTCCATTTATCCAACGGACTGCCCGCCTTCAACATGGTGGGACTGCCGGAAACCTCGGTGAAAGAGTCGCGGGACAGGGTGCGCAGCGCCCTGCTCAACGGCAACTTCGAGTTCCCCTCCAAGCACATCACGGTCAACCTGGCCCCTGCCGATCTGCCCAAGGAGGGGGGCCGTTTCGATCTGGCCATCGCCATCGGCATTCTCGCCGCTTCCAAGCAGATACCGGCAACATACCTGCTCGATCACGAGTTTTTAGGGGAGTTGGCCCTGACCGGCGAGATCCGCCCCGTGCTCGGCGTGCTGCCCGCCGTGCTCGCCTGCCGCGACGCCGGGCGTACCCTGCTGGTACCTCGGGAGAACGGCCCCGAGGCTTCCCTCATTCAGGACGCCGAAGTGCGTACCGCCCACCAGCTGCTGGCCGTCACCGCCTGGCTGGCGGGCCAGTACGAGCTGCCCCTGCCGGAGCCCCAAACCACGGACACCCTGCCCGATGTGCCGGATCTGCAGGATGTGATCGGCCAGTCCCAGGCCAAGCGGGCGCTGGAGATCGCCGCCGCCGGCAGCCACAACCTGCTGTTCATAGGTCCACCCGGTACCGGCAAGAGCATGCTGGCGAGCCGCTTGCCCGGCATACTGCCGCCGCTGAGCGAACAGGAGGCGCAGCAGACCGCCGCCATCCACTCCATCGGCGGCCTCACCCCCCGCGCCGGTCACTGGCATCACAGGCCCTATCGCACGCCCCACCACAGCGCCTCAGCTGTGGCCTTGGTGGGGGGCGGCAGCCACCCGAGGCCAGGGGAAATATCCCTGGCCCACAACGGAGTGCTGTTTCTCGACGAGCTCCCCGAGTTCGAACGCAAGGTGCTCGACTCCCTGCGAGAACCGCTGGAGACGGGCCACATCACCATCAGCCGGGCCGCCCGTCAGGTGGACTTCCCCGCCCGCTTCCAGCTGGTGGGCGCCATGAACCCCAGCCCCTGCGGCCACTACGGGGACGGCCAGACCCGCTCCAGCCCGGATCAGATACTGCGCTACCTCGGCAAGCTCTCGGGCCCCTTCCTCGATCGCTTCGATCTGACGGTGGAGGTGCCGCTGCTGCCCAAGGGCAGCTTGACCGGCAAGGCGGAGCGAGGGGAGTCGAGCCGGCAGATCCGTGAGCGGGTGCTGGGCGCGCGGGAGCGCATGCTGAGCCGCAATGGCAAGCTCAACAATCTGCTGGATAGTCGAGAAATAGAAGATATTTGCCGCTTATCACCGCAAGATGCCGAATTTTTGGAGAACGCCATCCAGAAGCTGGGGCTCAGCATCCGAGCCTGGCACCGCATCCTGCGGGTATCGCGCACCATAGCGGATCTGGCGGGGCGCCCCGCCATCGAGAAGGAGCATCTCATTGAGGCGCTCGGCTACAGGGCAATGGACCGGCTGCTGTCACGGCTGCGCAGCGGCCAGTGAATGCGACATGATGGCAAGGAGAGCCCTGCGTCAGTGCGGTGCATCCATGGTCTAGCGCCGGATCGGCTGATATTATGGCCACAGATCTGACCACTTGGTTACCACCCACAGACACGAAAACGGATCCGATTCATGCACAACAAGCTGATAGAGCGGCTGCGCGGCTGCCTCTCGACCCTGCTCTATTTTTTCAACACCCTGTTCTGGTTTGTCCCCATCCTGCTGCTCGGTCTCATCAAGCTGTTGCTGCCCCTCAAGGGCTGGCGCACCCTCTGCAACGTCCTGCTGGACGGCTGCGCCAGCTGCTGGATAGGTTTCAACAACCTGATCCAGAAAACCATCATCAGAACCCCTTTCGAGGTGGTCGGAGTGGACAAAGGGCGCCGGAATGAGTGGTATATGGTGATTGCCAACCATCAATCCTGGGTCGACATACTGGTACTGCAGCGGATTTTTAATCAGAAAATCCCCTTCCTGAAGTTTTTCCTCAAGAAAGAACTGATTTGGGTACCTTTTCTCGGTCTGGCATGGTGGGCGCTGGACTTCCCCTTCATGCGGCGCTATTCCCGTAAACTTCTGGAAAAGCGACCCCATCTGAAGGGAAAAGACATAGAAACGACACGGAAGGCCTGTGCCAAGTTCCGCCACATTCCGGTGAGTGTGATGAACTTCGTGGAGGGCACCCGCTTCACCGCCCACAAGCACGACAAACAGGGCGCGCCCTATCGCCATCTCCTGCACCCGAGGGCTGGCGGCATCGCCTTCACCCTGGCGGCCATGGGTGATCAACTGCACAAGCTGGTGGATGTGACCATCGCCTATCCGGGTGGCATCCCCAGCTATTGGAACTTCATGTGCGGTCGGGTCAAGGAGATCAAGGTTCGGGTCCGCTTTCTGCCGATCGAACGCAATCTGGTGGGGGATTACTTCAATGACCCCGAGTTCCAACAAGAGTTTCAACAGTGGCTGAACGGGATCTGGCGTGAGAAGGACCAGACCCTGGGTCAGCTGCTGGCGGACAAGACGCAGTAAACGACACCCATGCCAAGCCTGCTCCCGGGTCCCCTGGTGCTGTTCATCAGCACCAGCATGACCATTTTGTTCACCGCCCTGTGTGCCAGCCTGATCCTGCTGGTGTCGCTGGTCAAACTGCTGCTGCCGCTCCCGGCCTTTGGCCGCGCCTGCAGCCGCCTCAACAACCGTTTCATGCGCCTGTGGCTGGCCTGCAACGCCCTGGTGATAAGCCTCACCACCCGCATCGACTGGCAGATTGAGGATGAGACCCGGCTGCGCAAGGATGGCTGGTACCTCATCATCAGCAACCACATGAGCTGGACCGACATAGTGGTGCTGGGTCACCTGTTCCGTGATCGGCTGCCGGTGCCCAAGTTTTTCATGAAATACGAGCTCATCTACATACCGCTGCTGGGGCTGGCCTGCTGGGGACTGGACATGCCCTTTATGCGCCGCTACTCACGGGAATTCCTGCTGCGCAACCCGCACCTTCGCGGCAAGGATATCGAGACCACCCGCCACGCCTGCGAGAAGTTTCGCCACATCCCCACCACCGTCATCAACTTCGTTGAGGGGACCCGCTTTACCGAGGAAAAACGAGAGGCGACCCGTTCCCGTTACCAGCACCTGATGCCACCCAAGGCGGCGGGGCTGGCCTTCACCCTGGCGGCCATGGGAGAGCAGTTCGACAGTCTGATCAACGTCACCATCAGTTATCCGGACAACGCAGAGGCCCCTTTCAAGGACTTTTTGATGGGGCGGATAAAGCGCATCCGGGTACGCATCGAGGAGCTGCCGGTGGACGGGCAGCTGGTAGGGGATTACTTCAACGACAAGCAGTTCAAGCGCGGCTTCCAGGCGTGGCTGAACCAGCGCTGGCAGGAGAAGGACGAGGTGCTGGAAGGCTGGCAGCAGGCTCAGGCGCCCGTGGCGTTGACCGCCAAGGAGAGCGCCGACGCCAGCTCGGGCAACTGATCCTCGCTGAACACGGCAATGCCGTGGCGGCGCAGCAGGGCGGTGGTCTTGCCCTCCCCCGCCACGGAAACCCCGTCGAAGCGGCCGTTATAGATACGGCCGCTGCCACATGAGGGACTGCCCTCTTTCAGCAGCGCGAAGCGAATGCCCTGCCGCTGGCAGATCGCCAGCGCCAGTTCGGCGCCACGATCGAATTCCGCCGTCACATCCAGCCCGCCCTCGGTCACCACCCGCTCACCCTGCCGTTCGGCGGGAGGGCGCGGGGTCGACAGACCGCCTGCCACCTCGGGACAGAACGCCAGCGCCCTCCCCTCGGCCCCCAGCGCATTCAGCCAGTCGCTGACGATCCCCTTGCTCTGACCGTCGTAGCGAACCGCCTGGCCCAGCAGACAGGCGCTTACCAATACCTTATGCACTCCTGCGTCACTCATGCTTCGTTCTCCATTGGTCGACCAGATACCTTGGTGCATAGCCGTCGTAGTGCGGCGGCATTGGATCCAGCAGGCAGACGCTGACCAGCACCCGGGGCGGTGCTTTGTTCATGCCTCGGCTCCATTCATCACCTGATCGAACATCACGCAGCAGGGGTTTTCCAACCGATAGAGGATGGCGGGACGCTGCTTGCCGGTGCGCTTGCGACCGGTATCCACCAGGATGTCGGCGCGATGGATCCGCTTGCGAAACGCCGCCGTGTTCATCGGCGTCTGCAGGACGATCTCGAAGGCCCGTTGCACCTCGGAGAGGGTGAATTCGGTCCCCAACAGTTGCAGCGGCAAGGTGCTGTAGCGGCTCTTGATGCGCAACCGCTCCAGCCCTCTGGCGATCAGTTGGTCGTGATCGAAGGCGAGGTCGAGGCCAGACAAGGCCGAGAGCGGGTGCCAATGACCTCGTACTGCCTCCGCTCTGGGTTCCACCAGACAGAGATAGACCAGGGTGGTGGACCAGCCACGGGGATCCCGCTCCAGATTGCCGAGGGTACAGACCTGTTCGCTGTAGCAATGACCCAGCCCCCACTCCGCCAGCAGACGGTGGCGTGCGGCATCCAGATCCCGGTCCCGGGTCTCGTCTATGCGCAGGGCCGGCAACTGCCAGCAGTGGGTAAAGGGGGGGCGATCCCGGGTCTCGAGCAGCAGTTCGAGCCGCTCCTCGTTCAACCGCAGCACCACCATATCCAGACTCATTCTCGGCATCCTGGTCGACCTGCTCGCCTTCTAATAATGTTTGGTAGATAATATCACAAGAATATTATGTGCAGGAGCCACCCATGGGAACCATCGCCAGCCTGGATATAGATGCGCAGAAGGGCTTTACCCCTCTCTGCCCGAACGAGCTGCCCGTCGCGGGCGGGGCTGACATAGTGGCCGCTCTCAACGCGCAGGCCGCCCTCGCCACCCTGCGAGTCGGCAGCAAGGATGCCCACCCCGCGAACGCCGCCTGGGTCGTGACAAGCCCCGCCGCCATGCTGCAACCCCTGGATCTGCCCAACGCCGATCTTACCTGGCCGGCTCATTGCGTGCCGGGCACCTCGGGATTCGAGCTGCTCGATGGCCTGCCCGCCCCCATCGACTATGACTTCTTCGTCTGGAAGGGGGTCGAGCCGGACCTGCATCCCTATGGCGCCTGCTACCATGACCTGGCCGAGCGGCGCAGCACCGGGCTTATCGAATTCCTGCAAGCACGGGGCGTCAGCACGGTGCTGGTGGGAGGCCTCGCCACCGACTACTGCGTCAAGACCAGCGTGCTGCAACTGCGCCGAGCCGGTCTGCGGGTCATCGTTCATCTCGACGCCTGTCGTGGCATCGCCCCCGAGACGGTGGCCAGCGCCCACACCCAGATGATCGAGGCGGGCGCCGAACTGGCCCAGACCCTGACCGATGTACAACGCCTGCTGGACGCCTGATATGCCCCCGATTCTCACCAGCCTGCTCGACACCGATGCCTACAAGCTGCACATGCAGCAGGCGGTGTTCCATCGCTACCCGGATGCCGAGGTGGTGGCCGAGTTCCACAGCCGCAACGAAGAGGATCTGCTGCCCATGATGGGCCAGATCGAGGAGCAGCTGCACCTCGCCGGCTCCTTGCGGCTGACCAGGCCCGAGCTCGACTTCCTGGCCGAGCGCCCCTTCTTCACCGCCGATTACCTGGATCACCTGCGCCGCAAGCCGCTCGATGCCTCCCTGCTCAAGGTGTTCGAACAGGATGGTCGCATCAACGTGCGAGTCGAGGGGCCCTGGCAGGATGTGATCCTGTGGGAAATCCCGGTGCTCGCCATCATCAGCGAGATGCGCAACCGCTTCCGCTATCCCCAGTTCGGGGTGAGCCATGCCCTGGCGCGACTGGACCATAAGCTAGACAAGCTGGAGCGGGAGCTGAGCCCGGCGGAGATGCAGGATTTCAACCTCATCGACTTCGGCACCCGCCGCCGCTTCTCCCACGCCGTGCAGGATGCGGTGGTGGGTCGTCTCAAGGAGCGCCTGCCAGCATTCAAGGGCACCAGCAACTACCAACTGGCCCAGAAATACCGGCTGCCAGCGGTGGGCACCCAGGCCCACGAATGGTTCCAGGCCCACCAGCAGCTCGGCTTCCCGCTGGAGCACAGCCAGCGTGCAGCCCTCACCAGCTGGCTGGATGAATTCACCAACCACCTCGGCATCGCCCTGACCGACTGCATCACCATGGATGCCTTCCTGCGCGACTTCGACTTCGAGCTGGCCAGCCGCTATCAGGGGCTGCGTCACGACTCCGGCGATCCCGTGGTGTGGGGCGAGAAGGCCATCAGCCACTACCAGCGGCTCGGCATCGACCCAAGAGACAAGACGCTGGTGTTCTCCGACGGGCTCAATCTCGACAAGGCGGTGCAGCTGCTGCGCCACTTCCGGGGCCGCATCAACACCAGCTTCGGCATCGGTACCCAGCTCACCTGCGATCTGCCCGGCGTCAGCCCGATGAACATCGTCTTCAAGCTGATGGAGTGCAACGGCGGCCCGGTCGCCAAGATCTCAGACAGCCCGGGCAAGACCCTGTGCCGGGATGCGGACTTCATCCGCAACCTCAAGCAGGCGTTCCACGTCGGGGTGTAACGCGCCTTTTTGAGGGGCCCATCTTGCGCAGAGCACGACAGGCCCCCTACCATGACCCTTTTGCAAGGTCTGACTCGTGTCGGGCCTTTCTCTTGCCCGAACGACAGACCACAAGGAACTGCCCATGACTTCGAAATGGATATTTGCCCTCACCACCCTGCTGGCCAGCCTGGGCGCCACCGCCGCCGAGCCGTTGCGGGTATCCGCCATCCCGGACGAGGCCCCCACTGAGCTGCAGCGCAAGTTTGCCCCGCTGGGTGACTACCTGGCCAAGCAGACCGGCCGCGAGGTGGTGTTCGTGCCGGTCAACGACTATGCCGCCGTGGTGGAGGCGCTGGCCGCCGGCAAGCTAGACATGGCCTGGCTCGGGGGTTTCACCTATGTGCAGGCCCATCGCCGTGCCGACAAGGTGGTGCCGCTGGTGCAGCGCCAGGAGGACGCCCAGTTCACCTCCAAGTTCATCGCCAACGCCGACAGCGGCATCAAGACCCTGGCCGACACCAAGGGCAAGGACTTCGCCTTCGGCTCCCCCTCATCCACCTCTGGCCACCTGATGCCGCGCCACTTCCTGGCCGAGCAGGGCATCAATCCGGAGCGTGACTTCGCCCATGTCGCCTTCTCCGGCGCCCACGACGCCACCGTCGCCTGGGTCGCCTCCGGCAAGGTGCCGGCCGGTGCGCTCAACGCCTCGGTATGGGACAAGCTGGTGGAAGAGGGCAAGGTCGATACCGCCAAGGTCAAGGTGATCTGGACCACGCCGACCTACTTTGACTACAACTGGACGGTGCGCGGCGACCTGGATCCGGCGCTGCAGGAGAAGATCAAGCAGGCCTTCCTCAGCCTGGATCCTGCCGTCCCGGTCCAGGCCGAGATCCTCAAGCTGCAGCGGGCCAGCCGTTTCATCGAAACCAGGCCCGAGAACTACCAAGGCATAGAAGCGGCCGCGACCCAGGCCGGTCTGCTGAAGTGATCGCCGTTGCGCTGGAGGGGGCAGGACTGAGGCTCAGCGAGAGTCGCATCCTGCATCCGCTTCGCCTGCAGATCGAGGCGGGGGAGTGTGTCGCCATCATAGGACCGAGCGGCGCGGGCAAGACCAGCCTGCTGCGGCTGATCGGCACCGAGCTGCGTGGCGAGGGTAGGCTTGCCCTCTGGGGCCAGGATCCTTGGGCGCTCTCCAGCCACGCCCGCCAGCGGCTGCGCAGCCGGATCGGCATGGTCTGGCAACAGCCTCCGCTGCCCGCCTCCCAGCCGGTGGTGACTGCCGTGCTGGCCGGCAGACTCGGCCAGTGGTCCCTCGCTCGCGCCCTGCTATCGCTGCTGCGCCCCTGCGATCCGGACGGTGCACGGGCCGAACTGGCCCGCCTCGGCCTCGCCGACAAGTGGCAGCAGCGCTGTGGCGAACTCTCCGGCGGCCAGTTGCAGCGGGTCGGCATCGCCCGGGTGCTCTATCAGCAGCCGGACCTGATGCTGGCCGATGAACCCGTTTCCGCCCTCGATCCCGTGCTCGCCCAAAGCAGCCTGGATGCCCTGCTGGCGCAAGCCCGCACTCGCGGCAGCACCCTGATCGCCAGCCTGCACGCGGTCGACCTGGCCCTCGAGCGCTTCCCCCGCATCATAGGCCTGCGCGAAGGGCGGGTGCAGTTCGACTGCCCCGCCACCGCCGTCACCCCGGCCATGTTGGCCGCCCTCTATGCCGGCGAGCAGGAGGCACTGCCGTGCAGCGGCTGATGCGCCGCTGGCGCCATCCCCTGCCCTGGCTGCTGGCGCTGATCGGCTTCAGCCTGTGGCAGCAGGCCGACGGCTGGCTCGGCCTGCTCGACGGCCAGAGCTGGCGGCAGATGGGCAACTTCCTCGCCACCAGCTGGCCACCCCGCCTTGACCAGAGCTTTCTCGCCCTGACCCTGACCGCCACCCTGGAGAGCCTGGCGGTAGCCACCCTGGGGCTGGCCGGCGCCCTGCTGCTCGGCATTCCGTTCGCCCTGCTCGGCTCCCGCGCCCTGTCGCTGGCCGAGCTGGGCCCCATCCCCAGCCCGCTGCGCGGCGCCTTGCGCGCCTTCAGCCGGTTCATCGCCATCCTGCTGCGCAGCCTGCCCGAGCTCATCTGGGCGCTGCTGTTCGTGCGCCTCTCCGGGCTCGGGCCGCTCGCCGCCATCCTGGCCATCGCCGTCAGCTACGGCGGCATGCTGGCCAAGGTCTACAACGAGATCATGGAGAGCGGCGCCCTGCAACCGGCCCGTGCCCTGCTGCTCGGCGGCAGCGGCCGCCTGCAGGCGCTCTGGTACGGCGTGCTGCCTGCGGTGCGTCAGGAGCTGCTCTCCTACACCGTCTATCGCTGGGAGTGTGCCCTGCGCGCCTCCGTCATCATGGGCTTCGTCGGCGCCGGCGGGCTCGGCCAGCAGCTCGAACTCTCGTTGCGCATGTTTTCCGGCGGCGAGGTGGTGACCCTGCTGCTGGCCTTCATCCTGCTGGTCACGCTGGCGGATGGCCTCAGTGCATGGCTGCGCCACAGCCGCGCTCCCGGCCTGCAACTGCTGATCTGCCTGGGGCTGGCTGGTACCCTGGCGTTCCATCAGCTCGACTGGCGCATGTTGAGCTTCTCCTTTGGCGGACTGGGGCAGTTTGTCGGCGAGTTTCTGCAACCGGACTGGTCGGGGCCTTTTCTGCGAACAGTCGGCCTTGGCCTGCTCGATACGGTGCAGATGGCGCTGCTGAGCACCCTGTTGAGCGCCCTGCTGGCACTGCCGCTGGCCTGCTTCGCCCGCCACTGCTGGCCGCTGCGGTTGCTGTTCAACCTGCTGCGCTCCGTGCCCGAGCTCATCTTCGCCAGCCTGCTGGTGATCGCGGTCGGGCTGGGGCCGGTGGCGGGCATACTGGCGCTCACCCTGCACACCACTGGGGTGCTGGCCCGGCTGTTCGTGGAGACGCTTGAGAACGCGGATCAGACCCCCCGCCTCGCCCTGCAATTGAGCGGTGCCGGCCCCACGGCCAGCTTCTGGTACGGTCTGTTCCCGCAGGTGTCACGGCAGTGGCTGGCTTACAGCCTCTATCGCGGCGAGATGAACCTGCGCGCCGCCACCATCCTCGGGGTGGTGGGCGCAGGCGGACTGGGACAGCAGCTCTATGTATCCCTGAGTCTGTTCCGTTACGATCAGGCGGCCACCCTGATCCTGGCCATCTTGCTGCTGGTCTGGCTGGCGGAAGCCATCAGCCGCCGCACCCGGTTGCCACGCCCCGCGCCTTCCCAGCGGGACTGCCAGATCTGAATCAGGTTTGATCCGACTCCGTCCGCCCTGCCCGACGAGGCGGCCGGTTCTGGCGGCCACAAAAACAAAAAGCCCGCCGGTTCGCACCGGCGGGCTTTCTTCATGCGGTCAGGCAACAATCAATCTTTCTTGGCCAGCAGGAATTTCACCAGCTGGTTGAACTGCTCCTGGGAAGTGATGGATTCAATCTTCACCATGTACTTGCCATTGACCAGGAAGGCCGGCACACCACGCACGTTGTAGCTCTCGGTGTTGCGGTCGAACTGGGAGACCATGCCGGAGACAGCAAAGCTGTCGACGGCACCGTCAAACTCCTCGGCCGGCACGCCGTTGTCCACGAAGATCTGCTTCACGTCGGCACGGCTCTGCGGCACCTGACGCTGGGTGTGGATCTTGTCGAAGATGACCGGGGTCAGCTTGCCTTCCACATTCAGCAGATTGGCAACCGCATAGGCACGCTGCATCTCGGGGCCCATCTCGCGACCCAGGAAAGCCACCGGGTTCTTCTTCATCGCCACGCCTTCCGGCAGGCTCTTCTTAAGCTCCTCGGCAATCGGCTCGAACTTGGCGCAGTGCGGGCAGAAGTAGGAGAAGAACTCCAGTACTTCAGGTTGGGCGCTACCGGTCTGGGTGACCACGTCATAGTTGACGCCTTCCTTGAATTCCGGGGCGGCGTGAACCATGGGGATCATCAGCATGGCAGCGAGGAAAAATAGTACTTTTTTCATGACGTTTCCTGTTAAGGGATCACTGTGAGGCACGCCCGGCGAACCGAAGCAGTCCAAGCCTATTGCGTCCCCCTCCTGCCGTCAATGGCAAAGGCGGGTGGGCGAGCCCCTCGTCGTGACATCCCGGGTTCGGTTGCCGGGGCTTGCCCGGCTCACCCGCTCGGCATCAGCGGCAGTGCCTGGCGCGCTGCCCGCCGGTCACACTCTGGGCATCGCGAACCGGCTATCTACTCACCAGTTCGGCATCAGCGTCAGGGGCGGGGCCTTGAGCGCCGCCAGCTGGTCGTGCAGGGTCGCGATCTGCTGGCGCCAGTAGTGATCCGTATTGAACCAGGGGAAGTGACGGGGGAAGGCGGGGTCTTCCCAGCGCCTTGCCAGCCAGGCCATGTAGTGGACGATGCGCATGGCTCGCAGCGGCTCTATCAGCACCAGCTCCCGAGGGTCGAACTCCATGAACTCTTCGTAGCCCGCCAGCAGGGTGTCGAGCTGGATCTGCTGCTCGTGGCGCTCACCGCTCAGCATCATCCAGAGATCCTGAATGGCGGGGCCGGTGCGGCAGTCGTCGAGATCGACGAACAGGGGGCCGTCACGCCACAGGATGTTGCCCGGGTGACAGTCACCATGCAGGGAGATGCGGGCCACATCCAGGGTCATGGCGTCGCTCACGTGCCGGATCAGTTCGTCGAGCACCCCGAAGAAGGACTTGGCCAGGCCGCTCGGCACCCATTCACCGGCCGCCAGCAGCTGACGCGGCTCATGCAGCATGCTCTCCACATCCAGCTGGATGCGATGGTGGAAGGAGTGACTGGCCCCGACCCGGTGAATGCGACCAAGGTAGCGTCCCACCCACTCCAGCTGATCCAGGTTGTCCACCTCGAACTGACGGCCACCGACGCTCTGCCAGATGGCGAAGGGGTAACCCTGATGCTCCAGCAGGGTCTCGCCGGCAAACGCGATGGGAGCGGCCACCGGGATCTCCGTCTCATTGAGACGGGCGGCAAACTCATGCTCCTCGAGGATCTGGGCCCGGCTCCAGCGACCGGGACGATAGAACTTCACCACGTAGCGGCGACGATCCTCATCCTGAAACTGGTAGACCCGGTTTTCATAGCTGTTGAGCTCGATGAGGC